>ERZ894220.111-NODE-111-length-96814-cov-17.1753_pt1 | contig 96814 bp, 94 predicted proteins | sample MGYA00380292_ERZ894220 | MGnify/ENA primary metagenome ERZ894220 (study PRJEB32331, sample SAMN06328446) | human gut metagenome | biome: human gut microbiome; feature: stool | host: Homo sapiens | collected 2014-12-05 ... | reverse complement strand
TTGAATTCCTTGTATCCGACATTTACTACTGCATCTGAATAAGATGCAGTAGTAATGTTAAATATCAACGATACAGCACACTAGTAGATAAAAGTGTAACATGGAAGTAAAACAGTATAATACAATTTTAGATAGAGTATTTTGTTTCTGGATGTTTCTGAAGTGCTATAATGTAGCAGTGCTAAAGAACAATATATAGTGTTGTTCTGTGATTTGAAGTACGAGATGTATGGATTGGATGAAACTAAACGAAACTGAAAATGAAAGAATGATATTGTTACGAAATTGAATTTGTTACGCAAAAATGGTAATTTGGAGTGAATATCATTCAGAATAATTAAATATAAATGCAAGGGTTATATGTTTTCTTTTGTCGAGAGAAATTAAAGGGTTGGAGTCGCATCATGGGCTTCAGCCTTTTTGTTTTCTATTAAGTATGCTTAAGTATGATAGATAACAAAATCATTTGTGCTGGAGTATAACAATGAAGTTATATTATGGTCAAATGATATTTAGACCAATAAAAAGTAATAAAATGTTTAAAAAGTAATAAAATGTGTTATAATTAGAGTAATTAATATTTGGAGGTGCTAATATGAGACTAAAAGCAGAAAATGTATTTAAACCTGGAGCGTATCCGGAATATACATATGTCTCCAGGAATTATGAAAATACAGGTATATCATATGAATTACGTTTAAAGCAGGCATTGAGAACAGCGGGTTGCCTTACATCATTAATTGGACCATCAAAAATGGGAAAGACAATCTTATGCGAGAAGGTAATTGGATTTGACAACATTGTTGAAATTTCTGGTGCGGATTTTAACAGCAACACAGATTTTTGGGCAATTGTTGCTGCAAAAGTGGGGTTGCCTTATAAAGGAGAATTGACAACAGAAAGAGAGGTTAATGAAGGAAATAGTAAGGAAACAGATAGTAAAAGTGAAAAGTATGTTCTAGCGAAAGATACCGTTATTCAATATTATAAAGAGCACGATAAAGTATTAGTAATTGATGATTTTCATTATGCTTCAAAAGAGATGCAGACAAAAATGGCACAACAGCTCAAAGATGCAATTAGAAGAGAATTAAAGGTAGTCGTAGTTTCTCTTCCGCATAGGGCAGACGATGCAATTCGACAGAATGCAGATTTATCGGGAAGATTGAGTTTAATTAATATTGAAGCGTGGGAAAAAAAGGATTTAAAAGAGATTGCTTTAAAAGGATTTAAACAACTTGACATTAAGATAACAGATGAAGTTGCAGAACAGTTGGCAGTTGAATGTCTTACATCACCACAGTTAATGCAGTATATTTGTCTGAGCATTTGCACATTGTTGGAAGACAAAAATGAGCATATTGTAAATTTTGATATGTTGGAAATGGCATATAAATTTACAACGGTTAACTTTAACTATTACGATGTGGTAAATGTAATGTCTAAAGGTCCAAATCCGCGTGGAAAGAAAAGAAATTTATACAAAACATTAGATGGAAAAGAATTGGATTTGTATGGACTGATCGTGGAATCGTTAGCCAAAAATCCTCCGATTATGGAATTAGATTTTGACACAGTTTATGACAGAATCATAAACCTTATTCCTAAAACAGAAGGAAAACCGGATAGAAATTCTGTAAAAAGTCATTTAAATAATTTACAAACAATCCTAAAAGAAAAAGAAGAAATTTATAAAGCAATAGAATGGAAAGACGGAAAAGTGTATGTTTTGGATCCATTATTTTTGTTTTATCTGAGATGGGGGAGAATGAATGGATAATATGCTGAAAGAGTATATCGAAAAGTTGAAATCAGTAGATACTGTAGAGGAATATGAGGCATTTATATCGAAGCTGCACCAGATGATGAAACAAGAAACATATAAGAATGATATTGTTCAAAATATCAGGAATAAGCAGAAATATATGGTAAACAAATTTTCGAAAGAATCTACCCGTGAAAATATGTTAAAAGCAAAAGAAAATCTGTTAATCTATTTGGATAGTATTTTGTGTGAAGAGTATGAGAAATCATCACAATTTATTCAAAGGGAGCTTGAGAGATTTCTGAGGAATTTTTATTTCTTTTTAGAAGCGTTTAGGGAAGCAAAACCGGATAAGAGAGCATCACTTACCACAGAAAATTTGCAAAAAATACAGATTGAAAATGAATATGATTTACAGCATTTGCTTTATGCAGTTATAAAACCACTATGTCCAGACGCCAGAAGAGAGGTAAATGATGATTCGGGAGTTGGAACAGTTAGAAGCGATATAAAAATTCTTTCTTTAAATACAATCATAGAAGCAAAGTGTACAAGAACATCAACAAACTTAAAAAAGCTAACAGAAGAAATAGAAGCTGATATTGTACATTATAAGGCGGATTATATATTCTTTTATATCTATGACAAAGAAAAAATTATAAAAGACAGGCATGCTTTTGAAACAAATTTTAACAGGAGTTTTGATGGAAAGGAAATCAGGATTATTATTTTGCAACCTGTCAATATGTAAAGGATAAATTTGACGGGACAGAGTTGGGTGAGAAAAGGCTCAGTGTCAGCAAAAGATGAGAAAAATGAGGTGATAATATGATTACACCAAGAAAAGTAAAATTTGAAGCGAAGAAAAAGGAAAATGAAAATATTGAATTCCGTACATTTTTAAAATGTAATGCAGATGAAAAAGAATTGGATGAGCAGTTCAAAAAACTTCACGAAGAGTTGTTTGCAAAATATGACTGCAGCAGATGTAGGAACTGTTGTAAGATGTACTGCGGAAGTATTCCAGAAGAAGATTTGGAGAAAGATGCAGAATATTTAGGACTTACTAAAGAAGAACTTATAAATTCTTATTTGATAAAAAAAGAAAGTGAAAATACGTATGTAACCAAGCATCATCCGTGTGATTTTCTGGAAGAAGACGGAAACTGTAAGCTGGGAGAATATAAACCTGAGAATTGCAGGAAATATCCATATACGGATCAGCCAGAGAGGTTACATAGTTTGTACAGTGTATTGGAAACAGTAGAAGTCTGTCCGATTGCATTTGAAATATATGAGAGATTAAAAGAAGAATATGGATTTCGTTATAGAAGATAAGTTATTATAGATAGGGAGCAGAAATGTTTTTAAGAGAATATTTGACAAAATATACAAAAGAAGAACTGTTAGATCAGGCAAGAAGTTTTGAAATCAAAAAGTGCTCGGGACTTCGAAAAGCTGATTTAATAGATAGAATTGTTGATACTTTTTGTGCCGAGGAAATGCTTAGAAGCAGATTGGCATGCCTTACAAAAGAACAGATGGACTTATTTCGGAAAGCTTGTATTTCCCCTACCGCTGTTTCTGTAAATGAAGTGGTAGATGCGATGCAGCTTTACAGATATTGGATTGGATATTTTGAAGATCCAACTGATAGATTTTGCGTATTTGAAGATGTTGCTGTTGCCTTTTCTAAAATAGATGATAAAGCATTTCAATTGAAGCAATGCAGAAAAGGCTGGCTGGTAAAGTGCATACATTTCTTTATACAATATTATGAAATAGCACCAATCGAAGTTATCTATGAAATGTATAGGCAGAAAGTGAAGGACTCTATAGATGAAATGATAGAAATACTGTGGGAAATGCCGGTTGATATTGTGGAATCGTGTCTTTTTACAATGGATAAACTTGGGATGGAAGGATGGCCAAAAGAGAACCCGTTATACTCAGAAAAAGGAATATTTGTTCACTTACAGTTGTTTGAAAATGAAGAATTTGATTATTTGCTTCGACAGCAGATGGATAAAGATTTTTATATCCCCTCAGTACAGCAGATAGATGAGATATGTAGAATTGGATACGAGGCAAGTTCGTCTGCATATAAAAAACTGGAATCTTTTTTTATTAAAAAATTGAAGTTTTCTTATGAGCAGGCAGTGACAGGGTGCCTTCAGGTGTGGGCAAATAGTTATGAAGGAGAATCACCATCAAAAATTATCAATAAAATGACGGAAGCCAATATTGAATTTGAAGAGAAGATGATAAATGAATTGCTAGAGTTACTTGTGGCGGCACACAACAATACCCGAATGAAAGAGAACAGAGGGTACAAACCAAGTGAAATGGCGAGAAAAATGCCTATCGATAAAATGCCAACAATTGTTCCGGCAAGTTCTAAAGCAGCAACAATTTTAAAGGATGCCGTACCACAGTTGCAGGCTATGGGGGTACCGGTTGACTTAAATGGAAATACAGATGTTATTCAAACAACAATGTTTCCGAAAGGAATGAACGAGGAACCGATACGAGTAGAAAAGAAAATATATCCAAATGATCCATGTCCATGCGGTTCAGGAAAGAAATATAAAAAATGTTGTGGAAAGAATAATTGATACTAAGAAAGTCTTTGGACCAGTTACGAGAGTGGAATATTTCGTGAGTTACTATTTATAAGGCAAAAAACGAGTGATATTGAGTGCTGTTTTTTGTGTTTTTATGCTGTTTCTGCGGACTGTGCAGACAGAATAACACTCGATGAAATAGGTAAAAAAGATGGACGAGTGACCTAATTTGTACATATAGGTGATTTCTTTTGTGTTCGCAGGATGAGTTTTGAAGAAAAAGTAGAGTGACTTTTCTAAAAGACAGTTATAGTATTGTTGCAAAAAAATTACTTTGTTATAATGAGAGAAAGTTTGATGTATATAAATAATTAGAAAGAGAGACAATGGTATGTCGGATATATTAGAAAGAGATAGTTTGACAACTGATATATTGAAAAAATTGTCCTATCAATCAAAATTGGGAATTAATTAAAAAAGAACCTGCACTATTTTAATAAAGAGAAACTGGTTAATGAACTTATAGAAGTGAATGAGTGGTATGATTCGGCAGAAGGATTGGACGATTTAGCATTAGATTATAGAATAAAGAGTGTTCAATCCGCAATACTAAAATATAAACGATATTATCCGGATCATCAAGCAAGAAAAGTATTTGATGATCTGTTAGGATTTCGTTCTCTATGTGATAATTATGAAGAAGTCTTGCAACTGAAAAAAATTGACAAATTTAGGATTGCAGATATGACAAATGGAAAAGCGAATGATGATGGCTATAGGGGGATTCATGTGTATTTTCAGCTTGATGGAAAACACTATCCTATTGAAATCCAGTATAATACATATTATGACAGACAGTTTAACAAATCGCTTCATAAATATGTGTATAATAAAAAATATGATAATTTTGTAGGCTGTTACTTGAGAAAACGATATGAGAGTGCTAAAATTTTATCAGAGAAAGAGTTTAAGGAGGAATTAGACCATGTGCTATTTGATAGCGAAACATATAGATGAAGTCAGTTGTATTGCATTAAAGACAATACATGGACAACACCTTTCGGACTTTAAAAGAAGAATTGAAAAAAAGTTGGATATGAAAAAATACAGCTTGTTACAATAAGCAGACCATCTGCTTTTGGAGAGTATGAGCCATATCATTTTGTTGATTCAGAGGCAGAGTTTGAAAAGAAAGTTATAAATATGTAGGAAGAGATTCGGGTAAATCGGGAAGGGGATCTTGCATTAAATAATTAGTGTAAAACTTCTTTTCTGTGCAAAAATAATAGAAAATAATAAATTTAGTAGAAGGCAGTGATTATGTAGATAATTATTGCCTTTTTCTGTGTGGTTTCATTGGTGAAGTTTAAGTGCATATTTATCTTCTCAATAGAAAACAATGAAATAAATAATAACTAATAATAAATAATTTAATAAAATGTTGTTTTTTTATTTGGGATAATCGTTATATATTATAAAGAGATAAATAACTGGTACATTTTAGGAGAAGATTTGTGTTTGAAGATAAAAAAATTCGGGATCTGCTTTCAGATGAAGAAAAAGTAGAGGATTTGATACGGAAATATTATTCCGATATATATAAATATTGTTTTTTTCATCTTGGAAATAAAGAAGCAGCACAAGATATTACACAAGAGGTTTTTTTGAAATTTTTAAAAAGTCTTGATACCTATCGTGAATATGGGAAATTGAAAAATTATTTATATGTAGTGGCAAAACACACAATAAAAGATTTTTTTCGGAAAAGATACGAAATAACAGAGGAAATAGAAGCAGAAATCTCTTGTGATGGAGGATTAGATAATGTTCCATTGCAGATTGATATATGGCGGGAAATACAGAAGTTAGATTCATTAGATAAAGAGTTAATTATACTACGGTATTATCAAGAACTCAAGGTGAAGGATATTGCACAAATTGTAAATTTGCCGACTTCTACTGTGGGGTATAAAATTAAAAGAATAGAAAAATTATTAAAGCTTAGATTGGAAGAGATGAAATATGAAAGATAAAGAGCTGAAAAGAAAATTGCAACAACTACATATACCACAATATGACGAACACAAATTAGAAAAAGTTATTTCGGAAGCAAAAAAAATACATTTATTTCCGGAAAATCAAAGGATGACAAATACGGAATTCTTTTTTAACCAAATGGGATTTATTAGTAAAAAAGTGTGGGGCTTAAAGATAATTTTTTCGCTTTTCATATTGTATTTGCTTATAGCAGAGGACATTAACATCAGTAATTGGATGTGGACTCTAATAGCAATAGCGGGACCTATTTTATGTTTATTCAATGCGAAAGAAATATGTAATGTATTTCAAGCCGGAATGCTTGAAATACAAATAGCTGCAAAACATTCATTTAGTAAAGTTTTAATGATCCGTTTAATCGCTTTCGGTACTTTTGACCTATTTTTCTTGATTTGTAGTGCTATATTACTATCGATTGTAAAGGAAACGGTAATATGGCAGATTATTCTATATGGAACAGTTCCTTATGAAATAATGTGTTTTGGATGTATGTACATTTTAAATAAATGTCATGAAGAAAATGTTTTACTATATTCAACGACCTGGGGAATATGTTTGAGTAGTAGCATTGTTATATTGAAAATATCAGGAGTGGAATTATTTGCGACATGTTATTTTGCTATTTGGTTAGTATTTGGACTAATTGCCGTTAGTGGTGTTGGGATGGAAATAAAACAATTATTGAATAAAACAGGAGGAAATTTGAATGAGATTAGTAATGGAACATTTATCTAAGCAATTTAAAAATAAAATTGCTGTTGAAAATATTGATACAGAACTTAGAGAAGGTGTGTATGGTTTTTTAGGAGCTAACGGTGCCGGAAAAACAACCCTAATGCAGATGATATGTGGAATTATTGAGCCGACTGCAGGTGAAGTGAAAATTAATGGTGAGAATAATATACAGATGGGAGAACGATTTAGAGATATGTTAGGCTATTTACCACAAGAATTTGGGTATACGCCTGGTTTTACGGCCAAAGATTTTATGCTATACATTGCATCAATCAAAGGACTGCCGCATAGATTTGCGAAAAGAAAAACAAAAGAATTATTAAAACTTGTGAATTTAGAAAAAGATGCAGATAGAAAGATCAGGACTTTTTCGGGTGGAATGAAAAGGCGACTTGGTATTGCACAAGCATTATTGAATGATCCTAAAATATTGATTTTAGATGAACCAACAGCTGGTCTGGATCCTAAAGAACGTGCTTATTTTAGAAATATTATTGCGGAAATGTCAAAGGACAAAATTATTATTATATCTACACATATTGTGTCTGATATAGAGTATATTTCAGATCAAGTATTGATTATGAAAAAGGGAAAATTTATTTTGCAAGGCTCAGCTGAAGAATTATTGAAAGAAGTAAAAAATGAAGTTTGGTCATGTAAAATACCTAATAATCAATGGAGCAATTTTGAAAGAACACATTGTATTGCTAATTCGCATGCGATGAAAGAGTTTATAGAAGCAAGAGTTATTTCAGCGTCATCTCCGATAGAAGGGGCAATAACTGTAGAGCCAACTTTGGAGGATTTATATTTGAAATTTTTTTCTGATGAAATACAAGAAGAAGGAGAGTGCATTTAATGGGCGGGATGATTAAATATGAATGGAAAAAAATATGGAAAAGTAGATTGGCTCAACTATCTATAATTGGTTGTGGATTGTTTTTAGTTTTTTGTGTCTGGTCCAGTATTATGCAGATAAGTGCAACAAACGAAAAAGGTGAAAACTTTTCGGGAATGAGTGCTGTAGAAGTGATGAAGAATACCCAGCAAAAAATAGAATTAACACAGGCAAAAGTTGATGAAATAGTAAGACAATATTTAAAGTACACTTCAGATCCTAATACAAATTCAGAAAGCGAAACATATCATTATTTGTCAGAAGAGGTATATAGAACTTTTTACCTTCCGAACAGAGATTTATTGAGTTTGATTACTAATGTATATAGGGAACCGGGAAGCGGTAGCAGTATGAGAGAAGTTCTGGAAGAAAATGTTGGGAAAGATTTTCGGGAAGCACAAATAAAAAGAGACAACACATATATAGATTTGAAAAAAGAGCAGGGGCGATTAACGTCTGGTGAAGCAAATTATTGGAAAGAAAAGACGGGAAATTTGCAGGAATATCAATATGGTTATCACAAAGGCTGGAGTATGATTTTAGATACATTAACGTGGCCTGTGCTAATAATGATGATAATATGTATAGGAATTGCACCGATATTTGCCGGTGAATATCAGTCTAAATGTGACTCATTAATTTTATGTATGAAATATGGAAAAAGTAAGTTGATTTTTGCAAAGACTGTATCAGGATGGCTATATGCAACATGTGTTTACTGGGGAATAACATTGGTTTATTCAAGTGTTTATATGATCTTTTTAGGGACACAAGGTGCAGATTTACCTATTCAATTAAAGTATCCAGCTATGTCTGTTGGATATAATCTTACAATGGGAGAAGCAGTAGGAATAGCATTATTGCTGGGATATTTCTTTACATTAGGAATTATGGGAATAACACTTTTTATGTCTGCTTTATTGAAAAATACTTATGCGGTTATTATTATTGCATTTTTGCTGATTATAATTCCGACATTTTTATCACCTGATACAGGAGGATATGCATGGAGTCATGTATTATCTTTATTACCACCTAAAATAGCAGATTTTTCATTTCAGTCATATACGGCATATAGCATAGGAAATATAGTATTGAGTTGGCCGGTTATGGCAATTTTGATAAATGCAATAGTGGCAGTAATCTGTTCAGTTCTGGGATATATTGTTTTCCGGAAACATCAAGTAAATAAATAGCAAAGTTTTCAGTGGAGAGGCCTCTCCACTGTGTCTAGGAATACTCCCTAGACACAGTGATATAAGGATGTGAGGGATTGAAAAAAGAAAAAAACTATGTGATAAAGAACACTATATATTGTATAAAATACATTTGGAAAATTGATCGTAAATACATTTTATTGATGATAGTAATATCTATACTTACAAGTTTATTTAATATTATTAATCTAAGCATTTTAAGATATATAACAGAGACTATTGCGATGCAAGAAATGAGATATTTCTTGATGATTATAGGTGTAATGTTGCTGTTGTCAGTAGTGATTGCAATTATAAATGGAAGTGCAAATTATTTATACGAACCATTATTACAAAACCGTATTATTGAAAAAATCCAGGGCGATATTTATGCAAAAGCAAAAACATTTAATTTGGAAGAATATGATAATGAAGAATTCTATGATTTGTATTATTTTGTGGCTGAAAACGGGAAAACTGGTATATTAAATGCCATTACTTTAACTACAGGGATACTTACTAGTTTAATGAGTGTTATAGGGATAAGTAGTATTATACTTCAGTATGACTTTCTGGTTATTTCTTGTGCGTTCATAGGTGTAGGAATATCCTGCATGTGTTCCATAAAAATGAAAAATCTTCAATATAAATTTAAGATTGAATCAGTTCCGTATAACAGAGAAATAAATTATATACATCGAATATTTTATCTTCATGAATATATTAAAGAGATTATCACATTTAGCAATAGTAGAGTTTTTGAAAAAAAATATCAGGCTGCGTGGAGTGGAATGAATAAAATAACAAATAAATGGGGAAAACGAATTCGTATGCAGTACATAAGCATTATGCTAATTGACTCCATTACAGAAATATTTATTCTCATTTATTTAGGATATAATACAATATTTGGGAAAATACCTATCGGAGAATTTATTGTTTTATATACAGGTATCCAGCAGATGATTCAACAGATGAAGGCAGTTATTGCAAGTGTTCCAGAAATATATTCAAATGCATTAGACTTAGAAAAGTATTTTGAATTTATGAACAGAAGAACCAGAGAAGGGAAAGAAGAAGTAAATACGATTGAGAAAATCTGTTTTGAAAATGTGAATTTCTCATATGGGGATAGTAATAAGGATATTTTACATAATATCAATTTTTCTATTGGAAAGAACAATAAAAGAATTGCACTTGTAGGTAAGAATGGATCTGGAAAATCAACAATTATAAAGTTGCTGCTGGGGTTTTATGAAGGGTATAGTGGGAACATTTATGTTAACGACAGTGAATTACGTGATTTATCTAAAAAGGATTATAGAAATAGACTTTCTATTCTGTATCAGGATTTTCGATTGTTTTCTATGACGGTGAATCAGAATGTTTCTATGGAATATGAGAATGAAGAAGAACAAGTAGAGGACTTGTTAAAAACAGTAAATGTGTATGAGAAAATTAAAAATTTACCATTAAAAACCCAAACTGTTTTGTCTAAAGAATTTGATAAGGCAGGGATATATTTATCGGGAGGTGAACAGCAGAAAATAGGACTTGCTAGAACTTTATATAGAACAGCAGATTTAGTAATTTTAGATGAACCTTTTAGCAGCATGGATCAGATATCAGCGAATAAAATACTAAAAGAAATGGAATCAATATATCCTGACAAGATGATGATTTTAATAACACATGATTTACATGATTTATCAGGTATGGACAAGATTTTAGTATTAGATGAGGGGCAAATAGTAGAAGAAGGAACAGAGAAAGAATTGATACTGAAGAAGGGAAAGTTTTTCCAAATGTGGAGAAGGAATCATACAAAGGAGGATGCAGAAAATGAACAATTATAAAGTTTATGAGCAGTTTTTTAGGAAAGTAGTAGAAGACGGGAATTACAGAAGGAGGGGAAAAGTATTTCAAACAAGAAGTCGTTTTTACTATTATGATACCGGAACAGGGAAAGTATTTGAATGCGAGAAGGCTGTGTATGAGGTTTTAAAAAAACTTCAAGATACAAATGAATTCGAGCGATTAAAAGAGTTGGAGTTAAGCGAAGAAGAAGTAGAAAGTGCGTTGAAGCAAATTATGGATAGTGTAGATAATGAAAACATTTTGAAAGCTCCATTGCTAGAAACATTTTCTGGAGAACAAGTAACAGATTTAAAGAAGAGTTTAGAAAATAAATTAGGACAAATTACCTTTGAAGTAACACAGAAATGTAACTTGCGATGCGATTATTGCATATACCAAGAGGAAAATCCAAAGTTTCGAGATTTTTCACAACATGGAGATATGTCCTTTGAAATTGCAAAAAAGGTTATAGATTATTCATTAGATAAAATGAAAGATGAATTCTATATTACCTTTTATGGAGGGGAACCACTGCTTAATTTTAATTTACTCAAACAATGTATTGAGTATGTGAAATCCCTAAATTTAAGCAATACCATTATGTATTCGATGACGACAAATTTGACTTTAATGACTAAAGAAATAGCAGATTATTTAGCAGGAGTACCTAACTTTACTGTAGTTTGTAGTATTGATGGAAACAAAGAGTTACATGACGAACATCGTAAAGGACCAGATGGATGTGGAAGCTTTGAACGTGCCATGGAGGGATTGAAAAATCTTCGTAATGCTTATGGAGATAGGGACGAAAATATTATTGTAAATATGGTAATTACCCCGCCGTATACAAGAGAACGCTTCGATAAGATTCAAGGATTCATTGAGGAATGTCCTTATATAAATGAAAGAAATACAATTATGTTCAGTTATGCGGATAATGGAAAGCGGCATGATATAGACGAACTGAAAAGGAGAGAGAAGATAGAAAATAATATTCAATTTATGGAGCAATACAATCCGGTTCAATGTTGGTCTATTGAGCAATTCCAGGATACAGAAGAACCAAATAGGATTTTTACATGGGGAAGTATGTTAAAAGGATTATTGAAAATACATAAAAGAGGATTATCAGATACCCCAATGAAAAAATACTATTTTAATGGATGTTGCATACCAGGTGGAAGACGATTATATATAACAGTTGATGGTGAATATCATATCTGTGAAAGAATTGGTGAGGCTCCAAATATCGGAAATGTTATGAATGGAATTGATATTCCTAGAATACAAGAAAAATATATTGACGAATATATAGAGCAATCACGAAAATATTGTCAAAATTGTTGGGCGGCTCATTTATGTGGCATATGCTATGCTTCTTGTTATGATGAAAATGGGTTAGATATGGACACAAAGAAAATTCGTTGTATTAGTGAAAAGTTTGGAATTGAAAACCAGTTGATTCAATACCATGAAATTTTAGAAAGAAATCCTAAATTATTAATTCCTTTAAACGAAATGGAATTGGATTAGATATAAGGATATCAGATTTACTGATTATCTTTATATAAAAATACAAAAGAAAGGAGGAGATTGCATGAAACTCACAAATCCTGTAGGAAGAAATGTATCATTAAATGCTGATAACGATATCAATCCTAGAGCGTGTATGTGCCGTAATGGTTTTGCACTTTCTAGTGCGTTAGGTGACAGTGATAACTGCAGCAACTGCGGTTGCAACTGCTGGCCTTGGAACCATGGTTCAAATGCTTCCACAGCAAGTAACGCAGATAGAGCAAGCGTGTAAATTAGCATGATACAGAAAGAAGGCTATTTTCATTATTGTATAATGAAATAGCCTTCTTTCTGTATGGAATCCATGTCAATAAGAGTGGCATATATTCAATACCATTTTCCATATTCTATAAAAAGATATGCCAAGGCTATTTTGTATGATGATTGAGCAGATGCCATACCGTTTCTCTTTTCAGATAGTGATAGTATAATAGGATGAGATCAATCAGGAAAACTATTAGTGATTTTGTTCTTAAAAAATATTTTTACATGGAAATGTATTTGTTGCTAGTCCTTCTGATACCCTGATTAGCTTTCGGGATTTCGAGTAATATCAATCACGGGCAGATGCCGTATTTTTCAAGAAACGGTCATCCGATGAGAATCTCGTTTTGGATTTTGTGACTTTCCAAAACGGGGGTTAAATTTTTCAATTGTGTTGTTTTTATAGATCTAGCGTAGTGAATTCCTACGTTTCTTCTATGCGTCTTTTTTTATTAGGACAGTTTTGGGTGTCTGTTTTCGGCTTCATAGACCAAAAGAGGACGTTCATAAGAATTACAATTAGTAATACAGCAGCTAATGCCACCCAGAATCCTATGTTCAGACCAAGCCATTCCGTAGTTCCAAAAAGTGTCATCCAAAGTTCTTTCCAGTTCATTGTTGCACCTCCTTAAAGCAATTCGCCAAAATGACGGACATAAGCCTTTTTCAAGCTTGTTGCCAAAACCATATACAATAAGATACACGGAAGCAGATATGCAAAGTATGCTGCTGGCAGTGCCACAAATCCAAGAAGTTTTCCAAATATCGTAAATGGTATGACGGTTAGAATCGTAATCCCTGTCATTGTAAGGAATGTCACAGGAGCAGATGCCCGGCTCTGGATAAATGGGAGCTTCGGTGTACGGATCATGTGGATCACTAATGTCTGGCTCCACATAGATTCTACAAACCAGCCAGCCTGGAACATTCCGATATACTGTGTCTGCATCGCCGTCAGCTCTGTTCCGCTAAAATGAGCTGGCAGGTCATTAAACAGGATACCCTTGGATACAAAGAATGGGCAGAATACAAAGTACATGAAAATGTATGTGGTAAAATCAAAGATGGAGCTGGTTGGTCCAATCCAGATCATAAAACTGCCTACACTGGAGGCATCCCATTTCCGTGGTTTGGCAATAAACTCTTCATCTACATTGTCCCATGGGATTGCTGTACAGGACAGGTCGTAGATCAGGTTCAGGAAAATCAAATGTACACTTTCCATTGGCAGGAATGGCAGAAGGGCAGAAGCAGCCAGCACAGAAAACATATTTCCAAAATTGGAAGAAGCCGTCATTTTGATGTATTTGATCATATTGGCATAGGTTTTCCGTCCTTCAATGATACCCTGTTCCAAAACCATCAGATCTTTTTCTAAAAGAATGATGTCTGCCGATTCTTTTGCCACGTCTACCGCTGTATCTACGGAGATGCCGATGTCCGCAGACTTCATGGCAGCAGCATCATTGATTCCATCACCCATAAATCCAACGGTATGACCATTCTCACGAAGAACAGAAACAATACGGGCTTTCTGCTCTGGTGTTAGTTTTGCAAAGACATCGGTGGTTTCTGCCGCTCTGGCAAGTTCGGCATCATTCATGTGTTCCAGATCAGAACCCAGGAGCATATTGCGGACCTTCAGTCCGACCTGTTTACAGATGGTTCGGGTTACTTTTTCATTATCGCCTGTGAGGATTTTGGTAAGGACCCCATGGTTTTTCAATGCCTGGATAGCATCGGCAGTAGACTCTTTCGGTGGATCTAAAAATGCCAGATAACCAATCAGCACCATATCGCATTCATCTTTAACACCAAAAGCTCCTACTGGAGATGGGTTGCTCTTTTGGGCGATAGCCAAAACACGAAAGCCTTTTTCATTTAATCCATCTACAGTTTTCAAAATCCGGCTCCGCACTTCATCACGCAGAGGTTGTACATGCCCGTCACATTCTGCAAAGCTACAGATCGAAAGCATTTCTTCCACAGCACCTTTTGTTACCATCTGTGTCTTTCCGTTTTTATCCTGTACCACAGTGGATAAACGGCGGCGTTTAAAGTCAAAGGGAATTTCATCCACCTTGACGTAGGTTTCGGACAGGTCAATCAGACGTTTATCTGCCGCTTCCATCTCCTCTGTTTTATGGATAATAGCCAGATCCATGAGATTTTTATATCCTGTCTGAAAGTAACTGTTCAGATAGGCATGGCGAAGGACTCTGGTATCATCTTCTCCATTTACATTGAGATGATATTCCAATACCACCTTATCCTGTGTCAGTGTCCCCGTCTTGTCTGTACAGAGGATATCCATAGCACCAAAATTCTGAATGGAATTAAGGTTTTTTACAATGGTTTGCTTTTTACTCATGGAAACAGCGCCTTTTGCAAGGCAGGTGGTTACAATCATCGGAAGCATTTCCGGTGTGAGTCCTACTGCAATGGAAATCCCAAATAGGAAAGCCTCCAGCCAATCCCCCTTTGTAATGCCATTCACAAAGAATACCAGCGGAACCATCACCAGCATAAAACGGATCAGTACCCATGACACAGCATTGACACCTTTCGTAAAACTGGTTTCCACGGCTTCTCCGGCAACAGCAGCGGCCATAGAGCCAAACAGCGTATGATCGCCAACACAGATAACAACAGCCGTTGCACTTCCGGAGATTACATTACTGCCCATAAATGCAATATTGGTGTAATCCGTTACACTGTCCTTATGTGGGCTTACATGAGGGAGCTTTTCAACCGGCTCACTTTCCCCGGTAAGGCTTGCCTGGCTGACAAATAGATCTTTTGCATCCAGGATACGGACATCTGCCGGAATCATGTCCCCAGCAGATAAATGGACAATATCACCTACCACCAGGTCATCCATGGGTATCTCTGTTTTTTCCTGTCCTATGCGGGTGACGGTACAGGTGGTTGTGATCATTGCAAGCAGCTTTTCCGCCGCATTTCCGCTGCGGGATTCCTGCACAAAGCGAAGGGTACCGGAAATAAATACCATAGTTAAAATGATAACGACTGTTAAAAAATCAAAGTCCTCTGGTACGCTTCCAAAGAGTGAAAAATACGGGAAAATCATATCCGTAATCGTGGAAACAAAAGCAAGGCAAAATAAAATAGCAGTAAAAGGGTTGATAAATGCACCCGCCACACGTTTTGCCAGGGATTTCTTTTTTTCGTGGGTGACTTTGTTCGTACCGTATTTGGAACGGTTTACGGATACGGTATCTGCTTCTAACCCCCTAAGTGTGGTATGAAGGATTTTTAAAACCTCTTTTACCGGGTTGGTTGCTGCAGATTGGATGCGACGGTTCTGTTCGTCACGGATGACTGCCTTTTCTACAGTCTGGCGAACAGCCATACGATTTTCTTTTTTGTTCATTGGTCTTACCTCCTTGAATTTTTGTAGGGGCAAGGAAGATTCTATGAGGGACACGGAATCTGTGGACACTCATACAATATTCTCTGCCTTCGTGGACTGCCTTCAGAGTCCATGTCTTTCACCTCACAATCTTTAAAAGCTATCTATGTAAAACCGTAATGGGAATTACGGTCTGTGGTATCGGTTGCTTTTTTCGATATACCAGACATCTAAGCCGGCAAGTATCATCCATGCAATCACTGCAGATACAAACCAGTGGTTTGAAAATAAGGGCAAAAATCCTTTTACCAGAAAGATGGTACCGTTTAAGGTAATGATTCCTCCGATATTACGGCAAAGTGGGACAATTCGAAGTTTATCCTTCTCTTTTTGCGGCATATTTTTCCATAGGGAAAGATGAAGGTATCCTTTTCCAAAGGCAAACCAAAGACCGGCAAAGGTAAATAGGAATCCAAAAAAAATGCAGGTAAAGTCCATTGTCTGATCCTCCTTTTAGTGATAGAAGCGGTTGCTTCGTTTTGTCAGTTTCAAAAGTTTGGTGATAAGTACAATCATGGTGGCAGCAAGAATAACCCAGACCACAGCACTTACCTGATACCAAAACTGAAAGATAATCATTCTATATCCAGAGAAATGCCAGCCCAGATAGCTGCATAGGATTGTAAATATGGGGTAGGGAGCAAAAAGGATTGCCCCTTTCAAATCTTTTCGTTTTCTCTTCAATTGCAACACCTCCCAATTGGCATGAATCATTACCGTATTTGTGGTACGTTTCTTTGACCACGAAAAGTATATAAAAAACAGCCGGGGAATCCTATGGCTAAAGTCTTGCGATTTTCTTGCGATTTGGCAAGAAAATAGACGGGCTGAAACTAAAATGGTCTCAGTCCGCCTTTCTCATAACTCATCATTAAATTTGTAACCAATCCCCCAGATCGTTAAAATGTATGTGGGAGAATCCGGGGCAGGTTCAATCTTTTTTCGCAGTTTCCGGATAAAAGCCATGATGTTACTGTTATCCAGAAGATAATCTTCCTCCCATACTGCACGGTAAATCTGTTCTTTTGTAAATACTTCTCCACGATTCTTAGCAAGAAAATATAAAATATCGAATTCCTTTGGTGTCAGGCTGATTTCAGAACCTTTCATCAGGACTTTCCGGCTCCTTGGATGAATTTCCAGATCACCGATCAGAAGTTCATCCGAGTGTACACCAATAGCCACCTCTGTATCTTCTAAGGCTCCTAATAACAGCGAGGATACTTCACCGCTTATCATGTCCTGAATACCGGAAAGCAGCTCTTTTGTATAAGCACTTTCCGGCGGTTCCCTTAATAATTTTTCCAAGAGCCAGATTTCAAGGGTATGATCCATAGGAATATAACTGATATTCTTTTTCATCATGAACGCCTCCTTTAAATTAACTCTTGATATTTATTCTTATAAAAATATTTGGTTACGGAACTTAGCAGCATATAGAAAAATGCCACAAGCAGCAAAAAGGCAAAATACCAAAGCGGTAATTTTGTCAGTCCAAACAGTGATGCCCCACTGGTAAACGTAAGGGCTGTAAAAGCAAGAATCCCTACCAGAGTGATAGAGATGACCGGTGCAGATGCCCTGCTTTGGAGAAACGGAATTTTGGCAGTACGAAGGAAATGCAGGATTAAAACCTGTGTCCACATGGACTCCAAAAACCAGCCTGTCTGGAATAAAGCAGCGTACTGAAGTTTCAGGGAAGGATCGGTAAGCTGCAGGTAAGTTGTCCCTCCGCATAGTGCAGGACATAGGAAATAATATAAAAACAGGAAAGTCACAATATCAAACAGGGAACTGATCGGTCCGAAAGAAAGCATAAACTGTTTCAGTGTCTTGCCGGACCAGTCTCTTGGGGACAGTATTTCTTCCTCATCTACATTGTCCCAGGGAAGTACGATACACAGCGTATCATATAACAGATTCAGAAGCAGGATCTGGATGGAGGTCATAGGAAGAAACGGTAAAAATGCACTGGCACAAATGATGGAAAAAATATTTCCAAAGTTGGAACTTGCAGTGATTTTAATATACTTCAGCATATTGGTAAAAGTCTTTCGCCCTTCCAGGACACCCTGCTCCAATACATTTAAGTCTTTTTGCAGCAGTACAACATCAGCAGCATCTTTGGCGGCGTCCACTGCTGTATCTACAGAAATCCCCACATTTGCCTCATTCAGTGCCGGGATGTCGTTGACCCCATCCCCAAGAAATCCAACGGTATGACCATTCTCTTTGAGTGCAGAAACCAGACGCACTTTCTGACCGGGAGTAAGCTCTGCAAAAACATGGGTTTCTTCTACCACCTTTTTTAGTTCACAGTCTGTCATTTCATCCAGTTGGGTGCCGGTTAGGATATGTTCCGCAGAGATTCCAACCCGGCGGCAGACGGAGAGTGCAATGGCTGCCTGGTCTCCGGTCAGGATCTTCGGGATTACTTTTAATCTCTTCAGTGCTGTTACAGATTCGCCTGCCGTCTGTTTTGGAGCATCAAAGAAAGACAGATAGCCAACCAAAGTCATATCCTTTTCATCGTCAGGTGTGATTTCTCTTAGTGTTCCCACATTTTTCCGAGCCACAGCAATAACTTTCATCCCATCCTGCAGCATTTCCCCTACCACAGAAAATACGCTTTGTCTGGCATCTTTCTCCATAGGAAGTCGTGTTCCACGATATTCTACATGACTGCATCGGGAAAGGATGTGTGCAATATCCCCTTTCATAATCAGATGGCTGTTTCCGGTACTGTCCTGCACAAGGGTACTGACAAACTTACGAGTATAGTCAAAGGGGATTTCATCTTCCTTCTGATATTCTGTCAGAAGCTTGGCATAATGGATTTCCCTGCCTGGCATGGATTTACAGGCAAGAATGGCATTGTCAATGGGATTACGGACGCCGGAATGATAGGAACTGTTCAGATAAGCCAGATCCAGGACATCTGTATTTTCATTGCCCAGAATATCTATATAATATTCCAGCAGGATACTTTCATTGGTCAGTGTTCCTGTTTTATCCATACAAAGCACATCCATGCTTCCAAAGCTCTGCATGGCGTTCAGATCTTTGATGATGGTCTGCTTTTTTCCCATGGCAAGGCTTCCTTTTGCAAGGCAGGCGGTGATGACCATGGGGAGCATTTCCGGCATCAGCCCTACCGCTACAGACAGTGCGAATGCAAAGGATTCCAGCCATTTTCCACCTGTGATTCCCAATATAAGAAATACAATGGGAACCAGAACTGCCATAAACCGGATCATGACCCAGGCAATGGAATTGGCTCCATTTTGAAAAGCATTTTTATCTTCGGAATCCGGTTTGGTAAATCCTCCGTACAGCGTATCCGTTCCTACAGCTAACACAATGCCTTCCCCTTTTCCGCTGATAACTGTGGTTGCCATAAACGCAAGATTTTCCAATTGTGTTATGGGTTCCTGTTCTTTGTAACAAAGTGTACGGCAGCTTTTTTCCAAAATGGCGCTTTCTCCAGTGATAGCGGCCTGGGAAATGAATAGATCGGTTACTTTTGTCAGCCGGATGTCCGCAGGAACACGATCACCAGCAGAAAACAGAACCAGATCGCCTACCACTAATTCTTCACCGGGGATTTCCCGTAGTTCCCCATTCCGTCTTACGGTAACCTTTTCGTGAATCAAACGGTCAAGCTGTGCGGCTGTGCTTTTCGCCCGCAGCTCCTGAATCAAACGGATGATACCGCTGATTACGATCATGGAAAAAATGATAAGGGCAGTAGTAGCGTTCCGTGTAAAATTAGAGGCCATAAAAACATCGGTGACAAGAGAAACAATACCTAAAATAAATAGAATCACATGAAATGGATTAATAAACGCTCGCCGCAATCGCTGGATAGTGGTATCTGTTTTACGTTCCTGAAAACTGTTTTTACCATACTTTTCCCGCATTGTATCGACTTGTTCTTTGGATAGTCCAAGGGCAGATGTACCAAGATCCCGACAGATTTCTGGTGGCTTACAGTAAGCGTATTTTTTGATACGGCTGTCAAATAGTGTTGCTTTCGACAAAAATAGATTCCTCCCTTCGTAGTATGAGTAAGAATATTTTAACATAGAGTTGTGAAAATAACAGATTTATATTCTTGCTTTTTTCTTGCGATTCGTTGGAGGGATATATTTTAAACGCTACGACCTTTTCAGAACAGGTAAAGTATGGCAGAATAAAATTTTTTAGGAGAGGCATTATGGCAAAACAAAAAACTGGAAATACATTTTTGGAAGAGCAGATTGGGTATGTAGAACAGGAGATTTGCAAAAAATAGAAAAGAAGTGAAAAAATGAGTTGTTCAAGGCTTTGGTCGCATCTGGTGCATTTCATAAGAACAACATAAGCGACCAAAACTTTATAAATTCGTTGCTTTTGTGCAAAGCCTTTCCTTATCTGTGATTATGTAAGGAGAAAAATTTCATAATCCACATATGATATAGAAGGTAAAGCAAATTATCCTGCAAAAAACTCTATGGTTTCGATAGATTGGACATTCAGAATTGAGCGTCCTATTTGTTTAAAAAAACTTTGTATAGATGGTTAGTCCAAAAAGTAAGATAGAAATAATGTAAACAGGTAGAAAGGCAAATAGTTGTTTTTCCCTTTCTTCATATGTGTTAGATAGCGGAACAAGCTTATATATTTTTAAAACGGTATGATGAATCCAGAATAATTGAAATATAAACAAGAATGGCCAACCAATTATGTTCATTAAATAAAGCGTATTCTGTATGTTAGTATTTATTTTTTCCAAGAGAGAATAATCAACGAGAGCTAAACCAGCAATAGCAAAAATATCTACAACAATCTTTAAAGTAAAATATTTCATACTCATTAGGTTTGAAAATATAGATTGTTGTTTATTCCAACCACGTACAATAAAAATAATACATAGTAATATCAAAATTATAGATAACTGTATCATTGTGTTCCGTACAGGAATATAAACAATGGCAGTCAAATCAGTAACAGAATGAATGGTATTTCGTTTTATAAAATTCACAAAATTTATTGCCATAGACACATAAATCAAAATCACGGCAGATTGGGTTATTCTTTCAGATTTCCAACGCATGTTTTTTATTGCAACACTATCTAATTTGCATGTCGGGGCAGATGAGACGTTTATATCGTATTTAGGATTAATTTGTTGAATTATATTATTCTGAATATATTGCTTTGTATCATTAGAAGATTTTTTAGAAAATAACTCATAAATTGTTAAACCGATAGTTATTATATTCAAACATATTGAAATAATTTCCAGCATAAGTTTTCCTCCTATTCTTTGGTGCAATAACACTTTTTACGTCTATAATATAAAATTGATTTGAAACTATGCGCTTTCCTAAATCTTATTATTCCGAAATTCCGATGGAGGAAGTCCCGTCTGTTTTTTGAACAGTCTGCTGAAATACAGCGGATTATTATACCCAACGATGGATGCCACCTCGGATACAGAATATGTAGTAGTCCGGAGCAGTGTCTTTGCATTTGTGATCCGGAGATTTAGTATATACTGCATGGGAGTTACGCTATTGTAACGTTTAAAGCTGCGGATAAACCAGCTGGTACTGAGGTGTTTGTCCATGGCGTACTGCTCAATCGATATTTCTTCTGCAAAATGTTCATTAAAATACTGTGTAGCTTCTTCCATTTCTTTTTGTAACATCCGGTTCTGGGAAGAGATGCCCATAGGAGCCTGGCGGCTGATCAGAAGGAACAGTTCCCTGAGCAGGAGAGATAAGTATTCTTCATAATGAGGACGGGTAAGCTGGAGTTCCTGAATCATTTTTCGGAAAATCTGATGATATTCCGTAGAGTTTCCAGTCTGGATAATCTGTCCGGACTCAAACAAATGGTATTCTCTTAAAATATTTTTTACATTATTACCGGTAAAATGAACCCAGTAAACTTCTGTCTGGTCTGTTCCATAATAAACATATCTTTGCATTTCCCGTGGCTTGTACAAAATCATATGTCCGGCCTCTATAATCTCTTCCTTGCCATTCAAAAAGAAATGACCTTTCCCTGCAGTAATATAAAGCAATTGATAGTCAATCCTTCCCCGGGGGCGGTATGTGGGAAGCTTGGGCTGGTGGATCAGCCGGTATGTCCCACAGCTTCCAACTACTAATGGTTTGCTCTTATCTTTAAAATCCAATAATGAATTATGCAGATAGCCAGAGTTGATATACATGATGCGTCTCGCACCTCCTTTAATAAGTAGGCTTCTGTTAAAGATAGTGTATCATTTCGTGTATATTTTGTCCAATAGAGTTTATGGATGGAATATGAAAAAAGGAGTAGAATAGGTAGTGTAACAGGGAAATGAGGGAAAATCAAAGAGGAGAGTTTTAAATGAAGAAAACAATTTTGTTATGGGCAACCGTTATGGCTGCTGGTATGTTGACATTGGCTGGATGCGGGAAGAAGGAAACTACACATACAGGAGAATATACCAATCTGACAGATGAAGAGTCCAGAAAAAAGGTTACGGGAGAACTGGAAAACTGTGGCGTAAGCAAGGAACAGACAGAGACACTGATGAAATGGGCAGAGGATTATCACGAGATAACCGCTAAGTCATACTCATATCCAAAAGGATTTACGGCTTTGCCGGAAAGCGGGATGGATTACAGTTCCATTCTGATGGATGATTCTGCTGATTCGTATTCGTATCTGCAGGCATCAAACTGTCGTCTGACCGCTTTTAATCTGATCAAGAGCCAGTTGACAACAGCTGGAACCGGGAATGATACGGACTTGTGGCTGATGTTTGATATTGAGGCTATTGATACCATGCCGGAATATCAGTTGACCAAAGAGGAACGGGCAGATTTTCTGACACTTTTTAACCAGGTGTCTGTGGAAGGAACCAAAACTTTAGAAGAGCATGAGGAAAAAATCCAGGAGGCATGGAAAGAAAGGAACATTCAGATTCGTGGAGATAAGCTTTCTCTGGTTTGCGTCTATCTTCACGCCCCCGAGGATCAGGCACGTTTTGTAGGGCATACGGGGGTTTTAGCAGAAACAGAAGAGGGATTGTTATTTGTAGAAAAATATAGTTCTCTTGCTCCGTTTCAGGCAACATATTTTAAGGATCGGGCAGCATTAAAAGACTATCTGCTGGCACGTCCGGATTTGTATGGAGATGAAACGGAACTGGCTCCCATTGTCACGGAAAATGGAACGGTAATGAAATAAAAGAAGAACAGACAGGTGACCATAAGACCGATGTATCTGGAACATTTCAGGTATGTCGGTTTTTTATTTTGTACTCAACCAGTAAGGACTTTAGTAACTGTATCATTTTGTACATGTTTTGTCCAATAGAGTTTATGGACGAAATGTGTAAAAATAGAGTAAAATAATGATAAAACAAGGGAAAAACCATAAAAATAAAGGGGGAAAATATTGTGATCGTGCCAAGACATTACGAAGACTTAAAAATAATGCATGAAAACACCATGCCTTGCAGAGCTTATTATATACCGGCTTCCCATGAGATGGGAGCACTGGTAGAGAACCGTTTTTCTTCAGACCGGGTGATCTGTCTGAACGGGACATGGCAGTTTCAGTATTTTGAGAGCATCTATGATTTACAGGAAAAATTTTATGAACAGGGATATGACTGCAGCAACTTTACACAGGTAGAGGTGCCAGGAGTATGGCAGAATTATGGGTATGACAGCCATCAGTATACCAACGTGAGATATCCGATTCCTCTTGATCCACCGTATGTGCCACAGGAAAATCCATGCGGAGCTTATATTAGGAAGTTTATGTACCAGAAGCAGGAAAAGGCTCCGAAGGCATATTTGAATTTTGAAGGTGTGGATTCCTGTTTTTATGTCTGGGTAAATGGAACGTATGTGGGCTATAGCCAGGTTTCCCATGCCACAAGTGAATTTGATGTGACGAATGTTTTGACAGATGGAGAAAATACCTTAGCGGTACTGGTTCTGAAATGGTGTGATGGGACTTATCTGGAAGACCAGGATAAATTCCGCATGAGTGGGATTTTCCGGGATGTATATCTTCTGAACCGTCCGGAAAACGTGGTCTATGACTACTTTACAACTACCGAAATCCAGGAGGAACAGGCAGTCATTACAGTACAGGCCAGTTACCGGGGAAAGGCAGTGCCAACAAAATTTACTTTGTATGATGCAGAACATAGGGAGGTTGCTTCTCAGGTATTTCAGGAAAATACAGGTACTGCATATACGCATAAAACAGTATTTGTTGTAAAAGAACCAAATCTATGGAACCCAGAACAGCCGTATTTATATACCCTGGTTTTAGAAACAGAAGGGGAAGTGATCACAGACCGGATTGGAATCCGGGAAATCAGTGTAAAAGATGCTGTTCTCTATATAAATGGAACTGCCATCAAATTCAAAGGCGTGAACCGTCATGACTCCGATCCGGTGACGGGGTTTGTGATCGGGCTGGAACAGATGAAAAAGGATCTGCAGATGATGAAGGAGAGTAACTTCAATGCCGTCCGAAGCAGTCATTATCCCAATGTGCCTTATTTTTATCAGCTTTGTGATGAATATGGATTTTTTGTGATTGCAGAGGCGGATAATGAAAGTCATGGAACCCAATCCCAGTATTTAAAAGATTCCAGCTGGGAAAATGTAAGCCGAAGATGGAATGAACGAATCTCGGATAATCCGGAATTTATCCCGGCGACTCTGGATCGTACAAGACTTTGTGTGCACAGGGAGAAGAACCGCCCTTGTATTGTAATTTGGTCCATGGGAAATGAATGTGGTTATGGCTGTACTTTTGAGGAAGCTTTAAAATGGACAAAAGGGTTTGATCCTACAAGGCTTACCTGTTATGAAAGTTCTTTTTATCGCAGCGACAGAAGAAAATATGATTACAGTAACATTGATATTTTCAGCCGGATGTATCCTTCCCTGGAAGAAATTCAGGAATATGTGGACAAAAAGCCGGACAAACCCTTCCTTCTGATTGAATATTGTCATGCCATGGGAAACGGACCGGGAGATTTAGAAGACTATTTTCAAATGATTTATCAATATGATGTACTCTGCGGTGGCTTTGTATGGGAATGGTGCGATCATGCAGTATATCAGGGGCAGGCAGCAAATGGAAAGGAAAAGTACCTTTATGGAGGTGACTTTGGAGAAGAAGTCCATGATGGGAATTTCTGTATGGACGGACTGGTATATCCGGACAGAACACCCCATACAGGGCTTTTGGAATACCAGAATGTGTACCGTCCGGCAAGAGTGATGTCTTTCTGCCAGAAAACAGGGGAGCTGTGTCTGGAAAACTATATGAACTATGTGGATTTAAAGGATTATATCGATTTGGTATACGAAGTGAACTGTGACGGAAAGCTATTGGAGAAGAAACCGTTGACTTTGCAGGATTCTGTATGGCCTCATCAGAGAGGAACCATTTTGTTGGATATTACTGTTCCAGATTGCGGAAAATGTTATTTAAAAGTATCTTACCATTTAAAACATAGAACCAGCCTTATGGCACAAGGGAGTATGATGGGATTTGACGAAATCCTTTTGGAAAATCGGGATGGAAGAAACCAACAGACAATCGCCTTATTGGAAAACCAGGAACAGAAAGAAGCAGAGGCACAAGTTTCTGAAACAGATCGTTTTCTTTCCATCCGGTCAGATACATTCTTCTATGTTTACAATAAACTTTCGGGTTTATTTGAACAATTAAGCATAGATGGGGAGGAACTTCTGGAAACTCCTATGGAACTAAATATCTGGAGAGCACCTACGGATAATGACCGAAAGATCAAGCAAGAATGGATGGATGCCGGATATGACCGGAGTAAAGCCAGAGCCTATGACGTTCAATGGAAACGAGAGGGGAAATGTGTCATAATTTACAGCACCATGTCTGTAGCGGCAGTAGCACTTCAGAGAGTTCTGGATATAAAAGCTGTCTGGGAAATTTCTAACAGGGGAGCAATTTCAGTAAAAATGCAGGTGAAAAAGAATATGGAATTTCCGCAGCTTCCTAGATTTGGTATCCGTCTGTTTCTGAAAGAGGAATATGAAAATCTGAAATATTATGGATTGGGGCCACATGAAAGTTATCGAGATAAATGTAAGTCCTGCAGTCATGGGCTGTATGATGCAACAGTGGAAGAGCAGCATGAAGATTATATCCGTCCGCAGGAAAATGGAAGTCATACAGATTGTGATTATGTGATGATAGAAAAAGAAAACCAGACTGTTATAGCAGTGTCACCCAAACCATTTTCATTTAATGTGTCCTATTATACACAGGAAGAGCTGGCCAGGAAGGCACATAATTATGAATTGGAGAAATCAGGGAACACCATTGTCTGTCTGGATTATGCACAGAATGGGATTGGTTCCAACAGTTGTGGTCCTGAACTAAGGGATGAATACCAGGTGGATGAGGAAACTTTTGTTTTTGAGATAAAGCTTTTATTCAGGAAGGAAGAGTAGAAATACATGAATGAGAAAAAATATTTAAAATGGTATAACAAGGTAGGATATGGTTCCGGGGACATTGCTGGAAATGTAGTTTACGCATTTCTATCCTCTTTTGTCATGATTTATCTTACCAATACAGTAGGATTAAATCCCGGAATTATTGGAACTCTGATTGCCGTATCCAAGTTGTTTGATGGAATTACGGATGTTTTCTTTGGAACTCTGATTGATAAGACAAAGAGTAAAATGGGAAAAGCAAGACCCTGGATGCTCTATGGCTATATCGGATGTGCCGTAACTTTAGTCGCTATTTTTGCCATACCTACAACTATGGGGGAATTTGCACAGTATGCCTGGTTTTTTATTGCGTATACGCTGTTAAATGCAGTATTTTATACAGCGAATAATATTGCGTATTCTGCACTGACAGCCCTAGTAACAAAGAATAGTAAGGAACGTGTACAGATGGGGTCTTACCGCTTCATTTTTGCTTTTTCTACCAGTCTGTTGATTCAGTCTTTAACCATTGGATTTGTAGAATGGTTGGGCGGCGGAGCAGCTGGATGGAGGACCGTTGCTATTATCTATGCAGTAATCGGATTGATTGTTAATACGATTTCTGTACTTTCTGTAAAGGAATTACCGGAAGAAGAGTTAAATGATGGGAAAGAAGCCGGAGTCGAAGAAAAGTATTCTCTGATTGATGCCGGAAAACTGTTATTTACAAATAAGTATTATGTTATGATCTGTGCTACGTATATTTTACAGCAGATCTATACAGCGATGCTGAATATGGGGATTTACTATATGACGTATATCCTTTTCAATGAGAAACTTTATGGTGTGTTTTCCTGGGCCATTAATATTCCTCTGATTATTGCATTGCTCATTACACCGATGCTGGTGGAAAAGTGGAGAGGAATGTATAAATTAAATCTTACAGGATATGTGATCGGAACGATTGGAAGAGCTCTGGTTGTAGTAGCCGGTTATCTAGGAAGTGTGCCATTGATGCTTTTATTTACCGGTATTGCAGCTTTTGGTATGGGACCATGGCAGGGGGATATGAATGCAGTCATTGCTTCCTGTTCCGAATATACTTACTTGACAAAGCATAAGAGAGTAGATGGAACCATGTATTCTTGTACCTCTCTTGGTATTAAGCTAGGCGGTGGAATTGGAATTGCCATTACCGGCTGGCTTCTGGATCTTAGTGGCTTTGACGGCACACTGGCTGTACAGTCTGATTCCTGTATCCAGATGCTGCAGATCATGTATTTATGGATTCCGGTAGTAATCACACTTATCATTACCATTATTATGGCAAAGATGAATGTAGAGAAGGCAAATGAGAAACTTTTACAGGAAAAGTCTATGAAAGACGGTATGCATGATTGAAGTAAACCGCATAAAAATTCATGACTTCCTGTAAGTAATTCATCAGTTTTTTCATTCTGGTTTTCCTCCTTTTCTGATTTCTGAGTTTATTATATCGGATGGGCAGAAAACCTGCGTGCCAAATCAAAAAGAAATGTAGCCAATTCTTGAGAGGGGGAGGAAACATCATGCAGCCGTCTTACGAAGAGAAAAAAGAAAAGTTCAGTATGATAAGGAAAAAACCACATCATGTTCCCCCTCACCTTCACAATGCCATAGAACTGGTATATGTAACAAAAGGGGAGCTGGAACTTGGCATTGGATATGAGTTGTATCACATGGAAAAGGGGGATTTTGCTATTGTTTTTCCAGATTTGATTCATCATTATCAAGTGTTTTCAAAGGGAAAGAATGAGGTGTACCAGTTTTATGCTTCTTTGGAACTAAGTGGTCCGTTTATGGCACTTCTTCAGAAGAAATGTCCGGAAAATCCGGTGATTGCCAACGCAGATTTACATGGGGAAGTTAAAAACGCCCTGAGTTGTCTGATAAAAGATCAGAAAGTCAGTGAGGTTGTGGGGCAAGCTTATTTACAGATTATATTATACCGTTGCAGGGAAACATTCCGGTTCATAGAAAAAGACAGTGTGGGGAGTAATGATCTGATATATGCAGCGATGAGCTATCTGTTATCACATTTTCAGGAGGAACTTACACTTGGGAAGGTGGCATCAGCTCTGGGAACCAATAAGTTTGCCCTATCAAAAATCTTTTCAGGTATCTTTAATACAAATTTCAACCAATACTTAAATGAAATTCGTTTAAATTATGCGACCTCTTTGTTGGAAAATACGGATAGAAGGATTACAGATATTTCTCTGGAGGCAGGATTTGAGAGCCAAAGAACCTTTAACCGGGCATTTCAACTAAGATATAATCAGACACCAAGTGAGTATCGGAAATCATGGTGGGAAAAATAGAGGATTCTTGTCTGCTAGATGTTTAGATGAAAGACAGAGAAAGCTTTATTTTCTTGTATCATTATGAAGATATATGAAAATAGAAGTTGACAGTCTGCGTTTATACAAATATGTCCCGGCAGGACGTTCCCTTTTTCCTAAAGCTTCTTAGCAACCAAGAGAACCCCTAATAGGTATATCAGTGGTATAGCAGCCTCTCTGCAATCTTAATTTTAGGAGGTACTACTGTTTTTGCAGGATATTATATTTATAAAGTAATGGTAAACGAGGAAATCTTACCAGAACGGGATTCTATGCATTATGCAAAGGCTAATACGTTGAACTTGCAAGCAGATGAATATGGTATCATTGATGAAAAGTTGAGGATTACGAAACCATTCAAAATAAACTAGGAATTAATTTGCTCAATAGTGTATTATCACAAAATAATCCCTATATGCTTGGAGAAATTAAAACGGATAATAAAGATTTTGTAATTCTTTCTTTTGAAAATTATATTGTTGGAGATACAGGGAATTATAATTATTTGCCCAATGCGGATTTTTATACCTATGACTATGGCGAAGAGTACTATTCACCTGTTTCACTTACTGTAGATATTATGTTGAGTGAAGCCTAGATGAAAAATGGATGGGATACAGATTACTTGGGGATTTATGAGTTTAAAGAGAATTATGTTTCAGCACAGGGCTATAAAGTAAATCTTATAGAGGATACAACTGGAGAAGATAATGTTGAGAATTATGTATCTGAAAAATGTGAAGTTTTTGCTGCGAATGGAATTCAATACACATTAAGGAAGGACAACTTATGAAAATATGAAGAATATTGTTGATACAATGAAATGATATTGCAAGTAAAAATGATAGTATTTTTGAGAAATTATAAAATGTGTGTATCTTATAATTGGATTAAAAGAGAAAAGTATTTTGTACAATAAGAAGATTGTTTTTTATTAAATATTTTAGGAGTAGAGCTTTACAAATAGGCTGAGAGTAGAATAGAGTGAAATTTAGGTAAAACATATTATCTTAAAAATTGAAGTTGATTTATTTATATTATAAGAATGAGAGAGTGAAATTAAAAAGATACCGGTTATAACTTTATATTAACGAGTTACAATCGGTATCCTTTTTTTGATTTACTTATGTAGGGGATTTGTAAATAAGTAAATTACACGCAAGGTTTAACAATAGATGCACACTGTGTTGTCGGGCAAATGGCAAGTGAAACAGGAATAATGAGTGATGGTGTACCTTTTGTTTCGCCAGCACCACCAGCAATGTTTTTCAGTTCCTCATTTGTTACATTTTCAAAAGCTTTAAAATTGTCTTTTTTCATTTTATTATCCTCCTAATTAAAAGTGTATTTTGGAGAAATCAACCTTGTGAAGATAATATAACATTAAAAAAAACTTTTGTAAATATAATCTACAAAAGAATAGTTACACGAATAAACGTATTTATTACAAGAAAGAATAGAACGGATTTTGTGTGGTAATATTTGTCTATATTATAAAATGTACCATTATAGGAGGTTATTATGTTAGAAAAGGTAGAAGTACAAAGTTTGATAAAAACCATTGATAAAAATAATGGAATCAAAAGGGCATTGGAAAAACTGTCCATTAAAAGCGAAGAGGATTTTTTAAAATATAATATAGTGAAAAGTAGTGACTATTCAAACATGATAGAAGCTTCCTTACATTTATGCTCACAGGTAGTATGCAGTGAAATGAGGGATTTTGCTAATTATTTTTGGAATATAGTTATAAAGGAGAAAAGAAAGTATATAGAAAAATTTTCTGATGAGATAGATAATATAGACATATTCTTAAAAAGTATTCAGAATAGACTTGAAGAAAAGACTTTAGGAATTTGCTACAGAATTTTTGTTTATGAAATTAATTACTTGCGTGTGAATAATAGATATAAGTCAATGAATGAAAAAGAACAATTTGAAGAATATATTAAATCTTTTTTATCTGATCAAAATTATTATAAAGAATTAGGGCAAAAATATCCTGAATTATTTAAAGTAGTACTGAATGAATATAGAAAAAATTTTGATTATGTTATTGAAATATTGAAATATTTCCGTCAAGACAAGGAATATATTAAAGGCTTGATTGAAAAAGAAGATAAAATTGTCTCTATGGAACTTGGAAAAGGGGATTCGCATAATAATGGACGAAGCGTAACAAAAATTAAATTGGGTAATAGGGATATTATATATTATAAACCAAGAAACTCTCAAATTGATAAGTTATATCATGATATGATACAACTTTATAATGAATCTGTAGACATAAAAAACAAAATCAAAACATTGGAAACTGTTTCCATTGATGAACATGGATGGACAAAAGCTATTGAATTTTCTGAAACTAAAAATAGTGAAGAAATTAAAATTTTTTATTATAAATTAGGAATTCAACTTGCTTATTTATATATGACAGATGCAATAGACTTTCATGCAGAAAATCTTATTGCTAACGGAAGTGATCCTGTTTTAATAGATTTAGAAAGTTTGTTTGGTATAAAGAAAGTTTATAATAAGGAAATTAAAAGTGCAAAAGATATTTCTATAAAATATCTTAGTAATACAGTGAATTCTACTGGTATATTACCATTTAAATTTGGAACAAATGAAAAAAGCGATGTTAGTGGAATTGGTAATTCAGAAAAACGAGAATCTTTTATTAAAGTTCCAAAGATAAAAAATGGGAAAACATCGAATTTAAAAGTAGAAAAAGATTATATTTCTTTAAGTAAATCGAATAATCATCCGGAATATAAAGGACAACCAGTAGATGAAAAAGAATACTATACTTTTGTTATTGATGGTTTTATAAAAGGATATAATTTCATTAAAAAGCATAGAAAAGAAATAGTTCGGATAGTTGACACTTATAAAGACAAAATTCAGCTGCGTTATATACCTAAACCTACTATATACTATTCAAATTTGCTGAGTTTATCTGTACATCCAATGGTTATGCAAGCTAGTATAGGTAGGGAAATCTTTTTTACTAAATTAGATATAGATAATAAGGATAATAACTTGTTCGAATATGAATATAGAGATTTGCTTAATCATGATATACCATATTTTACATATATGCTAGACGATAAGTCTTTAACTACGTCCGATTTATTTAAAGTAACCATAGAAGGATTTTGGACAGAGACCGCATATGAACGAATGAAAAATAAGCTTGATTCCATGAATGAACTTGATAAAAATTTTCAGGTACTAAAAATAAAAAATTCATTTGGGATTCTTGGGATTAAGAATATACATGAATATAAACAAAATAATAACATTGCAACGATACAAGAAATATATGAGCGAATTAAAGTGGATAATAGTAAATCCGATTTAATTCAGCGTGCTGAGGATATTGCACAATATCTTTTAAAAATATCTGATAGATTTGAAAATACATATTCATGGATATCATCTACTGTTATTGAACACAACAATAGGAAAGAATGGCAGACGGATGTTATGGGAAATTCACTTTATGATGGGTTAAGTGGTATGGTATTTTTCTTTTTATCAATTTATATTATTACGGGTAAGGCGGAGTACTTAAAGGTGGCAGAAGATATATTACAAGAGATACTTTTAGAGGAGAACTCTATAGATAATAGACCAATAGGAGCTTTTGATGGCATTTTTTCTATTATTTATGTATTATGTTATGCGTATGTTGTAACTAAAAATAAAAAATACTTGGTACATATAGATGAGTATTTACATGATACTAAAAATATAAAAGAATGGGAAGATAATCCTTATGATATTATAGGAGGATCAGCAGGGATTCTTTTAGTACTTTTGAATGTAGAGAAAATTTATAAAAAGTTAAATCGAAATTGTGAAGAAGTAAAGAAACAAATTATTTATCATGTTAATAAGATTTGTGAAAATGTAGTTGTAGTCAATGAAAATGAAGTGGGATGGATAGGCGTAGATAAGTATCCTTTAACTGGTTTTGCTCATGGTAATTCGGGAATTTGCTATGCGTTAGAAACATTTTTAGATAACTGTACATGGATATCTGAAGATGTTCAGAAGAAAATCAAGAAAATAATTTACGAGGGTGCCACATTCGAACTCTCAAAAAGGGAAAAGGGAAAGTGGTATGATTTGCGTACGGAAATAAAAAAAGTAGAAAATCACTATCCGTATGCGTGGTGTCATGGAGCTCCAGGCATTCTATTAGGATTATCTTATTTGGAAGATGTTAGCTTTGATATAGAAGAAGGGTTACGTGATCTATACACAAATGCTTTTGGAAGAAACCATAGTTTATGTCATGGCGATTTGGGAAATGCAGTTATTATGAAAGATATTGCAACACATTTAAAGAGTAAATTGTGGAATGAAGTCGCAGATTATTTTGCTTTTAGAGTTGTAAATATGTATCAGATGAGTGAAATGAAAATAGGTTTGGGAATTGAAATGTTAACACCAGAGTTAATGGTAGGTTTGGCAGGTATGGGATATAGTCTTCTTTATATATATGATAACGAAAAATTACCTAATATTTTAAGATTAGAGATGAAAGGATTTAGCAAATGAAAAAACAGTGCAAAGTTATTTTACAAAATAATAAATATGATTGTGCATTTGCCTGTTTGGCAATGCTTTTTAGCTATAAAGATATTGAGGTTCCGACATCTGCGTTTACTGAAAATGAAATAATAGGACGAGATGGGGTAAGCTTAAAAGATTTAAAAGATATATGTACAAAAAAACAAGCTACTTTGAAGATATATAGAGTTGAGAAAGAGGAATTTAAAAAATTAAGAGTCAATATAAATAAACCTTATCTAGTGTATTGGAATAATAATCATTATGTGATACTTGAAAAAATAAAGAAAAATAAAATTGTAATAATTGATCCAGCGGTAGGAAGGATAACAATTAGTTTACAAGAATTTTTAGTGCATTATAGTGGGCTAATGGCAGGCTTGGAAAAAAGAAAATCGAATAAAGAAATTTTTGAATTAGAAAATCAAAAAGACAACAGAAAAATGATAAAATGGCTATTTCCATACAAAACTACGATTATTGCCGTATTTTTAACATCAATAGTATTTCAAAGTGTAAATCTGATTTTTCCATTATTAACACAAATACTTATAGATAATGGAGAAGTCGTGAAAAATATACCTGGAAAGATACTTTTAATAGGCACACTTATTATAGGAATACTTTATTTTGTATTACATGTTACTCGTGTTAAATTGATAGCAGAAATTCAATGCAAATTAAGTAATAAAATGACTAGTACTTTTATAGAAAAATTATTTAAATTACCTTTAAACTTTTTTGAGAATAATACAATAGGTGATATTACAAGTAGAGTTAATAACATCGGAAGTATAAGAGATATATTGTCACATATTGCAGTATCAGTATTTTTAGATGTCAGTGTTATTATAATTTATATATTTTTTATGTTACAATACTCCGTTATTTTGTCGTTAATTACTTTTGGTGTAGCTATACTTCAGGTAATTATTTTGCGCATTATGATTCCTAAAATTTCAGAATATACAAACAAAGAACTTGTGTCGCAAGCAAAATTTCAAACAATGTTGCATGAAATTTTGCGTTCTATAAACTATGTAAAAACATCAGGAAATTCTCAAAAGATTAGACAAAATATGGAAAACGAATTCCAAGAACAGATGATTAGTTTTAAAAATAGAATGGGAATTTCTGCCATAATGGGGGGCGCTTCATCGTCCATTAATTTAATATTACCGCTATTGAGTATAGCGATAAATCTTATTTTTATCGATAAAGTTGGTTTATCGACAGGTAGAATAGTTGCATTTTCTACTATAGCATTGCGATTTCTAACGCCAGTGGGATCATTAATAAGCAGTTACGAATCAATACAAGTTGTTGATGAGATGTTTAAGAGAATGAGCAATATTTTAGAAGCAAGAGAAGAAAGTGATGGAGAAAACGCTATAGATATGAAAAAATTCGAAGGCAATCTTGAATTAAGAGACCTTTCTTTTTCATATGGAAAAAATGTAGTATTACAAAAATTTAATTTAAAGATTTGCAATGGCGAAAAAATCCTTATAAAAGGTAAGAGTGGGGAAGGAAAAACAACACTATTTAAAATAGTATCAGGATTGTATGATCCGAGTTCAGGAAAAAGAATAATATGTGGCAAGGAGTATAGTTGTTTTACTAAGGAGTCTTTAAGAAGACGTATTGGATATATTGTTCAGGAAACTGGATTATTCAATGGCACAATTCGAGAAAATATATCTTTTTTTCAAGATATGACAGATGAAGAAATTATTAGGGCATCGCAGATTGCATGTATCCATGAAGATATTTGTAAATTACCTATGGGGTACGATACGGTTCTGGGAGATAATGGTATGACACTCTCTGGTGGGCAAAAACAACGTATGGCAATAGCACGCACGTTAGCTGCTAACCCAGATATTTTGCTTATAGACGAAGGAACTAGCAATCTTGATATGCAAACAGAGAAAAAAGTTATTAATAATTTAATGAAATTAGACAAAACAATAATGTTCATTTCTCATAGACATTCACATATTGAGGGGGTTAATAAGACCTATTTTTTGAAAGATTCTCATTTAATTCTTGAGAATGTCTCTGAATAAATAGACTAATCCGGTATTGATCAAATATATGTTGGTCGGTACTGAGTGTATTTAAATTGCAATATGATTGTAAGGAGAAACATAAATGATAAAGTTAGTGCAGCATATTTACGAAAAATATTATAAAAAATACTCAGACGAAAAAGTGAATAATATATTTTCTGTATATAACCATATTATTTCAATGGATATAAAAAAAATAGTTGATGAATTATGTATAAAACATTTGTATGAATATGGATTAAAAGTAATAATTCAGGATTTTCATAATTCATTTGATACTTTTCACGAAAAAATAGATAACTATTATTACAGACAATATTTAGAATTGGAAAATGGATTTGATAAAAGAAATAATGAGTTTCATGAAAAATATATTTCTATTTTAAGTTTGTTTTGCGATTATCTTGGGGAAATGATACACAATCTTTGGAAGTATAGGGATGATATTAGTTGTATGTTTAACATAGATCAATTTAAAATTAAGGATATAAAAATTACAAGTGGGGATGCACATAATCATGGAAAAAAAGTATCAATTCTTAAAATTGATAAAGCTACGATTGTTTATAAACCAAGAAATATGTCAAGTGATTCTTTCTACTACAAGTTATTAAAGATATTTAATCAAAAAACCAATAGTAAGATTATAATACCCAATATATTTGTTAAAAATAATTTTTCTATACAAGAATATTTTGATAATGGAGTGGAGTGCGAAAATTTAGATGATGTAAGAAATTATTATTTTGAATTAGGGATACATTCGTGCTTTTTATATACACTTTCTGCAACAGATATTCATTATGAAAATATTATTGCACATGGAAAACATCCTGTAATCATAGATTTAGAAACTCTTTTTCAAGAACCAATTAATATAAAAAGTAGAGAAAAAAAAGATTTATTAATAGAGGATACAGTTTTATATACTCTACTATTTGACTTTTCGGTTAATAATTATGAAAATGTTAAAATGCAAATGGGAGGGATAGGAAACTATGATAAAAAAACTTACATAGCTGATAAAGTCGTGGCCGATGAAACTGATAAAATACATATTGAAAAAGAAGAACAACATATGACAACATATAATCTTCCTTGTTATTTAGGAAGAAGGCAAGCATCCCATAGTTTTTTACGAGAGTTTATCAATGGATTTGAAGTTGCATATAAATTTTTAGAAACAAATAGGGCATTGATTAAGAAAGAAGTTAAAGATGTCAAAGAATTTAACGTTAGAATTGTTGTTAGACCAACATATGTATATGCAAAATTTTTAGAAGCATTAAATGAACCCAATGGATATACTTATAAAAAGGAAACTGAAATATTTGAAATTTTGAAAGAAGCTGATCAATATTCTTCTTACCATAACAATATATTTGAATGTGAGTGCAATGCTTTAAGAGAGCGGGATGTTCCATATTTTTATATGTGTATTGATCAGAGAGAGATAACAGTATTATCGAATGAAAAATCAAAACGTTATAGTTACACTCCAAGAGAATATATTATGAAAAGATTAAATTTACTTTCAATAGATGATTTAAAGTATCAGACTAACATTATTCAAATGGTATGGGCCTGCAATTATGATAATAGCAATATTTTAGGTGAAAGAAATCCTTTGAAAATTTATTCTGATTCGACAAATCTAAAAAATGTTATTCACAAATATTTAAAAGAACTGCAAGAAATATCTAAAGATAAAAAAAATTGGCAGAGTTTATCCATAAGATATGATACAAACGGGATAGCAACAGTTAGTCCGCTAAATTATGATCTTTATGATGGATTAGCTGGCATAGCCCTTCTCTTTTGTGCAGCTTACAAAAATGGTTTTGTTAATGAAGAAGCAATAATAGATAGAGTAGAAACATGTATGACTGATTTGTACAAAAATTATCCATGGAAAGGCAACTGGTCGGTATTTCATGGTCGTTTTTCTTATATCCGTTATTGGTGGTTGAAACAAAGTATAATTGATACAACAAATAAAAAATTTAAGGCAAATTTATTTGAAATTTGTGAAGAATTAATGAATGAATTAGTGACTAATAAATACTTACCTTGTGATTATATTGGAGGACTTGCTGGTATAATAAGTTTTTTAGTTGATATTTATAATAAACAAGATGAAGTGAGATACAAGATAAAAAATGTAATAGTTGAGAGTGTGAAATATATTTTAGATCCTGTTGTAAAAGGGAAAAAGGATTTTGTACCTTGCGATTTTAGAAGAAATAAAATTTTGGCGGGATTTGCACATGGAATTACAGGAATTGTGTATGCAATAGCAAAGGCGGTAAAAAGTATAAATGATTTACAGAAACCAGAAATTTTACAGATATTAAATAAATTATTAAAAGAAGAAAATAGTTTGTTTGATAGCGAGAAAATGTTTTGGATAGATAATAGGGGAGAAGAAAGAAAAGAGGCATTAACAACATGGTGCAGTGGCGCAATGGGGATATTACTGGGCCGAGAAGAGATAAATAAATTGAATATAGGTATTGTGGCAGACAAAATTAAAGAAACTAGAGAAATTGTCCTAAACAATGCGTATATATTAGATTATGGCAACAGTTTGTGCCATGGATGCATTGGAAATTTAATGCTTTTAAAACATTTATCTTCGTATGATAAAAAACTTTTAGGAATAATAGAAAAAATGGTAAAACATTTAGAAAAAGATTATTTGAAATATGGTATGCAAACCGGTTACAAATATAATAATCCAAGCCTTAGTTTTTTTCTAGGCATACCAGGGGAAATATATGGCCTGATATACTTATATTATGATGAAAATTTGCCCATGATTTTATTATAAATATTAGGAGTATATAAGGGACTGTTCGGAAATGTTTAAAATTGGTTAAGTCAGTAACTTATGGCGGAAATGCTGATTTGGTTTACCAGGATCTATTATTGTTGTTAGTAGAGCTGCTGGGGCGATAAATATGAGTACTTTACCAAAATAGAATTTAAAGAAAAGTCTGATTGTTGGTTGTCTTCAGTTCCATGGATAGATGGTCTTCTATTTACATTAAATAGATTATTTGTTCCAACGCTAAGGGAAATAAAAAGTTACATTTAGAAACCTATTTATACCGTCAAAATAATTTAGGCAAAAAATGTGATATAGTATAAACAGTTACAGATATGTAACAAATAAGTATATGTTGTTTCTATTAAATATGGGGATAATTAATATAGAAACAAGCAATACTTAAAGAAATCAACTTTGTAAAGAAAAATGATAATGAAAGGAGAAGGAACATGAGTAAAGATTTATTGAAAGTTGCAGGAGATTTTGCACAGGAAGTGGAAGAAGCCAGCTTAGAAAAAATTGTAGGTGGAGCTGATATGGCAGCTAGAGGTCTGTCTAAAGGAAATACAGGTGACTATTGTACATTGACATGGGAGTGCAGTATTTGCCCGACAGTAACGTGCTGGTGTTAAATCAGAGATGGGAAGAATAAAATATTCTTTATTTATCAAGTAAGAAAGTTAGGGATATTACAGAAGCATCTTAGGTGATCAAAAGTAGTATCCCTAACTTTTTTGTACCCTCGAAGTGTCCAATTTATTTTAATGTGAACTTCCTGAAAAAATAACGCTCATTTTCTAAAAATGGGTTATTTCAGCTGTTTACAGGGGATTTTATATAATTCCTCATATATTTAATTAACTCTCGAAATTTTACTTTAAATCCGATGAAAACATTGGAAACACACGATTCTTGCAACCGAGAGTTAATTTTCATAGAACTTCACGTTTTAATAAAGAAGAAATGGCTTGTGTCTGAATTAACAATCCTCTTTGAAAAAATAAGCGTTGAATTTGTTTGTGTAAACAGAAATAAGATATGTATAGCCTTTTCTTGAATTAAAATATAAGGTATAATTATATGAACTGAACAGGATAAATTTTTTAAGGAGTTTACACATAATGTTTGTTTTAGTAGTTGAAGATGATTTCCAATTAAATGAAATGTTAAAAAAAGTTTTATTAAAAGAGGGATATGATGTGGAAACAGCATTTTCTGGAACGGAAGCGTTACTTCTGTTGGAGAATAGAATGATAGATTTAGTAGTTTTGGATTTGATGCTACCTGGGGTTTCGGGAGAAAAAGTGCTAGATAAAATAAAAGAAAAAATGGATATACCAATTATTATACTATCTGCAAAGTCAGAGATTGATTCTAAGGTTGATTTGATAAAAAGAGGTGCTGATGACTATATTACAAAACCTTTTGATAATAAAGAATTATTAGTTAGGATCGAGGCTGTTATGAGAAGAAGTGAGCCATCCAAAATGAGAAAAAAATACGGTTATAAGGATATTGTTTTGGATACATCATCATATTCAGTGAAAGTTGCCGGAGTAGAAGTCTCTTTTACTAAATATGAATACTTAATTTTAAAATTGTTAATGAGCGAACCAGGGCGTATATTTACCAAAAATAATATTTATGAGAGCATTTGGAATGAAGAATTTTTTGGAGAAGAAAATGCAATCAATGTACATATAAGTAATATAAGAAAAAAGTTAAGTGAAATTAATAAAAATGAACAATATATTGAAACAGTAAGAGGAATAGGGTTTAGGCTTTGGAGGATATAGAAAGAATGGAAAAGATTGTAGAGGTTTACGATGTAACAAGTAGTAAAATAAAAAATATGCAACTAAATTTTTATGTAAATAGGGAAGATATTACTGCATTGATGGGAAACCACAATTGTGGAAAAACATATATATTGGAATTATTACTTGGATATTCTCCATATGAAACGGGTACAATAAAAATATTTGGAAACAAAAATATTATTGTAGAAGGTCCAAGAATTGCGTATATACCAGAGCACTTTAAGGGAGTTAGTGAATTTAGTATTTTGCAAAATTTTTTCTATTTTTCTAAGATATATAAAAAAAATGGCATAGAAGAAATATATAGACTATGTGAAGAGTTCCAGCTAGATATTTCTAATAAAAGAAAAGTTGGGAAAATACCTGTGGAAACCATAAAAAGATTAGTACTGGCGTTATCAGTTTATGGTGGGGCAGATTTGATAATATGGGATATGCCTTTTGATAATTTAGATGGTGGGGAAATTGAGTGTATAAAACATTATATCAAGAAATTAAATAAGGAAAAAAAAATTACTTTCTTGTTGACTGGAACTGATGTTGGAAATTATCTTGATTTTGCAGATTCATATATAGTAGTAAAAGATGGAAGGGTGCAAAAACAAATTGCAGCAAGTAATCTTGATAAAGTAAACCAAAAAAAATGTGAAATACATACAAGTGATAGTGATTTAGCTGCTGCTATACTGTATAAAGAGAATGTAAAGTTTGATGTGATTGAAAAAAATATCATAGTAATATATGAAATGCAATGCATATCGGATATAGTTGCTTTATTGGTACAAAAAGGGATAAAAATAGAAGAGGTTTTAAATAGAGGAGAAAACAAATATAGTTATTTGATGAAAATTATGAAGGGAGAAGCGGAATGATTTCTATTGTAAAAGCGGAATTATATCGCATTAGATATGCAAAAGTACAGTACGTTTGTTTGTGCATCTCTCTCTTTTTCACATTATCTTTATGTGTTAATTATGAATATTTATACATCGAGAAACCTTTGAGTAAAGGTGTAGAAATCATAAATTCTTGGGAGAGTTTCTTTGAATATTTTTTTGCTGATTATAGTATGTTTTATCCATTAATTTTTGCAGTGGTCAATTACTTTTTATCAGATATTAAGTTTGAAATATATCCATTATTTGTTGCGAAAGGAATAAAAAAGAAGGAAATATTTGCTGCAAAAATGTTTATTGTTTTTTTAATCACAGCCATTCATTTTGGTTCAAATATACTTTTTGTTGTAGTTTTAGTAAATGGCTCTAAAAATCATTTTTGGGGAGGAGATATAGAAAGAGTTTTTATCTGTATTCTATTACAGTTAATAAGTTATATGGTATTTTCAAGCTTTGTAGTATTATTAGCAAATTTGTTTAGGAAAAAGAATATTACGATTGGGATAACTATAGTTTTTATAGCGATTAGTTATTTTTATTTAGTAAAAATAGGGGACGCATTGGATATAAAAGATTCATTGTACGAATATTGGATTATTGGATTTTCTACTAACATGATGACACATAATTTGTTTTGTGATATTACAAAGATTTTGATAGTAGTTATACAATTTTCGGCTTTTATCTATCTTTCATACAAATTATTTGTATATCATAATGGAGGGGAAGCTTAATGATTGGAAATATGGGGTATTTCATTCTTGGAGCATGTCTTGTTATTATTTTAATAAAATATGTAAAATTGAAATTAAGTATTAAAAATATAAATAGGCAAATTCGATTTATATATGATAGAGATACTTGTGTACAAATAGAAAATAATGTTAATAATAGGCATCTCAAAGAAATAATAAATATTGTCAATAGTTTAAAAAATAAATATTTGGCCATGGAAGATGATTTGAGAAAAAAAGATAAGTTGTTTCGTGAAACTGTGACTAATATGTCTCATGATCTAAGAACTCCGTTAGCGATCACTACAGGATATCTTCAAATGTTAGAAGATGAAAATTTGACTGATGAGCAAGAGGGATATGTAAATATAGCAAAAGATAGGATGAAATATTTAAAAGATTTATTGGAACAAATGTTTGAATTTGTAAGAATTGAGGCTGATGAAATTAAGTTAGAATTTAAAATAGTGAATCTATTTAATATTTTAAGAGACACATTAGCGATGTTTTATGATGAATACGAAAAAATGGGTGGAATTCAATGTATAGATATACCGAATGAAGCATGCTTTGTGTTAGGTGATAAAAATGCTATTATGCGAATTATTTCAAACGTTATATCCAATAGTCTTACGTATGGAGATGGAAAGTTTTCTATATTGGCCAATATAAAACATAAGACGTGTATTATAAAAATAGAAAACAGTACTAGATGTATAGAAAAAAAAGATATAAATTTTATATTTAATAGATTATATACTACTGATAAATCTCGCAATTCGGGTAGAACAGGACTTGGATTAGCTATAGCAAAAAAGATGATTGAATTGCATAATGGAGAGATTACTGCGGAATATGAAGAGAACACACACTTATTTTCGGTAATATTAAAGTTTCCAATTACGTCTTATGATCAGTTAAAGGATTGACATAAGGTAATATCTATCTTGTGTTAATCCTTTACATTTATTTTTTAATAGTAAACGCCTAATTTTAGGGTGGATACCATTCACCCTAAAATTAGGCGTTTACAGTGAAAACAGCATCCGTCCGATAACAATTCTCGGATACACCTGATGGAGCAATCGCAAACACAATGTATCCTACGATTGTTAAAATAGCAAAAGCATACGAATTGAATCTGTATGAATATTTAAAGTTCTTGTTGGAACATCGCCCGAGCGAAAGTATGTCGGATGAAGAACTTGATCGTCTGGCTTCATAGAGCATAGAAGTTCAAGAACAATGTGGTATTATATAGAGTAAAATATTAGCCTTCCAGAATTCTATCTAGCAATGGGATTCTGGAAATACGTTTTGGGGGCACCCTAAAACTAGGCACTTACGTTTAATATGCGTTGCTCCCTTCAAGGTAGACAAATAATAAAAGTTTGCTGCCTGGAAGGGAGTATTTTTATAAGAAAATACAAGCTAAAAACTTTCATAAAGGTATTTAAGATTTCGTAACCTGAATTATTCTGAGGAATTTTGAGCCACCAGTCCGGATTTAGAGCTATCCTTTCGGACAATGGGAGTCACTGTAAATTGCTTGTTTTGCGAGATAAAGATTACTCGATGAGGTATCTCTTGTAAAGTCGGCTAATTCCCAACTAGACGCAGCAAGATCTTGACAATATTTTAGTAATAAATATTTAGTAAGATGAATGACATAATTTCAATCCTTAAGAAAACTTTATGTTTTGTAAAATAAAACTTTAGATAGATATAATACAATATCTCTGAAGGAGGTGATAATATGATTAATAAATTAAGTGTTATGGTTTCTGTAGTTGCTCTCTTTGGTATGATAATATATGCGTTGAATTTATTATTAAAAGGGGGATATGCAGCAATTAAAAAGAAATCAAAAATATTTGTAGGCATATTCTTGATATATATTGTTGCTTTTACAATTTTTTTAGTGACTACTTAAAAAGGAGATTTATATGCTGGAATTGAAAAAAATAAATTTGTCAACAGGTAATCAACAGGTTCTCACAGATATCTGTGTAACTTTCGAAAAGGGAAAAATATATGGACTGTTAGGACCAAATGGTTCCGGGAAAACAACATTATTTAAAACGATATTAGAGTTAACAAAATATACAGGGGAGATACATTCTTTGGATACAGAAAAGTATGGTATGTTAATTGAATATCCAGGTTTCTATGAGAATTTAACTATTATCGAAAACATGAAATTGCATGCCAAATATCTTCATGTAAAAGATAGTGAAAGTATAAAAGAAATTCTGGAAAAGATTGATTTGTGGGAAAAAAAAGACAAAAAGATATCTCAACTTTCATTAGGAATGAAACAGAAATTGGGGATTGCAAGAGCGTTTTTGGGACACCCTACAGTTGTTTTGCTTGATGAGCCTACAAATGGTTTGGATCCAATTGCAATAAAAGAAATACGTAAATTGATAAGGAATTCACTTATCAATAAAGATAATTGTATTGTCATTTCAAGTCATAATCTGAGTGAAATGACTGCTATGGCAGATGAACTTATTTTTATTAAAGATGGAAAAATAGTGAAGAGTATGAAAAATGAAGGATTAGATGGTGAAAAATTAGAGGAAATATATGAAGAGGTCATTAGAGGAGGCAACAATGAAAAATTTAATTAGCAATGAAATACTAAAGTTGAAAAGACAATTTTTCTTAATATTTGCAATAATTCTGACTTTGGTTCCTGTCATCACTGGCGGTTTTGGAGCAATAATAAGTGGTGGGAAGAACTATTATGATTTATTTTTCTTCATTAATAACCAGTATTCTATGTTCTATCCGATGGTTGCCTTCATTGTAGTATCGACATTGTTTTATATAGAATATAAAAATAAAATGTATATAACATGGATTTGTTATGACTATAAGAAGAGTACATTGTTTTGGTCAAAAATATTTGTCAGTATGATTATATCATTAGCCATAGCATTTTTTCTGTTAGTCATATTTGTATTATTGGTATTAGGACTAAGTATTGTGACAGGATTACAGATAAGTACTCAAGATGTATTTAACTCCATGATCGGCTTTTTGACAGAAACACTTATGATTATTCCAATATCAACTATGTTTGGCAGTATAGTTATTAATTTAAGTCGGAATATGGTTATTAGTAGCATTGTAGGTATTTTCTATGGATTTGTTTCGTGTATGTTTATTGGAGCTGATGTAGGTCGTTTGGTTCCAGGGGCATTTGCGTATAGAATCTGTATGTTTATTTTGGAACAAAATACCTTTTACGATGATCCTATTCAATCAATAAAAATAGGAATTACATCATATTTGATAGTTGGATTTATTGTTTCATTAGTAGCAATTTTAATTTTTAATCAGAAAAAAAAGATAGAGAGGTAAGAAAATGAAAAAATTATTTTTAGGATTGTTATTGAGCTGTTCGCTGCTGGTAATAAATTCAGTAAATGTGTTTGCAGATGATACTGGATGTCCACAAAGAGAAGTTGAAGATCTAAATTCAATAAAAAATGATGAATTTGAAAAGATTGTGGAAACTATAGTAGAATTTAAAACTAAATTCCCGGAAATGAGCGAAGAGGAAATTGAAATACAGATAGAAAAGGAAAAGGGGATTTCAGATATATGGAATACGTTGACTCCTTCAGAAAAGAAATTAGTAATTAGATATCCATTTGCGGCGATAGATGTAAATAAGGCGAAAAATATTGCAATTAAACAAACAGAATCTAGATTTGGAGAGAATGGGTTAGGCAATCAAAGTGATGCTTTTAGACATGGATTATGGAATGCAGAAATGACAATCTTGATTGGAAAAGATAAAGCGGAAATGTTCGCTACAGCACATGAAGATAAGGATGTAAGCGGAGTGGAAAGTGATGGCTATACAAAAATTGAACATAGAAATATGGATTTACATAATAACGAAATAGGAAGGGAAATGGGGAGAAAAAATAGTTCATTGGGGGAAAGTGAGATGGGAAATCTTATATATGATGAAATAATGAAAGTAGATAGTAAATTTATGTGGTTACATGACTAAAAAAGTGTATTGTGCGATGCCTGAAATATGGTATCGCATATTTTAGTTATACATATTTACTTGAAATAAGAGTTGCAGATACTCCTTATACGAGTAATCATAAATATAATACTGGTTAAAATAATATTACTAAATGTGTATAGGAGATAATATTATGAAGAACCGGTTAAAAGATATGAGACTAAAAAGAGGAATATCACAGAAAATATTAGGTATAGAAATAGGGGTATCTCAACAGAATATTAGTAAATATGAAAATGATATTGCAAGTATTCCTATTGATGTTTTAATTGCAATGTCTGAATATTTTAAGGTATCTACAGATTATATTTTGGGACTGAGCGATGAAAGGTATAATTTAAAAATGCAAATGACGTTCAATAAAGAAGTTGATGAATACTATGAAATTATAGAGTTGTATAAAAGGCTTGATACAAAGAATAAAAAATTAGTTTTTCATATTTTAACAAAAATGAATGAACTTATGGCAGATAAGAAAGGATAAGTCTATGATTAAAATAGCAATATGTGATAATGAATATCAAACAGCAGTAGAAATAGAGCAGTGGATTACTACAATTAGCGAGAAAAGATTTATTGAGGCAGATACAGATGTTTTTTCTGACGGAGAAGAGCTTATCCATGAAATAGAACGCATCAATAGTTATGATATCATATTTTTAGATATTGAAATGGAAATTATGGATGGAATCAAGACTGCTAAGAAAATCAGGAAGATTGATAAAAATGTTGTGATAATTTATGTATCAGGATATGAAGCTTATGCTATTGAAACTTTTGAGGTGAATCCATTTAGATTTATAGTTAAACCAGTAAAAAAAGAAATGTTTGAAAAAATTTATCTTGCAGCAGTAGAAAGGGTAACCTTGGATGATGCCTTTTTCCAATTCAAGTATGGGAAGTCATTTTATAAAGAAAGCCTTGAAGATATAATTTATTTTGAGAGTAATCGCAGAATAATTAATATTATAACGGTACATGGTAATTTCAAATTTTATGGAAAATTAAATGAAGTACAGGAAAGAGTTGCAACGGCCAAAACTACTTTTCTTAGAATTCATCAATCTTATTTGGTTAATTACAAATACATTAATAGACTTTCATATGATTTTGTGGAAATGCGGAATGGTGTACGATTGAGTATAAGCGAAGAAAAACAAAAAATGATTAGTGAACTATATTTTAAGGAATTAGAAAGGAATCATATTTTATAGGGGATGAATACTATATTTGATTTATTTGTAGCTGTATTTTCTTTAAAAATTACATATGAATATCTAAATATATTTTTTGAAATAAAAAGAAAAAAGTGGATATACTTAATATGGCTAGTGTATTATCTTTGGCAAGGAATCTTATTTTTCAGACTTGATCTCCCAGAGTTTTCAAAGTTGCTAATTACAATTATATTAGTATTTTTTATTGCAGTGTTTTCCTATAATGGTAAAGTTTTTTCTAAAATTGTTTTAGTAATTATGTATAATGTTATATGGATGCTAAGCGAACTTATAATCGGATATATATATATGTTTTTAGGAAGCAATATAAGTGAAATGATTGGAATAGGATCGCTAATTTCAAAACTTTTTTTGTGGGGGATTATAAATGCAATCAAAATATTTTTGCCACGTCAAAATTTAATTGATATTAAGCAATTTGATATTATGCTAATTATTATTCCAATAGGAAGTATTATTGTTTTAAACAATATTTTTTCAGTATCGCATTATATCGATAGTGAACAATGGAAATTTGATTCCCTAGTCTCTACAGGATTTTTGCTTCTTATTAATGTTATTGCCTTTGATGGGTATAAAAAATCTTGTAAGGAGTGGGAACTAAAACAAAAAAGTATTTTTTATGAAAATCAATTAAAAATATTTAACAATTCGATTTCAGATAAGCAGAAGATGTTTTTAGAGATGCGAAGACTCCGACACGATTTAAAACATCATCTTATATATTTGTTGAAATTGATAGAACATGGTGAGAATAACGAAGCATTATTGTATGTGGAAAAGCTTATTGATGAGTCTATAGGGAAAGAAAAATGCAACTCAGAAAATTTTATTATTGATTCCCTAGTGAACTACAAAAATAAGATTGCTACAAACAATAGTATAGTATTTGATTTTGATATTAAGGTGCCTATTAATCTTCCATTTGAAATGGCAGATATAAGTGTACTTTTAGGAAATGTTTTGGATAATGCGATTGAGTCTTGCTTAAACTGTGAATGTAATAGAAGAAAAATATATCTGAAGATTCGATTTGATGGGGCGAATATGTTTATAAGTTTAGAAAATTCTTTGAATCAAAATAAGATTAAAAAGGTTAATGGTAAATTTGTTACAACAAAAATTAATTCTGCAAATCATGGATTGGGATTATATTCAATAGAAAAGATAGTCGAAAAGTATCATGGATATCTACTATGTGAAAGCAAAGAACAACATTTTTTTCAAAAGATTATATTATATAGTTTAAAATAAAATAGTACACGAATAGCCCTGTTTATTACAAGATGAATAAAGTTTAATATTTTATGGTAATATGAATATAGGAAATATGAACTTATTCAATATTTTTTATTAGGAGGAATTGATTTATGAAAAGAATTAGGAGCTTTTTATTAAATAAAGGAGTATCAAGTTTACTATCTCTATTAGTAATCTGTTGCACCTGTTTTGCAAATACAAGATGTTGTTACATATTTCATGATGAAAAAAAACCGGAAGAATTAAATGAATATAAAAAATATTAGCGAAAAAATCATACGATATATTTCGAAAGAAAAAAAACTATCTTCTAAGCAGGTTTTGCTATATTGCTATACACTTCAGATGTTATTAGAATTAGTATTAAGTACTACAATTACTTTAGTTTTGGCTGCTTGTTGCAATAAAATGCAAATTACAATATACTTTTTGCTATTTTTTGCTTTTCTAAGAATATATGCAGGAGGTATTCATTTGAAGAAATTTTGGCAGTGCTGTATATTATCTAATTTAGTTATTTTTATTGGTGTTTTTATTGTAGATAACATGAAATTAAATTATGTTTGGACAATATTTTTTTCTATTATATTGAATCTAACGGCAATAGCGTATGCATTATTAAAAGGAAGTAATAGTGAGAAAAAGTTTTTTTTGAAAAAAATTATCAGAAATGAATTAATAATGACAATTATAAGTGTTATATATATTATACAGAAACAGTACTGGATTTTATATGTTGTATTTTCGGCAAATCTTATGGTTGTGATAGGATGTATTGTAGAAGGGATAAAGGGGATGCGTGATAAAAGAAAAAATAAATGGTCTTATAATTAGTCAAAGTGAGGAGGTATATAGGAAGTTTATAGTTGAATTTGAAAAGTATGAAATCTTGAATAATATTAATTTTATAGAAGCAGAGACATATATAAAAGAAGGAAAATATAATGTGATTATTTTAGATTTTACTAAATTTCATAATTGCAATATTTTTATTAAACTTATAAAACAAATTAATAGAAAAATTCCAATAATAGCAGTTTTAAACACTGATCAAGTAAAATATCAAATAGAGGCAGAGTATTTGTATGTTGATATCATTTTGAAATATCCAATCCAAAGCATTGAATTTCAAAGTTGTATAGAAAAACTAAAGTTGTTGCTATGGTATTCAAATTGGAAAACAAAAAGAAAAGATAGAAATATGTTAAAAGGTGAATAAGAACACATATTTTTCTTTAGATATATGCTTAAAAGTATGTTTAAATTCATATTGTTATATGTACTAAAAGGTTGACACCAAGTGTGTTGATCTTTTAGTACTTTATGCAGACTTAATCAGTTGGGAAAGCATAAATGCTTAATAGTATTTACGGAAAAGCATTGTTATTATTGAGAAAAAACATTTTCTTTTTGGACAGTTGTGATATAAGCGTAAATGATTAGGAATAATAAGAGAAGAAAATCTATTATATTTATTTTCTATGGAATAGGAAATTTGAGTACAAAAAGTATTTCTTTATATAATAAGTATGTTCATGCTTATTGGTGGTGCTTATATGTTAGAAGTGCGAAATAATTTTCCTAAACGAAAAAAGTTATTATATGTCTATTGTAAAAGTGGATTAGAGAAATTTCTAAATCCACTTTTTTTTGCCTTTTTTACAGAAAATCCATGAATTTTTAGTTGATATATAGTAGGAGCACCTTGATAATTTCATAGAGTAAATTTAATTCTGTCAAGAATAATAGCAGTGATCCATCAATTTCCAGGTGGAAAATTTAAAACATGAGGGACATAAGGAGAATGAAAATGATTAAAATAGCAGTTATCATTTTAGGTATTATAACAATCAGTATGATTGCTTGCATCTTATGTACGTCTGTTATAGCAGGTAAGAGAGCAGATGAAAGTATAGAAAGATATTTTAAGGAACAGAAGAGAGGGTAGAATTATATGAGAAAATCGGGTGTGGTATCAAAAGATGTAAAAGGAAAAGATAATGAAGTTTACCATGATATTATATCGCTATTTAAAATATACAGATCTGTAAATTGGAAAATGCAGATTAAAATCAATCAAGTAAAGCAATGCTTTCATACAGAATATGGCACCGATGTAGATGAATTTTTAGATAGTGTTTACCAGGCAGGAATGGATATCAATCTGGATATGGAAGATATGAGGGAGAGAATCGAATCTATCAATCAGGCGAATAAGTATCTGAAACTGATTGATGAGGCAGTAGAGTTAATGCGGAAATATCACCCACAAGGAGAAAAGTATTATTGGGTACTTTATTATACCTACATGTCTGCTTATAGGGCAGAGAATACAGATGAAATTCTGGATAAATTAGAACCGCATTTCCCACGGATACCAAGAATACACAGAGCCACTTATTTTAGATGGAGGGACAAAGCTTTTGAGGCAGTCAGTAACATCTTGTGGGGATACGAAGCAAAAAATCAGCAAATATTGAAACAGGTAAACCAGAATTATCAGGAATAAGTAGAATAGCCAAAAGGGCTGGAAAGGAGAAATATGGGATTTGTTATGAGTATAGATACAGGCAATAAAATGATGAAAACCAACCATTTTATTTTTCATTCGGGAATAAAAAGGAAAGAACAAAAAATCCTTCCTGGAGAAGAAGGAATTTTTTTTAAAGGGATCAACTATTTGGAAAGCAATCAGAGGATTTCCTATTTGGAAGATAAAACCATTGATGACAGGTATTATATTTTGACATTACTTGGAGTGGCAAAGGAACTAGAAAAAGAAGGGATAGAAACTGGTATTCATGAAGGAGGAATCATTCCGATTCAATTATTAGTTGGACTTCCGCCGGGAGATTACGGAAAACAGATCCGGAAATTTCGGGAATATTTTTGGAGGCAAGGAAAAACCGTTTATTTTTCTTATAAAGGGAAACCATACAGAATACGTTATGAGAGTGTAAATGTATATATGCAGGGATATTCTGCGTACATTTTGGTAGCAAATCAGCTCTATTTACAAGAACAGCCAAAGGTTTTGCTGATAGATATTGGAGGATTTACAGTAGATTATCTGTTAGTCCGGTATGGAGTAGTAGACAGAACAAGAATTGATTCCCTTCCGGAAGGGATTATTATGCTCTATAAAAGAATTATGGTAGGAATAAGGCAGAGATTTAATCTATACCTCGAAGAAACAGATATTGATAATATTCTTTTTAAAAGGAAAACACCGTATTCAGAATTGGTTATTCGAAGGACATTTGAAATTGCTGCAGAATATATGAGTGATTTATTAGGTTCTTTTTTAGAATTTGGTATTGATTTTCGAACAACAGTGACTGTTTTCGTGGGAGGCGGAACGGTTCTTTTAAAGGATATTATTGATGAGGTTTGGAAAAGATATCATTCAACATATTATGTTTTAGACGATCCGAAAGCAAATGTAAAAGGCTTTATCAAACAATATATGGCAGAAAAGGCAGGATATTAAAGGGAGGACGTATGACAAAACAGAATCCGTACAGATTTTCCCTGGGATTTGATGAAGAGGACCCAGAACATCAAGAAGTTGCAAAAATACTAAACCAGTTAGGTCATAGAAAAGCAAAGTTTGTTGTAAAGGCGGTTCTTGCATATCATAAAAACATAGAAGGAAAATATTCAAAAGAGTCGGCGGTGATAGACAAGAAGCTGGATACACCAAAGAAAAACAGAGTTATACAATTACAAGAGGAATTTCTTCCAACACTGCAAGAGGAGGATATTCTCATGATACAGAAAAATAAAGAATTGCTTCAGGAAATGGAGAAAGAGGAATTAGAGGAAAATAAAAGTTCCTATAAAGAAGAACTTTAGAAAGAGAGGAAAAAATGCGGAATAGAGTAGAGTATATTTTAGGAGGAATGACAATTTTACAAGGACTGCTTGTGGGGGTGGCATGGAATGGAAAGAAATGGGCATTTCTGCTGTTGACATTATTGTTATTTTTACAGGAAATGGTTCTTATTCTTTTTTTAGTTAGGAAGAGATATCAAAAAAAGTTTTGTCCAAAATGTGGAATTGAAATTATTATTTGGTATCGGATTTGTCCTAATTGTGGATACATATTCAAACCTGGATGTAAAAAAGAAGATTTAACAGAAATGATTGAAGATGCCTTGGATCAAGAGGAAATTGAAGAGTTTGATCATTTGGAAAATTCGATAGACAGAATGGAGGAAATAGAAGAATGCATGATTGAAAGATATATACATAATGAAAAGAATATATAAGTTTATTTATGCTGTCTTTTGCTGCGAAAACATAATCAGAGTAGTAAATGAATATTGTGCTGTTAGAAGAACTCTAGCAGCTTTTTTGTAATTATTACTTAAAAGTAAGTAATAGTAACATAGAAGTAAAACTCTCCACCTGGAAACGGATTATAGATTAAAAACAGATTTCAGGAGGAGATTTATGGATAAACAAAAACGAACTACCATAGATGAATTTAGTGCATACCTACAAAGTGCAGTAAGAAATACCACTATCAACTATATGAATGATAAAAGTAAGATCAAAGAGCATGAGATCACTTTAGAAGAGGATTTAGAAGAGTTAGAAGGAAGTGTAACAGAATGGAATGAGATGATGGAAGCACACAATATTTTTTCGGGAAAGATTGATCCGGAAAAATTGTTTGCTCAGGTAACAGATAATAAACTTTTACATATATTGAAAAGTTTTTCGGCATTGCATATAAAGGTTCTCTGTCTGCGAATATTGTACGAAAAAACCTTTGATGAAATAGGAATGGTTATAGGAATATCCGGGAAAAAGGCTGAAAACACCTATTACAACATAATAAAAAAAATTCGTAGAGAGTTAGGGGAAGGAAAAGATGCAGGAAAGAGAATTTGAGGAATTATTATGGAAAGCACGAAATAAAGATAAAAAAGCAGTATTCGAAATTATAGAAATGTACCGTCCTTTGCTATTAAAATACGCAAAAAGTAGTGGGAAATTTGATGAAGATTTATACCAGGAATTGGTATGTGCAGTTTTAAAAAGTATTATAAAATTTCCTATGAAAACAGAAAAATACAATAATTTGTGTATTAAGTATTGATGAACACAATATATTGTGATATGATGATTATGTAACTATTTATGATATCAGCATAGGCTGACATCACAAAGGTATAGTCCTATTTTAAATAGGAGAAGAAATTTAGGATAGGGATATATCCATAAGAAAAAGAATGGCATTGATTGTTATTGGGCAGTCAGTGCCTTTTTTATGTTGAAAAGGAGGAACAAGGATGGTAAAAAACAAGAAAATCAAAAAAATGATATGGACGCATGGCTGGGTGGTATTTCCAGTTGTTACGGGTAGACCATTGCACTATTATTGGAAAGGGAAAAAATTCCAAACAGAAGTAGTTAAAAAAATTATTGCTTTGGATGCAAATCATATTGTAGTAGAAGGAGAAGAAAAGACCTATTATATACAGTTTTTTGCAGATGAAGCAGGAAGTTTAAAAGCAACAGCGTAGCAAATGGCAGGATCAAGAAAGGGATTATATTTCTTGTTCCTGCTTTTTAAAAGTAAAAAAGATGAGGTGACTTAGATGAGTTGGATATGTTTTCATATAGAAAATGAAAGATTGTTAAAAAATACTGTTTCAGAAGAAATAAGAGTAGAGTGTGATAAACTTTTCAGGCAAAGGGGATACGAAGAAAGAGGAAGATGGATACCGGAGAAAGAAGTAATCTTGTCTTATATTGTAGAAGGGGTATATTATGCCGCAGTCAGGACAACGGACCGATTTGGGAAAAGCTTTGTGTATGCAGCAATTTTTCCATTCTGTCTTCAAAAAGAGAAGTATTATAATTTGTTATGTAATGAACAGTATGAAGGAGAGTTACCGCAGGAATGTCAGTGCCCGATGGAAATTTTATTATTGCTGAGTTCCACGGCTTCTGCTCTCGCTAAAAAATGGAGAAATAACTGTTGGAGTTATCATAAGAAAGAACATTATCAGGAATATAAAATGAATATAAGAAAACAATCGTCAGAACATAGAAAAAAAGAAAATTATAAAAGGGATTCCAGGAGAAATATAACAACACGGCCATGGTATAAAGCGGCAAATGCATAAGCAGATCTAGTAGAAATAGAGGCCTAATCATTTATCATAAAGAGGAGTACACAGAGTCGGAGCAATAAGGATATGCTCTCGAATTTCTGGTACTCCTTTTTTGTATTCACATTTTTGAATGAAGTTTAAATATAATCTTTAATTGTGTCATTCCACAGCCAAATCCCAACTTGCCCAAAATGCTTGAAGTTTATATTCGTTAGGGTATTTACTCTAATCTAAATAAGTTATTCTTTCTTATTCAAAATCATTGAAATTCTATAAAACTTATTTATTGTATGTCGGAGGTATCCCCTGCTTCATCGCCACTTATATCTGCATTTGTACACCATACAAGTGTATATTTATCATCATGACCGGTTGTGTTACAATTTTTGCATCTCCAGTAGGTTGTTGTTTTTACTTGACAATATCCTGGGTGTGTTTTTCCATGGATACGTGTGGTGTCTGGTGTTCCATTGCTGACGATATTGGTGTGATGACCAGTTGAACATCCGCCTGCTTTTAAATCAGATGAGATTGGCTGATATTCAAATGTTACTAATCCTGCTTGTGTGATCGTGCCGTCTGCATTTTTCTCATTAATAATTTTTTGATTTGTAATCACTTCTTTGCATTCATTTGTTTGGTTAGTGTCGGTGTCACTAGCATAAACTGAGAAAGGAATTACACCTAAAGCTGTGACTGTCAATAATAATGTGAGTATTTTTTTCTTCATTATAGTACCTCCTAGTAAATGACTTGTTTTAAATTTCAGTATTAGAATATCATAGGGGTGTAAAAACTATATTCTTTATTCTATAAAAATATTGTTAAATGAATTTTATGGAATAGAGAGCTAGAAATTACTATAGATACAAAAGGAATAGATTTTTCAAAAATCATATCATTGTAATGTTTAATGTTTATATGTTTTTGCAAAGGATATAAAAATAATATTGGATTACTATAACATTGCGACCGCTCTGAAATTGACATCGGATTCTTAAAGATTTACAATGGTAACGTAAAGTTTTGTGCATGTGAGTATCTACATGGAGGGCCGCAGAACTAAATAATCAGGAAAAAGAGCAATCAGAAATGGTTGCTTTTTTTGTTGCCCTGAAATAAAGAGGAAGGGAGGATGATGTTTGTTTCATAAAAAATTACAAGTACATATTGTAGAAAAATTGAGGAAACCACAGTTTAAAATGACGACTGCCTGGATTCCTCAATTTATGTTTATGGGATTTTTCATGATTACCATGCTGACGTGGTTTACACAGCCGGTATATGCTGCAGATATCTTTTCTATGGCGAAAGATGCCATGCAGAAGGTGTATAACGATGTAGTAGGAATTGCTACTGTTGCAGCAGTCGTGTGTTCAGCAGTATGTTTGTTTTTGATGAATTTTTCAAAAAGCGGAAAAACCGTTGATGAGTCAAGGACGTGGCTAAAACGCATCGTCATTTGTTGGGCAGTACTAATGGTACTTGGAGCAATTGTAAACTACATGGAAGTTCTTGTCCCACAGCAAAATTTTACTGGTTAAAAAAACAGAATATACCGGAGCCCTCCCGGACAAAGGAGGTTGATGAAGTTAGTTGGGCTGGTTATTAGAATTACTGATTGAAGGTATTCGGGAAATTTGTTCACAGTTTTTAGTAGACATGATGGATCTCATTACCGGAATGTTCACAGACTTATTATCCTGTAATTTAAGCCTGTTTGAAGACTTATTCACGGTAGTAAAAGATTTGTATGAAAACGCCATTCTTCCTATGGGCATAGCAATCTTATTGCTGATTTTAGTCTGGCAGTTATTTAAAACGATGTTTGGAAGAGGTGGTGTTGAAGCAGAAGATCCGGTGGAGTTGGTATGTAGGAGTTTCTTGTGCTTTTTTATGTTGCTATTTGCCAGACCGGTAGCAAATTATATTTTGGAAGTGGCAGGCACGCCTTATCAGTGGGTGGCAGGAACAGAAATTGAAGTGAAGAGTTTTTCTGATTTTGTAACTTCACTGGATCAGGCGTCGGCAAGTCTTGGAATTGATGGACTGAGCATTTCTATTTTGCTGTTAATCATGCAGTTTGTGGTTGCATGGAATTATTTTAAAATGCTGTTCATCATCGCAGAACGCTATGTTTTGTTAGGCGTTTTTTCTTATACAGCACCTTTGGCATTTTCAACAGGTGGCTCTAAGGCAACCAATAACGTATTAGCATCTTGGAGCAAGATGTTTGGCGGGCAGGTTGTGCTGATCATTATGAATGCGTGGTGCATGAAAGTCTTTTTGAGTGGATATGGAAACCTGACGGCAAGTCATTATGGATTTACAAAATTTTTTATTGCAACATTGTGTTTGATAGGATTTACAAAAGTTTGCTTCAAAATGGATTCTTATATGGCTTCACTTGGAATTAATCTTGGAAGAATGTCAAATGGAATGGGAGCTTTGGGTTTGATGATGGCAGCCAGCCGATTATTCTCGTTTGGGCATAGCAGTCATAGTTCTTCTGAAAGAATGGAGAGCGGAGAGCATACAGGAACTGGAAATGGAGAAGCAATGGGAACGGCTTCTGGTATGGGAGATGGAGCAGGTCCGATTCCAATGAGTGCCGGAAATCCGATAGATATGGAAGACCTAGGCGAGGATTATATGGAAGGAAGGCAGCAGGAAGAAGGATATCCAGATAGCACAGGTGATGGTAAAACAGCAGATATGGCTTCAGAAGAAGAAAATATTCTGGCAGAAATGGGAATTGTTCCAGAGCAGGAGGAAGTGGAAAATCCAGAAGGTTGTGCAGAAAATTATGGAGTTGGAGTGGGCAGTGAACCGATTGGTAAAGAGGAAACAGAAGAAACTGAATCCACACAGGAACAAGGAAATATTTCTGACCTGCCCAATAATCCAGTACCAGATATTTCTGATTTGGAGGCTGAAACGACTGGAAATAATTATGCAGATGGTATGTTGGAAGCAGATGGTATTCCAGTAGAAACTGAAAATGGAGAAATATCCAATGCAGAGGGAGTTTTTGATTATCCGAGAGAAGAGGAAACAGCAGCTTCTGCTGGTATGGATTTGGAAACAGGAAGCATCGGTGAAAGTGAAATGGATCTGGAAGGTGTGACAAGCGGAAGTGCCGGAAGGGAATATTCCGCACAGGAAATTTCAGGTGGAATGGAAACTTCAGGAGCCGGTATCTTAAACGAAATTGGAGAGAGTAGTGTCCCTACATCGAAAGGAAACTCTACGATTTCAGAATTTTCACAAGAAACAGGACAATATTCAACGGGAGATCCTATTGCTGGTGAGAATGAGTTTGGTCAAAGTGTGGAAGGAAGAATTTCAGATGCACCGATTACGGAGGAAATGGAAGGAGGTCATGTTACAGGAAGAGATATGCTGCTGGACGGACAAAATGTAAGAGAAAGAGCATTTTCTGATGAAGCAGAAAGGATTTCAAAATCGGAAGAAGGAATTCCAGATATTCCAAAGTCACGACATGAATTGAGGCAGGGATATGATAATCGTGAAGACTGGTAGGGAGGTGTAAAAATGGCAGAAGAAAGGCAGGATACCTCGCCTCTTGACAGTACCGCAAATGCTGCAATGCAGACTGCAAAAACAGCAAAACAAGCAAAGCAGATTGCAGATGGTGTAAAAAGTGCAAAAAATGCAGCAAAAGGTACTCAGGCTGCTTCCTCTATAGCCACAGCAAGCGGTGGCAGCGTGGCAGGAAGTACGATTGGAACGGCAGTTGCAGGCCCTCTTGGAACAGTTATTGGATTCTTGGTAACAAATAAGACTTTCCAAAGAATTGTTGCAGGAGTTATGGCTGGAATTTTAATGTTCCTGTTCATCATTGTGAATTTTATTGGTATTCTTTTTTCCTATCTTGGATTTATGGATGCGAATTCATTTGTAAATGAGGCTCAGTCAAAAGAACTATCTGCAATCAGAAGCAGGATTGAACAAATATTGGAAGTAGAGGAATATCAGACAGAATTGCTATCTATTATTTCACAGGAACATGGGAAAAAACTACAGGAGATACAGGCAGATTATGAGGCAAATTATAAAGAGCATAAACTGACAATCATAGATGAGTATGAAACAAGATTAAAAGAAAACCTTCCGTATTACATAGGAATTTTGTTAATGCAGAAGTGGGATAGTACCACACAGAAATCTTTTCTTGGATATTCAGGTGGTTTTGATGCAGATTTAGATACAGATTTAAGTAGTCCGTATGATGCTTTTTTTGAGGAGGCGGCAAATACCTATAATGTGCCAGTAGCATTATTGATTGCAATGGGAAAAGTAGAATCCAACTTTGATCCTAATGTAGAATCCAGTGCAGGAGCAATTGGTATTATGCAGTTGATGCCGGGAACTGCGGCTTCCCTGGGAGTAACAAACCCTTATGATCCAAAACAGAACATCATGGGGGGAGCAAAATATGTGGCAGAACTTATAGGAATGTTTCAAGGACATGCGAATGCATTGGAATTAGTAATTGCAGGGTATAATGCAGGACCGCAGGCAGTTATCAATGCGGGATACCAGATACCACCCTATGCGGAAACCCAGAACCATGTAAAAAAAGTGATGGGATATATTCAGATATTAGAACAGCCAGGGGGAACGGGTAATTCGTCTGATGCAGAGGAAAGTCCAGAAGAACTGGAAAAAGCCTATCAATTATTAAAAAATGCAGTGACAGAATATGCACCGCAATTTTTTTCATGGTCTGTAACAAATACAACAGAGCAGTCCTCGGTGAAGACAATTTATTACATTGTAACAGAAGTTGGAAGGACAGAGATTACAAAAGAAACATATCTAGCTTTAACGGAAAGTGGGCAGAATGTGCAGATGGAAGAACAAGACGTGCAGGAGTCTACGGTGGAGTATACATTAGCCCTGTTATTGAATTCTCAATTATCCCAGAATGGCAGCCGGTATGAATATAAATATATACTGGATCAGGGGACATTTGAAATAGTTTTACGCGTTCTTCAGATCATGCAGGATGGAATTGACGCATTAAAGAAAGCTATTTTTTCGTTGTTTTCATGGACTGATTTTGTAACAGGAGGAGGCATTGATGACTCAATCACTGGGAATATCGATGTTACTGGCGATAAAATACGGTATGATACAGTCGAAGACTGTGTGAAGGAAGTCACTTATTTTAACCAGACAGAAGAACCATGGGCAAGTCTTCCTTATGGGACAAGCAATGTTGGCGCCGCCGGATGTGGTCCTACTTCTCTAGCAATTGTAATTTCTACTTTCACTGGCCAAAATGTGACACCGGAAATTACGAAAACTTTTGCAGAACAGAATGGGGAATATGTTCCCAATGTAGGTACCAGCCATTCTTTTGTGAAAAATGCGGCCACGCATTGGGGATTGACTTGTGAACGGGTTGGAAAGGATCGCATGGATTATGTAGTGGAGTCCTTAAAAGATGGAAAATTGGTTGTTGAGATCTGTGAAGCCTATACGATTACCGGTGGAAGCAGCGGGCATTTTATTGTTCTTACCGGAGTGACTGCAGATGGATATATTACAATTGCAGATTGTGCAAGTAGAGAAAGAACCGGAAAACTTTACAGTGTGGAAACAATAAAAAGTTACGGAAGAGATTTGTCGGAAGGAGCCTTTTGGATTATTGGAAAATAAGAATAAAGTGAGAAAAAGAGTTATTTTTGTGCTTACATGTACAATTTTTTGGCTTGTGTTTTCTGTTTCGGTTCTGGCTGTGACTATAGAAGAGTTACCTGTCATTAGCCGATGGGAAAATGGGAATGGTTATGACGAAGATGGAAATCGCTTGGAAGATACATGGGCATATGATTCGCTACATGAAGCTGGGAGATACGTTTTGTTTGGAAAGACTGGAGAAGTATTGCAAAAAGCAGAAGAATGGGAAAAGAAGGAGCAGGTAAGCGAAAACTTTACAGTGACGAATCAAAATACGGGAACTGTAGCGATACGCGCAAAAGTTTTTGAAGATTTTGCAGGAACTGTAGAGGGAAGTGTAAAAGAAAAACATGGGGTAGAATATCTGTTTGAATTGTGTGAAGCAAATCAGTATAGCACCAATTTGGAGTTATCACCTGGAAATTATCAATTATCCATAGATGCGATAGAGAAAGATCGTCGATATAAGGTGTTCTATGATACTGAAGAATTTACTCTGAAAGAATCAGAACTGAAAATGGAAAATCTTCAGGTGATAGAAGAATGTATCGGGACAATTACAGAAGAAAAAGCAATACAAGAATCTGAAAATGTGTCGCAAACAGAACAACTGAAAACAGATAACGTCTCAAAAGAAGTTTTAGAATTCATAGGGAAGCTGAGCATTCCATTATTGATTATTTCCCTTGCAGGCTATCTGTTTGTACACAGGAAAAAGCAACCATATACATAGGAGGCAGAAAATGTCAGAAAGAGAAAAAGTAGATACTTATACCATACCGCCGAATTTTGCAGAATCAGGGAAATGGTTTTCTGGAAGAGTAAGTGCGGGAAATGTAATTGAAGCGGCAGTTATGTCGCTTATTTTATTGAAAATTTTGCTGCAGATACCAGTGGAGGGGAGAACGAAAATCTATTTGGGCATTATCTTTATTCTTCCAGTTGCTATTTTTGCAGTTATTGGTGTGCAAGGAGAGCGTTTGACTTCTTATCTGTTTCATATCTTATGTTTTCTGAAAAATAGAAGAGTGCTTACAACACCAAGCGGAAGATACCAGTTAGAGAGAAAGCGGCGGATAGAAAGAAAAGAACATAAACGCCGTAAGAGAGGAGGAAATCATCATCAGTCAGGAAATAAAGGAACTGGAAGAACGGTTAAAAGAGGCAAAAAAGGAAGAAAAGCGTCAGCAAAAAGAGCAGAAAATACTGGAGTTGGAGCGGAAGAAAGCTGAGAGAAAGCAGTTATTGGAAGAAAGTAAGGTGCGAAAACAGCAGAAGAAAGAAGAACACAGACTGCAAAAACAGCTCAGTCAGGCAGAATACCAAAGAAAATCAGTAAGAGAAAATGCACAGTTAGAGTCCGGAGGAAAGAGAAAATCAGACGAAGTTGAAGAAAAACATGATTTTTTACCAGTTACCTGGGCGTCTTCTTACTTGCCAATCCAGAAAATCAAAGATGGAATTATTTATACAACAGATCATCGGTATGTGAAAATTGTAGAAGTCCTGCCGATTAATTTTTTACTTCGGTCACCAAACGAACAGAGAAATGTTGTATTTTCTTTTTTGAGTTATTTGAAAATTGCACCGGTAAAAATGCAGTTTAAAGTTATTTCTAAAAAAGCAGATATTTCAGAATATCTGGAAAAAATACAGCAGGAGATTGCAGCAGAAGAAGACGAACAATGCAGAGTTCTTCAAGAGGATTATGCACGGCTGATCCGATCTATTGGAACAAAAGAAGCGGTGACAAGACGCTTTTTCCTGATTTTTGAATTCCAATCTTATGATGGAAATCGGAAACCAAAGGAAAAAGAAGTCTATCAGTATATGCGAACAACCGTGCAGACAGCTAAGAAATATTTAGCATTATGTGGCAATGTAGTCTTAGAACATGAAAACGAGTCACGTTTTTGTGTAGAATTGTTTTACCAGTTGCTGAACCGCAGAACCAGTGTGACTGTACCTTTTTCAGAGCGGATTAAAATGGTTACGCAATGGTATCAGGAGGAAAATGGAAAAGAAAGCCTTCCTTACATTCCAGTAACCGAATTGTTTGCTCCTAAAACGTTGGATTTTAAACACAGGAACTGTGTGGTCTTTGATGGTGTCTACCATACGTATTTATATATTCCTTCCGGAAAATATCGTATGAGAGTTCCAGCTGGCTGGATTTCCCTGATTATCAATGCAGGGGAAGGGATTGATGTTGATATTTTTTTCTTTAAACAGGATAAAGGAAAAAGTATGGAACGCATTGGGCGAAGGATACGTTTGAACCGATCAAGATTAAAGGAAACTTATGACACCAATAGTGATTTTGATGATTTGTCAGAATCCATACGTGCTGGCTTTTATCTGAAAAGAGGACTCAGTGGGAATGAGGAACTGTATTATATGTCCATGCTGATTACCATTACTGGGTATACAGAAAAAGAAGTAGAGTGGCGTGCAAGAGAAATGGCCAAACTGTTAAATTCACAGGACATTGGAACTGCCAAATGCACATTTTCTGAAGAAACGGCATTTTTATCTTCCCTTCCAATTTTGAATTTAGATAAAAACTTATACCAGAAATCGAAAAGGAATGTTTTGACTTCTGGTGTTGCATCCTGTTATCCCTTTGTAAGTTATGAAATGTCAGATCGTGATGGAATATTGATGGGAGTGAATAAAGCAAACAATTCTCTTGTAATCGTTGACATTTTTAATAGTGAAATTTACAAAAATGCAAATATTGCGATTCTAGGAACCAGTGGCGCAGGAAAAACCTTTTGTCTGCAGCTTATGGCTCTTAGAATGCGTAGGAAAAATATTCAGGTATTTATCATTGCTCCAGAAAAAGGGCATGAGCTGGCAAGGGCGTGCAAAAATATAGGCGGGGCATATTTGAAGATTGCACCAGGATCCCAATATGGCATTAATATCATGGAGATACGACCAAGTGATCAAAGTGCTAGAGTAATTTTAGACGGACAGGCTTCAGAGCGTTCAGAACTTGCTATGAAAATCCAGAGTTTGCATATTTTCTTTACCATTTTAATTCCAGATATTACCCATGAAGAACGTCAGCTTTTAGACGAGGCATTTATCATTACCTATCAGAAGAAAGGGATTACTCATGATAATGCAAGTTTGTGGGATCAGATTCACCCTGGAAAGTATAAAGAAATGCCAATTTTGGGAGATCTTTATCAGGTGCTTTTGAAAAAAGAAGAAACCAGACGTATGGCGAATATTTTAAATCGTCTGGTCAATGGTTCTTCTTCCAATTTTAATCATCAGACAAATATAGATTCTGATAACAAATATATGATACTGGATATTTCAGAAATGCAAAGCGACTTGGGACTTGCTACTTTTACAGCCTTGGATTTTGTATGGTCAAAAGCAAAAGAAGACCGTACAAAAGAAAAGGCTATTTTTATTGATGAATGCTGGGCACTTTTATCAACGAATGAATTGACGGCAAATTATATTCTTGAAATTTTTAAGACCATACGTGGGTATGGAGGCGCTGCGGTATGTGCCAGTCAGGATTTGGAAGACTTTTTCTCTTTAAAAGGCGGAAAGTATGGAAAAGGTGTCTTAAACAACACAAAGACAAAGATTATTCTGAATCTGGAGCATAAGGAGGCAGAAGTCGTAAAAAAGGAATTGGATTTGTCTGAAGCAGAGATGCTTGCTATTACCCGATTTGAGAGAGGAAATGCACTGATTTCCACTAATAATAACAACTTGTTAGTAGAATTTAAGGCAAGCCGGTTAGAAAAAGATTTGATTACAACAGACCGGAAAGACTTAAAGGAACTTAAGGAACGGTTGGAGAAGTACGGGGAAACAGCCTATGAGAAAGGGGGAATGTCCAAATGATTGTAGAGGTATCGTAACCATAAAATGCGTATAGATTACGCAATCAGAAATTCAGGTTGATAGAATACGCAATTTATACGCAATCCTAAAATGGAAAGGAGAAAAATTTTGGAACATGTAACAAATCAAAAACAGGTAGAACGTCAGATACTGGAACTTGTTAAAACTTATAATGTCTTATATAAAAGGCAGATTTATGCTTTTTTTGCAGTAGATGGAAAAGAGAAATTTGTAGGAAAAGCACTGCACACGTTATTGAAAGAACATTTGATTTATATAAACGAAGTCACAAAAACGGTATCCCAACATGAAGATGCCTATCAGTTGCGGGAAAAAGGCACATTAAAAGCATTCTGGGTTCTTCTTTCTTTGATGGAACAGAAAAAAATCGAACGACATTTCTTGGCAGAAAAGGAAGAGTATCCAATTCGTATTGTATTTGTGGGGAATGCGGAAATTTACGATATTCTTTATATATCGGAAGCTGAGATCCAACTGGTAAATCAGTTGTTTTCCAGACAGAAACTGGACGGGTGTGGACATGTTGTTATTGTGGAAAATCCGGAGGAAATTCCACAGATAGAAATCCCAAATGTGATAGGTTTTTGTACGGTGCAGGAAGAAGAAGGAGGGGTGGAATATTATAGGAGGGAATAGCGAAAAAGAAGGAATACAAAGACTAAAAGAACAATTGGACGAGGGACAGAAAACGGCAGGATATGTGGAATCCATGCTTGCAGAAGCACGCAATCTATTACAGGCGTATGCCAGGAAGTGCGTCAATATTCATTTTGAGAACTTGAATGATATGGTGCTGGAAGCCGCAAAGAGCTCTGAAATCCTGACAGAAAAGATGCGGAATCTTGTTCTCCAGATGACACTTGATAAGAGAAAATATGAGCAATACCAATCGGATCTGGTATTGATACATGGGATTGAGATTGCGTATGAAGAGAATATTCTAAGTATTTCCCTTCCAGCACTGATACCGCACCGGAAAACAGAGTATACAAATTACATTTATAAACCGTTGTATACAGCTTTTCAACACTGGTGTATCGAACGGGCAGAACAGAATAAAGAGATACCGGAATACAGAGCATGTACCGTCTGCTTTTCTCATATTTATGATTGTAAACGCCCGATATATAGGGTACGAGATCATGACAATATTGAAGAGAAGCATGTGTTAGATGTGATATCTAATTTCTTCCTGACATCGGATAGTGGATGCTATACAAATGTGTATCACGAAACACGGTTGGAAGATGTGGAACGCACAATGATTTATCTGTTGACACCGGAAAAATTTCCGTTGTGGCTTTACGAAAAACAGCAAAATTTGGTATCGAAAAATTGACAGAGAACACATACTGAAATTTCGATAAGATAATATGACGGGTTTTTCCGTAAATTAAAGCAAAAGGAAGTGGAAAAGGCAGGTGGGAAATACCCAGGTATGAGAAGGATAGGGTACAGAGATGGATAAATGGGAGACATTGGAAAGAAAGGGAAAAAAGGGCGATATACTCCTGAAAATGATTGCAATTTCAGGAGAGATGCCGGCGAATTTGCCGGAGAAAGTTGTGGGTTCTAAATCCTATACAGCCAGTCTGATTACCGACTTAAAGAAAAAAGGATATCTTCTTTTACGGTATAGAGAAGGACTGCGTGGATATGTTCTGGGAAAGAAAGGGAAAAATTATCTTTTGCAGGATTATCGTCAAGAGGTTGGAAGTTATCTTATAGGGGCAAGCGAGACAAACCATGTGAAATCAGAATTGGAAAAGCGGTTACGCCTGCACCGCATGAGTCAGATATGGGGGTACTTTTTTATGCATGGGAACCTGATTTTTGCAACAGAGAAGCCTAAGATTTTTACACAGGATTGTTACGGGAAAACATCTTTGGGGACCTATTATGGGAGTCAGGAATTAAAGCAGGGGACGGATCAGGTTAAGGGTTCCAGAGCCTGTGGCCTCTACATGAAAAATGAGGAAGTTTTTGTGGTTTACAACAGTATGGGGAATCTGATGAAATGGTCAAAGAAAATGGAAACAGCTATGCGGTGTTGGGTAGAACGCAATTTGCTGAAGACAGGAATTACATGGCAAGGAAAAGCCATTTTGTTCGGAGACTCCATGAAATTATTGAGAAAGATACTCCTTAGCAGTGGTGGTGTGAAACAGGAGCTGTTCCAGACGGATGATGTGTATGAACAATATTATTTTGTCCCGCAAGACAAGGAGGGGGCTTATCTTCAAATAGAGCTGCTTACAGATAAGGAGAGAAGTCATGCCTTTTCCACTTTTTTAGAGACCATACTAGACGAAGTGGAAAGAAACGAGTTCCCGATTTATGCGGGGCTGAAAAAGGGAATTCCTGTTTATTTTGTATATGAACTGGAACTGAGAAAACTTCAAATGGTCAAACAGGATATGGAAAGACGCGGAAGGGGTATGGCAGTATGCTTTGATTATCAACAGGAACTGCTAAAAGATTATTATGGAGAGGGGGTGGAGATAATGGTACTGGATTGTGAAAAGGTAAAGCAGTATCTGTTGGCTATGGAGGCGTAGGCAGGTATGGTTTCTATGGAAGCACTATAGGAGGTGACGGAGACCATGCAGGATCAATTTCGGACTGGAAGTGTGACTGTGGATAGAATGAGCCGCCTACATATTTCAGGAAATATCATACCGGTTACTTGGTATAAAACCATTCGAAAATCAACAGGAAAGCCCAACTTAAATGCAATCATCATTTTGGCGGATATTGTATATTGGTACCGTCCGACAGAAGTGCGTGATGAAATGACAGGAGAACTTGTAGGATTGAAAAAGAAATTCCATGCAGATCTTTTGCAGCGAAGTTATCAGCAGATTGCAGACCAGTTTGGGATTACGAAAAGAGATGCAACAAATGCGGTAGTAGAACTGGAAAAAATGAAAGTGATCAGACGTGTTTTTCGGACACTTCATGTAAATGGGCAGCAAGTGCCAAATGTATTGTTTTTAGATTTGAACGTGGACATATTGGAAGCCCTTACCTATCCTGATCACGAGCAGGGGTGTCACTTAAATGGGGGATACCCCTCCCTGAAAAAGGAGACAGGTATCACGGATACCGGGGGAATGGAGTCTCCATTTTGGGAGAGAGAGGTATCCTATATCGGTGAGACAAATACAGAGAATACAAACAGAAAATTCAGTACAGAGAGTTCCTCTTTGTTTCAAATCGAAAAGGAAGTCAGGGAACAGATTTCTTATGGGGCTTTAAAACATGATAATCCCTATAATATGCAGATTGATGAATTGGTAGGTATCCTGGTAGATGTGAAAACCTGTTCTGCAAAAACGATTCGGGTAAATCGGGAAGACAAGCCAGCTGAGATTGTAAAAGCACAATTTCAAAAAATCGGAATGGAGCATATACAGTTTGTTTTAAATTGTATGGAGAAAAACACAACAAAAGTTACGAATATGCGGGCTATGTTGATCACTGCTCTCTATAATTCTGTAAATACGATTTCCAGTTACTATAGCAGTCTCTATAACTACCACAGATCATACGGTGTATTAGAGAAAGGAGAGGAGGAATAGAACGAAAGAGAAAAAAGAACAGGGAGACAGATGCAAGAAAATCGGTTTTGGTGTTCTGCTTGCCACATTAACTGTCTATTTTGGAGGTTTTTTAGAAAGGTTGTCTCATTCAGTTGTAGTACTAAACCCGTTTGTATGCATTTGGAGAGGCTTTACAACAGCAACAGGACTTCAAAGTTCCGTAGTAGCATTTTTATGTATGCTGCTTTTGGGTATGCTCATTATCTGGAGAGGAAAGGAAAAGGATATTTCAGAAACAGATGAACGGAACTTTGATTATTCGGTAAAGGGAACCTATGGTACAGCCGGATATATGAAGCCGGAGGAACAAAAAGAAATTTTAAACGCAGACCAGAACTTACAAGACGTTCTGGGGATTATTTTTGGAAAGGATTTAGAAAATGGAGAATACGTAAGCCTTCCGATAGATTCCAGACTGAATAGGAATCTAGCAGTCTGTGGCAGCCAGGGAAGTATGAAATCAAGAGCATTTGCAAGAAATATGGCATTGCAGTGCGTGCGTCGTGGAGAGTCCATGTATCTTACCGATCCAAAATCAGAGTTGTATGAAGATTTAGCAGGATATTTGCGGGAAGAGGGATATATTGTAAAACAGTTAAATCTGATAGACCTTGTAAACAGTGATGCCTGGGACTGTCTTGCGGAAATTGATGATGGAAGCCTGATAGATGTGTTTGTTGATGTCGTGATCCGGAACACAACTGATAAATTTGACCATTTTTATGATAACGTAGAAATGGATTTGCTGAAAGCGCTGTGCCTGTATGTATATGAAGAATATCCAGTGGGGAAAAAAACATTTCCAGAAGCATATAAACTGCTGCTGAATAAATCGGTAGAAATGCTAGATGCTATCTTTGAACGTCTGCCGACAACACATCCGGCAAGAGGACCATATCAGCTTTTTTCAAAGGCAGAAAAAGTAAAAGGAAATGCGGTATTGGGACTTGGAACTCGTTTGCAGATTATGCAGAATAAACTGGTACAGCAGATAACCAGTCATGCGGATTTTGACCTGACACTTCCGGGAAAACAAAAGTGTGCTTATTTTTGCATTACATCAGATCAGGATTCTACATATGATGTTTTGGCAACACTGTTTACCTCATTTCTTAGCATCAAATTGGTGAGACTGGCAGATCGAATGGAAGATCGGAAACTTCCGGTTCCCATGTGCTTTATCTTAGATGAATTTCCGAACATCGGAGTGATTCCGGATTTTAAAAAGAAATTGGCAACCGCACGAAGCAGGGGAATCGGCATGAGTATTATCTTTCAGAATATCCCCCAGATGATGAACCGATATCCGGAAGGACAATGGGAAGAAATACTTGGCGGTTGTGATATGTCTTTATTTTTAGGGTGCAATGATATGACAACTGCTACTTATTACAGTTCCCGTTCTGGAGAGATTACGGTTTCCGTTGCATCTATGCGAAAAAGCTATTATACTATACGCATGACAGATTATGTGCCGGAATACGCAGAGACTTCTTCCGTAGGAAAAAGAATGCTGCTGCTTCCTGATGAAGTATTACGTTTTCCCATTGATCAGATGCTTTTGATTATCCGGGGACAGAAAGTGCTAAAACTTCGGAAAATGGATTATACGGAACATCCAGATGCAAAACATCTGAAGTTGGAAAAAACAAATGAACATATTCCGAAATGGTATCGGGAAATGGAAGCAGAAAAAAATCAGTTTCAGATATTGGAGCAGGAGAGGGAAGAGGTTGAGCGTTTTGAAAGAAAACAGGCAGAAGAAAGCAGGGAAGAACAGGAATCGGAACCTCTGACATTACAAGGGGAATCGCCGAAAAAGTCTGTAAGGAAAAATGAAAAGCAGACAACTGTATACAAAGTAGAAGATTTGTTTCAGAAAAGTACAGATGGAGGTGGAGATTAAGGCTGTATGAATATGGAGAAAAATGCACTGGTAAAATATACTTTTTTAAAATTGCTCTTAAGAGAATTTGGGATCTACGTCAGGGAAACAGAAGTAGAAAAGGCTGACTTGGCAAAACAGTGTGTGGAGATTTATGATACACCGGAAGAATTCTATGAAAAGACAAACTGGGATAAAGACAATCCAGAGCAGAGCAGTTTCCAGTATTTGGAGGAGAATCAAATCTGCCGGAGAATCCAGGGGAAAATCTGGTATTTTTCCCGTATCCGGTGGGAAGAAGGTTTAAAAAAGTTGAAAAATTGAAAAGCGATTGCAAAAATAAGAAATTGCGATAACATTGCAACACAATCGGAATTGACAGGCAAAACGGAATGTTTTATGATGATAGTGTAAATAATCAGGCACAGAAAGCAGCCAGAGGGCTGTTTTTTTGTGCCTTTTTTGATGAAGAAAAGGAGGCTGTATATGGCAGAAACGAAAACAACAATCACAGAAGAAGTAAAAAATGAAATTCCAAGAGCAGTAACACAAAATTCAATCCTGACGATTGAAGTCGATGCTTCGATTGAAAGTACACAGGAAAAAGAAGAGGCAAAATGGCATCAGTTGTTAAATGCCCAGCGAACCCGGAAAATCCTGACTGGTCCGTTAAGTGGTATTGAGAAACTGGAAAGCGGCTGGACAGTAGCAGTCACTTATTTTAATGGTTACCGGATTTTAATCCCTATGTCTGAAATGATGATTAACTTAAAAGGAGACGGAAGGGAAAATGCGGATACATTGAACCGCCAGGTAAGGATTGCTAATAATATGCTTGGGGCAGATATTGATTTTATTATCAAAGATTTAGATGAGGCTTCCAGAAGCGTAGTGGCATCCCGAAAAGATGCGATGCTGCGGAAACGACAGATTTTCTATTTTACAGAAAATGAAGAGGAGCAGCCAATGGTTTATCCTGGAAGGATTGTGGAGGCCAGAGTCATTGCTGTAGCACCAAAGGCAGTCCGTCTGGAAGTGTTTGGTGTAGAGTGCTCTGTGCGTGCAAGAGACATGGCATGGGAATGGATGCCAGATGCAACAGAAAAATTTCAGGTGGGAGATTTAGTGCTGGTCTGCGTTAACAAAATAGAAATGCCGGATGCTGAGAGTATGACAGTAGCCGTAGATGCGAAGGGAGCAACGGAAAATACCAATAAGGACAACTTAAAGAAATGCCACCGCCAGGGAAAATATTCCGGTATCGTGGTTGATGTTTATAAGGGAACGTACTTTATCCGTTTAGATCTTGGAGTAAATGCTATTGCCCATGAGTGCAACATGGCTTCCCTTCCAGGAAAACGAGATAAAATTGGCCTTGTTGTAACACGAATCAATGAAACTTCTGAGGTGGCAGAGGGAATCATTACAAGGCTGATTAAAAAATATTCTTAAAAATTAAAAAAATTTGGAAAACCTATTGAACCGTGAAAGCCAAATTTTTTATAATGCATGATATAGACTAAAGCAGAAAGGGGAAATTCGATGAAGAAAAAGAAAAATAGAAAGCAACTTCCAGAGGTAATCTGCCCATATTGTGGGAAAAAGGCAGTTTTAAGACCAGCTTCCTATCTATATGGAGAAAAGAGAATTTTCACCCCGGAAACAATGTTTTATGTGTGTAGTGGTTATCCGGACTGCAATGCTTATGTTTCAGCGAACCAGAAAAACCACAGACCGCTTGGAATTATGGCGGATGGGGAACTTCGAAACCTTCGGATACAGACACATCGTGCATTAAGAGAAATTTGGACACAGGGATATATGACAAAAAACAGTACATATCATTGGCTGAGTGGAAAACTGGCACTTCCGGAAAAGGAGACACATGTTGCCATGTTTAGTACTTATCGTTGTAGGGAAACCATACGCTTAGCCAATGAATTGTTAGAAGAGAGAAAAGAGATGGAAAAAAAGAAACAAAAAGGAAAGCCGAAAGGAGAAACAAAATCGCATGATAATGAAAGCCACGGAACACGATATGTATCGGCTTCTGGATTATAAAGAGAAATGTCTGATAAGGGCGGGAAGCTGTTTTGGAATTTCCGGACTTTTGGGATTTTTCCTGCTTTTTAACCATTGCTTTTGGGAGAGTATCTGTGTATTCCTGATTTTAGCAAGTTGGGGATTCTATTTGGTAAAAGAAGCACTGAAAGCGAATGGAAGGATTATGCAGACGAAAGGCTGTTATATGAAATTAGAAGAGGATTGTCTGGTAATTCGTCAGCCATACAAAAATGAGCATTATGAAGTGTGCCGGATTTTTTACAGAGAAATGGAAAAAATCGTAGAGGGAAGCCGCAGGGGGATTCCGGAATTTTATATTGTAATCCGAAAAATGAAAGAGACAGAACAGACGAGTTTTATCCTGCTTGATAAGAAGGAAAGGGAAACACTTGTTTTTCAGGTGCGCTCTTTTGGATATGATAAAGAAGCATTTCAGAAATTTTATTTAAAACTGCGGTGGCTTGTACCTGGAAAAGTACGGATTATTGGAACAAAAAAGCAGACTGTATGGAAACAGAAACCCAAAAAGCATTTACTAGGGCCGGCATTTGCCGGCTTTCTTTTTTATTTGTTACCTAAAGTTGCTATGTCTTTCCTTTTATAGTCAAGAAATACGAAAAAGAAATGGAGATGGATATGCAAAAAAAATGGAGGCATCATTTGGAAAACATAATGCAATATGTGATAAAAAAATCAGAGGGGACAGGAGAAATCCCTTTTCTATTTCGAGAGAAAATGTGTAAAGCAGGACTTTTCTCTTTTTTTATTGCCGTGGTTGGCACATATATGGGGCTGCAGTTTGATGAAATAAGCTTTTTGATTTTGACCTGGATATTGGCAGTGTTTTCTTTTTGGCAGATTTTTCGGTTTTTAAAGATTGGAAAAACAGAGAAATATGAGATGTTGGAAGCACAGGTTCTTGCAATTAAGGGAAAACACTATCCGTGCAGGAACTATCAGGTAATTGTCCAGGATAAAGCAGGAAAAAGTATCCGGATTTGGATTCCAAAGGAAAAGCATTTTATGGTGGGAAAGACTTACCGTTTCTATTTCAATAAAATGGAGCAGATTCCGGAAAAAACAGACCAAGTAAACGAGTGTAGATATGAAATTTTTTATGGGATGGAAGAAATCCAACAGGAAGAACGGTGAAAAAAGTGTGGTTCGAATCCACACTCTTCCTTTCGTGTCGCCATGCACGAAATAATTTAGAAAAGGAGAGATGACTATGGCAGGAAAAGAAATGAAAGGAACTGTAAAGTGGTTTAGTGCAAAGAGAGGATATGGTTTTCTTGTAGATGCAGATGGCATCGATTACTTTGTACATTACAGTGAGATCCAGTCAGAAGGTTTCAAGACCTTGAAGAACAATATGGAGGTATCTTTTGTAGCGGAAGAAGATGAAAAAGGACGAAGCCTTGCAAAATGTGTGGTTCCACTTTTGGAAGAATCACCAAAAGAAGAATAACTGACTGGAAAGGAGCAGATACAAAATGTTTCTGCTCCTGATTGAAAAAATGAAGTGTGTAAATAAGAAGAATTCGTATTTACTACTAAATATATGAATGTATAGATTGACATATACTATATATTGTGTTAATCTTTAAATGACTTCATTTTATATGGATAACACAAAATTTCCATAAGTCAAATTTTGTTCCGGAACCAAAGCCGGAAGAGAGCTTTTAACAATCGTTTTAAAACGCATAGATCGACAGACACAAAAAGACAATGGTTCTTTTTTGTGTCTTTTTTTGTGCGTGAAAGGAGGAAGACATGAAAAAAAACAAAGAGGAAGGAGAAGAGGAATGTGTCAAAGAAACAATGTACAGCAACCAAGAAGCCAGCAGAAAATAAGAAACATGTTTGAAACGCTTATGTTTTTAGAAAAACAACTGGAAGGACAATCTGTCATTCAGGATGCAGATACGGTGCTCGCAGATATTTTAGAAGATGTAGATTTTGAAATTACCGGAATTGCAGCCGATCTTTTAAAGATACATCAAAACAGTAAAGACCGGGAATCAGTGGAAACTTGTTTTGAAATCTTGACAGGATGGACAATACCGGATTATCTGAAAAAATGCATTGCTACAATCCTCGAACAGAAAAATAAGGCAGTTTCAAATGCGAAGGAATGTCTGCTGTATCAGGGAATGCACTTTATTCCAGTAGGGAAAAAGGAAGAGAGAGGAGAAGAACGCTATCTTCCCGTGAAGAAGATTTCAAATGATGAGAAAGAAATAGACAGGCTGCAGAAAGTACAGAAACAGACAGGCTTTGATGTGTTTCTTTGTCTGGAAAATTATCGGTTGTATTTTATAAGGAACAGAGATGTTTTTGTATATCTGCCAAATGGAAGGAGGCGAATGTATGCAGACAAGTATTCTGTGGGAAGGGAGTCTGCCAAATAAGGAGGAAATGGAACACATGAAACGGGAAGGCTATCAGTTCCGGTCAGTAGACGGTGGATGGAAGATTTGTCTGAAACTGCATCATACACCTACGGGACAATGGTTTGCAGACAATTTCTCAAAATCATTTTCGAAAGAAGTGGAATTGCATCAATATCTGGAACAGGTTGAGAAACATGCAACATGGTTTGAAGTTCCAAGTAAAAAGCTGCGTGTATATGAAGCAGGACAAATATTAGAAAATCCGAAAAATGAAGATGAATGTATCTGTATGGAAGTATTGAAAGATACCAAAAACCATTCACACCTTTTGTTGAAAACGGATCAGGAAGAAGTTTACCAGCTGGGAAGTTCTGCAATTCCGACCTTAGAAAATCGGGCACGAATCAGCGGTGCGGCATTGTCAAATGTAAGGCCTGCTGTACTTGCAGAAATATTGAATCAATGTCTGAAAGTTGCAAAAGGGAAAGCATTACTTCGTGTTTCAGAAGGAAAGGTACGTGCAGTACACTCTGCAGAAAAAAATGGGTACCAAGTATATCCCTTACCAGAAGTATTTATGCTTGCCAGTGTTTACATACGTGGAGAGTATAAAAAGAGCACCTTTTTAGAAGGCTATGCAGACCAGACCATGGTATCGGCCACCTGGCAGATCGAAGATCAGCGCTTGGAGGAAGTGTATGGAGAAATCATGGAAAAGTATGGGAAGCAGGTAAAGGAAAAACTGACAGCGACCATACGCATTACGTCCTCTGATGTAGCAGCATCCGGTGCTAATATTTTCTACAGTCTGATGGAGGGAAAACGAAAGATTGCACTTGGAACAGATATGCGGATGCGGCACAACAACTCCGTAGAATTTCAACAATTTACGGAAAATCTGCTATCAACCTTTGAGTGCTATAAAAATGCGCTGAAAGGAACTGTAGAAAAACTGTGTGCTATTTCCATAGAGTATCCGGTCAATACCATAATCGGAATCATGACAAAACAAGGGTTTGGAAAAAAGAATGTTGCAGAGATTGTGGATCGTTATAAAGCAACCTTTGGTAATGTACCCTGTACGGCATACGAAGTGTATTGTGGGATTGGAGAAATCCTTTTCCTTGCACAGAGTAAAGGGGTATCTGGCAGAGCTATGGTGGAACTGGAAGAAAAAGTTGCCAAATGCCTGAGTATGAAGTGGAGAGAATATGACATTCCAGGTGATCTTGTATATTAAGAATCCTCAGAAGAAAGGAGAAAAACTTTATGGAGATAAAATGGAACGGGCAGACAATAGAAAATCTGTTGGTAGGAACTTATTTGAATACCCTGTGTATTTCATTAAAAGAGAAAGAACTTTTGGTGGAAATGGAAAAATGGGAAAAGTCTATTTGTGACAGATTTACATTTTTGTGTCTGAGTTGGATGAAGGAATTATCTACTTTTATAACTACAGATGCAAGAAATGAAGCTTCCGTCATACTTGCGAAAAAAATTTTTGAACATAACGTAGAATTTCTGGTACTAGAAGAAAAACATGGAGAAACAAGAGAGTATCCTGAACTGAAAAGTTTAAATGCAAATGAGGTAGTAGCTGTTTTAGCCGTATATTTGGAAAAAGATGCAGCAAATGGGTATCAGGAATTTCTCTTAAAACTTCGGAAAGAACACCGTACTTTGCAACAGAATTTCACCAGATTTGCAATGAGGTGGCTTCGGGATGTAGCAAAGGAAGATACGAAACTTTCCTGGATCCGAGAAATTAAAATTGGGCTGCCATGTATATAGGAGAAAAGAATATGGGTTACAAAAAAGGAAAGAAAGAACTTGGCATTTATTATGCAAAAACGCTGGTTTCCATTGCAGAAGAAATTTCTGCTAAAAATGCCGGGAAAGAGAAAGCGGGAATACAGAAAATCTTTTCTGTTTTGCAAAGGAGTGGAGGGATAATCCGCAAAAATATGACCTATCTGGTTACACACTGGATCTATAGGCTGTCGTTATTCACACCATGGGAAGAGAAAGAATTGTGGGCAGTGGATATGGCAAAGGAAGTATTCTCCTGTCCTATGACGCTTCCAACATGCAGAAGAAAGAATATTTTCAGAATACGGAAAATCAAAGGAGAACCAGAAAAGCAGCTGGAAATCATTTTAGGTCAGTTGACAGACTCTGAAAAAGATCGGTTTATGAAAGCATTCTGGTTGGAACTCGTAACTATGGATAAGGAGAAGCAGCAGATACTCACAGAATTTTTATTAGAGTGGCTGTGGGTGGAATGTGAGAAAGAGCAGACAATGGAAAAGATACGGTATTGGGCATCTTCATACTGTCTTCCATTTGTATAAAAAACAAACAGAAAAGGAGAAAAAGAATATGAGAAATGTACCAAATTGGGCAAAGGGCAATGCATTTGCAAAACGATTTTTCAAATGGCTTAGAAAAAAGAACAATCCAGCTCTTCTGACAGGAGATGCGGTGTTTACTAAGGTTTCCAGTCGAGGTTTTACTTTTGTGTATATGGGACCAGACATGGAAAATAGAGCTAGTCACTTATATCAGGGCATGGATTTTGTCGGACTTTTTAACCAGAAGACTTTTGAATTTACAGATGTTGCATATTCTCTGCGTACTTTGCTAAATATCCCAGAAGGGAAAAAATTCCGCTTCCAACGTGGCTGTATGCATTGTTTGGAACATAAAGTTCAGGAGTATGCACAAAAGAAACTGGAGAAGGAAAACAAGGAGATTTCAATTACCGCAGTTGAAAGAGCAGCAGTTGCATGGAAATATCGAGAACTGATTGAACAGGCTGCAGCAGATGTGATCTTTGAAGAAGTATCTGTGACAGACCAGATGATTCCACAACTGGAATTTGCTTTTAATGGAGAAACATATGTGTTCGATAACCGGCTGTATTTTCGTTATTTAAAAAAGCGTAAGACTGTTATTCGGAAATTAGGAAAAGCCTGGGCGAGAGAACTGCAGCATCGGGAAACCATGCGCCGGATTTTTGAAACAGAAGTAAACAGTAAAGTGCAATTTTTATTGAAGAAACAGCCAGAACGGATTGAAAAAATCAGGACACTGAGAAATGCGTTGGAAAAAGTACACCATACCGTAATCGTAGTTGTCAGAGGAAAACAAGGTGTTTTTGAATATTTTCATATCGATGCAGAGGTGTTAAAAAATACAAACGGAAAGTACCCGCTTAGTCAGATATCCGGACAAGAAAGGAAACGTCTGAAAGAAAAGTATGGGGCAGATAAAATCTGGGATGTAGAAGAGATTTATCAGGTAGGGGCAAGGAATATCTGGTATTACAATGTTATGGCTGAGCAAAAACAGGCTGCTTAATGAAAGGAATAGGAGGATAAAGGATGGAAAATAAAGACACGATGAATTTACAGCAAAAATTGATTGCAATATCAAATGAAATGCCAAAGTTATTAAAAAAGCATTATTCAGACGAAGTAGATTACGATTTTGTAAAGATTGATGATATCTTTGAACTTTTAAATCCAGCGTTTACAAAGTATCACATCTGTTTGCAGGAATTGGAAGAAACAGATGCAACTTACAGTAAAGTTGATGGCAGTTGGATTTATACGGCAAAACTTACCTTCTTTATTGTCAATGCAGATTGTCTGGATGAAAAAGAACGGGTGAGTATCCAATTAGTAGGAGATCACTTGGATTCACCTGCAAAAGCAAAAGGGGCAGCGTGGACCTATGGGTTTAAATACTTCTTTTTATATAAATTCCGTATGAAACAGGAAACAGAAGATCCAGATATGAAAGGTACACCACCAAATGGGCCGGACAAATCGAAAGAAAAAGCAGCTCAGAAAAAAACAAAAGTGCCAGTAAAACCGCAGAAACCAGAGAAGGAGTCTTCTGATGTAATAGCAGACAGCCCTTTATCACAACCATCCGTGACCGATATGAATCAAAAGAAAGAAAACATCAAACAAGTAGATTTTCTTCCAGATCCTGCCGATTTTTTGAAAGAAAACGAAGCAGAAGATACAGGAGAAGATGCAGAATGTCATGAGGTTGAGAGGGAAGAACAACAATCCTTGGAAGTGACGGAAACATCGGGATCTTTGAACACAGAAGAAGAGACAAAAAATTTAGGAGATATGTCGACAGAATTTTTGGAGAGCGATGATGAAGGAACATCTGAGCATCCTCCTACAAAAGATTTGAAAACCGATAAAGCAGTACAGGAACCTGAGAAAAAAGAAAATGTTTCAGGAGAAAAGATCAACGAGGAAAAGAAGGAAGAAACAAAAAGTTCTTCTTTGAAGTCTCAAAAAAATGAGGAAGATTTTGGACAGATGAATCTTTTGGATTTTTCAGCACATCAGCCGGAACCATCCGAGAAACAGGAGACAAAAAGCAATGAGGCAAAAACAGCAGAAGGGTCCCGAGAGACTGATAAAGAAGCGGACAGGAAAGAGGGCTCTATTATTTCCGGGCATTCAGAAGATTTTGAAGAGGTAAAAGAAGAAGTTCCTTTTGAAGAGGTAGATGAAGATGACTTTTTCTTGCAGTTACAAAGAGATATGGAAAGTGAAATGGAGAAGATCCCCCTGACGATAGAAGAGGCAAAAAAAGTAATCTGTCCTTATGCGTTGTTTGAAGGAAAAACATTTGGGGAAATGCTTGGAACAGAAGCAGGTTACCGGCAGTTGCAATGGTTTGCAAAGGAATACAGAGGTTCAGATTTTAAGATGAAAGAAGCAGCACAGCTTTTATTGGAAGGCTGTGAACAGAAAGCTGCTTAAAAAGTTAAAGGATAAGGAAGAGGCGTGCAGGGCATGCCTTTTCCGCTTTATAAGGGGATACTTCCAGAAAGGTTAAAATGGTATGAAAAAAAGAAAGCGTACAGAATCTGATCCGGTTGCCCCGTTTACTATTTTTGATGTAGCAAAGTTACTGGATATAGAATTTTTAGAAAACTGTAAAAATGGATACCAGGTAAAAGACACCCAGAATGCAGCAAATGTTGTATGCCCATTTTGTGGTGACGCCAGGGGAAAGGCAAGCATCTGTGTCTGTGCAGAAGGGAAAATCATGAATGTCTTTCATTGTTTTGATTGTGGAACCGGCCATAATATGCTGACACTTTATGCGGATCTTTGTCATCTGACAGGAAAAGACCGGTATAAAAAAGCATATCGGGAAATTTATAGAAGAAAGCAGAAAGAACCTGGCAGAAAGAAAAAGACGCGACAGGCAATGCAGGAAGAAAGCCAGGGAATTAAGAAACGGGCAAGGAAACAGAAAGAACATCTGGCTGAACCAGTGGATTTAGAACAGCGACATCGGGTTTATAAAAAAATGCTCTCCTATCTGGAACTAAAGGAGTATCATCGTAAAGATTTGGAGAGAAGAGGGGCAGATAGCGAGATGATCCTGCACATGGAAGAAAAGGGATATAAAAGTACCAATGAGGTGGATTCGCAGCAGATAGCGAGACGTCTGATAAAAGAAGGATTCCGATTGGAAGGTGTTCCGGGATTTTATATCAATTGGGAAGGAAACTGGGATCTTAATTTTTATGAAGGAAACAGAGGGTATCTTTGCCCTGTTTATACGGTAGATAAATATCTGGCAGGTTTCCAGATACGTTTGGATCATCCTAAAGGAAAAAATAAATATGTATGGCTTTCCAGTGCAAACCAGAAGAAAGGGTGTGGAATCAGCAGTATTGTAGGGGTATCTGGAAAAGCAGAAAGCAGTGAAATTTATGTGACGGAAGGAATTTTAAAAGCAGAGATAGCCCATCAGGTATCCGGAAAAACTTTCCTTGGAAATCCGGGAATTGGAAATTGGAGAGATTTGTATGAGGTTTTGCAGGTATTAAAAAAACGTGGACTTTCCCATGTGGAAGAGGTATATGACATGGATAAGCAGCTTAGGCTTGTCTGCGACCAAAAGTATAGTGAAATCTGTGAGGAGTGTGAAGATCGGAAGAAAAAAGGGAATCCAAATTTTGAATGCCCAAAAAAAAGATTGAAACGGGATACTATACGAAAAGGCTGTAACCATACATACCGTATCTGTGAGGAACTTTCTCTATCCTGCAACCGTAATCAGTGGGACCTGGATCCGGACGGTTTATGGGCAGAACATGAAAAAGGAATTGATGACTGGCTGACAAAGGAAATCAGGGTAAATAGAAAATAGTTCATTTTTAAAATGTGCAAAAGAGGAATTGCAAAAGCAGTTCCTTTTTTGCATGGTTTAAAGGGCCATGAGAAAGGAGAGAAGTGGATGATTCGGGATAGACCTTAAAAAGAAAGGGGAAGCAGGGCAGTTTTTGATATGCAGCATATTCCCGAAAAATGGAACTGCCCATTTGAAAAAACATCAAAGAGAAAGGAGAGAATGTTTATTGAAAACAACATGGAAAAAACGATGTACGGCAGGCTTTTTGGCAATTTTATTAGGGTGTTCCTCCCTTCTGACAGGCACAGGCAGTGCTATGGCAGCACCATTAGAGCAGGCAGAAAGTAAAGAGGAAACACAGGCAGAAGACATTACAATAAAACAGGGAGAAACGTTTGATCCGGCTTCCGATTTTAAGGGGATTACGGTAAAAGACGGGGAAAAACTCTCTTTTGTCTTATCTGCGGATAGAGAGGGAAAGCTGTTTGATGAAGACCGACCAGGAACTTATGACTGTATTTACCAGGTGCAAAAACCTTCTGGAGAAACTTATGAGATTACACGAAAAATCATTGTAAAGGAAAATGGAAAAGAAGGAGAGAGTCCCCAAAAGGACAGAAAACAGAAGAAAGAACAAAAAAGTGGCGAAGAAGATGCAGAGCCGGATGGCGCCAATATTGATACCAGTGCATTAAAGGAAGAAACGGGAGTTTTATTTTCTGTTGTACCATCTTCCATAGAACAGGCAAGAGAAAAAGCTTCTTTAGTGAAAGGACAGAAGATTGTATATCCGAGTGATTTAGGTTCTTACAGTACCTGTTATTTCTATGTCAATGACCGAATTGCGTACTGTCTGGAATCAAACTTACAGTCCCCGCCTTCCTCTGATTATGTTGCAGAACTTTATGAAAGCAATTTAAACTTACAGAAAGTTTTGTATTACGGATATGGAGGACCAGGAGATTTAACCGGGGAATATCTAAAAAACTACAGCAATGACATCAAATATGTCCTGACACATTTAGCAGCAAGTTATTGTTACGGCGGAGCGGAGGTGGCATTCGTGGGCTGCACGCAGGACGGATTGAAACGCTATAGTGTCATGGAATACATCAATTACCTTTGCGGACAGGAAGCACCACCAAGTGCTGCCATCAGCCTTTCTTCCACAAAAGAAACAGCTTTTTTGGAAGGAGATATGCAAAAGACAAAGAATATTACATTGAATGGAGACCATAGAAATTATATCACGTTGCCTTTGCCAGAAGGAGTTACCTATCATGATACAACTGGAAAAGAACAAACAGGTGGATCAGTCAAAATCTATGGAGGTACTACTTTTTATTTTACAGCTTTAAAAACGGTACATGGAACGTGGGAAAGTGGTAATCTGGGCGGTCAGGTAGGTGCACAATGGAAAACGCTGGTTGTTTCAACCGGATCCGGAAATCAGGATATTGGGTATGGGGATTTTTATGAAGAACCGAGTGCATCGGTTTCTTTTTCCATTCAATGGATGGATATTTCTTGGGTTGAAGTGATCAAAGAAGACGCAAAGAGCAGCGTAAAACTTGCAGGAGCTGTTTTTGGGATTTATAGAGATCCGGCTTGTACAGATTTGATACTAAAGATGCCTCCTACCAATGAAAAAGGAGCAACCAAGGCGGAACTGACAAAGACACAGGATACGGTGTATATCAAGGAAATCACTGCACCAAAAGGGTATAAACTGAATACGAATTCTTATAATGTCAATCTGGAAGTGGCAAAAACACAGACACTGACTGTGAAAAATGAGGAACAGAAAGGGAAAATTGTTGTACATAAGCAAGGCGAGAAACTGACTGGTGTATCCGGAGAGGAAGGAACCCTTCAGTTCCTTTATACAAATGCAGCATTTGCAGGAGCAAAATATAAGATTTATGCAGCTGAAGATATTTACAGTCAGGATAAACAGACAAAAATCTATCAAGCAGGAGATTTGGCAGCAGAATTGGAGACAAAGGAAGATGGAAGCTGCTCTTCCGATATGCTTTATCTTGGAACTTATAAAGTAGTGGAACAGCAGGCGCCTGATTCCCTGACCATAGGGAAAACGGAAGAAGAACGTACCCATGTAGTAACCCTTTCTTATGCGGGGCAGACAGTAGAAGTGGTTGAGGAAGAAACACAATATGAGAATGCCAGACCGAAGGTATCTGTGGAAGTGCTGAAACAATCAAGCAATGATGAGGTGGCTTTAAAAGGAGCAATTTTTGGTCTGTATGCAAAGGAAGATATTACCGGTGCAGATGGTTCTGTCTTGGTCACAAAGGGAACTTTGATCCAGAAAGCAGAGTCCGGCGATAACGGAAAGGCTATATTTACTGCGGATATCCCAATTGGTTTTCATTATGAAGTAAAAGAAATTCAGGCTCCTTCGTTGTATTTCAAGGGGAATGGCAGTTATGAATTCTTTTATGAATATAAAAATGACAAAACATATACCTACACCTTTACACATATCTTCCAGAACAAAGAGGTACGTGGTGAAGTCCATATCAAGAAAATAGACAAAGATACACAGGACTCATTAAGCCAGGGAGATGGGGATTTAAACGGGGCAGTCTATGGATTGTATGCTGCAGAAGACATCCAGCACCCAAATGGAAAGACAGGACTGCTTTATAAAAAGGACCAGTTAGTCATGCAGGGAACTATAGAAAAAGGAGTTCTGCATTTCAAAGATTTGTATCTTGGAAAATACTACGTACAGGAAATATCTGCACCACCATCCAATGCTTATCTATTGGATAAAACGAAATATCCGGTAGACCTTGCGTATGAAGGACAGGATGTGGAAATCGTACAGAAAAATGTAACAGTTTTGGAAACCATAAAAAAACAGGCGTTCCAGTTGATCAAAATCAGTGATGACGGAAGCCAGACAGAAACAGAATTACTGGAAGGTGCCGGATTTAAAGTGTATCTGATCAGTGAACTTTCAAAAGTAAAAGATGGCACCTTAAAACCAGACAATGGAACAGAATTTGTTCCACAGGATTTTATTGGATATGATTTCAGTAAAGAGGAAACTGCTTCTTATTATCAAAATGGAGAGAAGATACAGACAGAAGAAATGTTTACGGACAAAAAGGGATATTTATGTTCCCCGGAACTTCCGTATGGAAAATATGTATGTATCGAAAGTACCATTCCGGAAAATATGGAAGAGATTCAGCCGTTTTTAGTTACAATTGATGAAGACAGCAGAGAACCACAAGTATGGCGTGTCTTTAATGACCGTCCAATGCAGTTCTATTTTAAAATCATCAAAAAGGATGCACAGACGGAACTTCCGATTTTAAAGAACAGCGCTCATTATAAAATTTATGATGTGGAGAAAAAGAAATATGTCACGATGAAAGTACGGTATCCAAAACCGGAAACCATTGAGGTATTTGAAACAAATGAGGAAGGCTATCTTTTGACACCAGAACCGTTAAAAATGGGTACTTACCGTATTGAAGAAGTAAAAAGCCCGGAACTGTTTGTGCAGACAGGATTTGAGCAGGTGTTAAAAAAGGGAGAGGAAATACTTCCTTTAAATAAGGTGACAAAAGAAGGAACTTATGAAAAAGCTCCAAGAAAATCCATTACCATCAAAGTAGACAGTAATACCGTACATGAAGTGGAAGAAGAAACTGGAAAGTATATTGTAGTTGTGGAAGTAAAAAATGATGAGGCAGTAGGAAGCCTGACAATCCAAAAAACAGGAGAGGTGCTTATTGGCGCTGAAAAAAGAACAGACCAGATGCTGACAAAAATTAAAAATGGTCTGGCAAAAGCAGTCAATAAAGTGTCCAACCTGTTTACTGGAGACGATGTTATGGAAATGGAAAAAGGATATGAGTTCGAGTATGAAGAACAGGGGCTTGCAGGAGCAGAATTTTCTATCTATGCAAGGGAAACCATTTATTCGCCAGATGGGCAGATGGACAGTGAAGGCAACCGGATCATACGTTTTGAAAAAGACGCTTTGGTTGGAACGATTGTAACAGATGAAAAAGGAAAGGGAACTTTAAATAATCTTCCGATTGGCAAATTCTATATGAAAGAGACCAAAACAGGAGATTCTTTCGTGTTGGATCCAAAAGAACAGGATTTTGAGATTACCTATCAGGGACAAGAAGTGGCGGTTGATTATGTGACAAAGGAAATCAAGAACCAGCGGCAGAAAGTGGAAATTGAAGTGCTGAAAAAATCAGAAGCCACAAAAGAACCGCTTGCTGGGGTTTCGTTTGGACTGTATGCAGGAGAAGATCTTTTAAATGCAGCAGGAGAAATTGTGGTGAAAAAAGATGAACTGGTAGCAGTTGAAAAAACAAATGAAGAAGGGAAACTGAAGTATCAGGATACCATTCCGCATGGGAAATATTATTTAAAAGAACTGGAAGGACTGCCGGGATATCTTCCGTTTGAAGAGAAGATTGAAATTGACGCTTCCTATACAGATCCGAAACTGGAGGTAATTTCTATACAAAAAGAGGTAGAAAACCAACCGACAAAGGTGGAGATTACAAAAACAGATATTACAGGAGAAAAAGAAGTAGAAGGCGCTAAGTTACAGATTTTAGATGAAGAAGGAAATGTAGTGGAAGAATGGACTTCTACCAAAGAACCGCATCTTGTGTATGCATTGAAACCTGGCAAATATATCTTACATGAAGAGCAGGCTCCAACAGAAAATGGATATGTGAAAGCAGAAGACGTAGAATTTACGGTAGAGGAAACCGGGGAAATCCAAAAAGTTTCCATGAAAGATGATCATACCAAAATGGAAATTACAAAGACGGATATTACCGGAGAACAGGAAATCGAAGGTGCTAAACTACAAGTACTGGATGAAGAAGGAAATGTGGTAGAAGAATGGATCTCTACCAAAGAACCATATCGTATCGAATATCTGCAACCGGGGAAAACCTACGTCCTTCATGAAGAAGCTGCACCAGAAGGATTTTTGATTGCAGAAGATGTAGAATTTACCGTAGAGGAAACCGGAGAAGTACAGAAAGTTTCCATGAAAGATGAAGTGCCGATGGGGCAACTCATCATCAAGAAAACAGATGCAGAAGATCAGACACCACTTGCCAATGTAGAATTTGAACTGAAAAATAAAGAAACAGAAGAAGTAGTTGGAAAACTCACGACAGACAAAGATGGCGTTGCAACCAGTGAACTGCTGCCAATTGCTACTTATGAAGAAGGGAAGGCAGTAGCACCGATTACTTATGTATTATCAGAGACAAAACCATTGGACGGATATGAAAAACATACGGAAACTTATGAAATCACATTCAGTTATGCAGATGCCAAAACAAAAGTCATAGAAGTGGTAAAAGAAATCCAGAATAAGAAACTTCCAAAGACACCGGAAAAATCGGAGGAAGTAAAAACAGGAGATACTACCATGATCCTGTTACCGATAGGCATTGCGGTACTGACAGTAATTGGTATCGGTATTGTCCTTTGGAGAATCAGACGCACAAAGAGATAAAAATATTTGGAAGTTATAAAATACTGGCCTGCGGGGTAGTGTAAAGAACATTTCTGGATGCTTTACCAGAAGATTTCGGGGCAGTACCGAACCCCGCAAGCGAAAGGAAGGGTGATGTGGAAGCGAAAGAAAAGAATTTAAAAGTTTTTATAAAAGCGTAAGCGGTAATGAAGCGGAAAAATGTAAGTATCCAACCAGATTAGATACCTACGGCTGTGGTTGTATGCATAACTGTTCCTACTGCTATGCACGCAGCCTTTTGGATTTCCGCGGGCTTTGGAATGCAGAAAATCCAAGAGTGGCAGATATCCAGAAAATCCGGAGAAAATTGGAAAAAGTGCCGCCGGGAACCATTTTAAGACTTGGAGGCATGACAGATTGCTTTCAGCCGGTGGAACGTCAGGAACAGGTTACCTATCAAACCATAGAACAGTTAAATGAATATGGTATTGGGTATCTGATTGTGACAAAATCCCATTTGGCAGGAGAAGAACGATACCGGAAACTTTATGATCCGAAACTGGCACACATTCAGATTACGATTACCTGCTTTGATGATAAGAAAGCTTTTGGCTATGAAAAAGCGAGCAGTCCTTCAAAGCGGTTAAAGGCATTGTTAAATCTACAGGAAGAGGGTTTTGATGTTACCTTACGATTAAGTCCTCTGATAGAAGAATATTTGGATTTTGATTACTTAAATAGGCTGCCGGTAAATAAAGTTTTGGTAGAATTTCTTCGGGTGAATGGGTGGATAAAAAAATGGTTTCCGGATTTGGACTATCAGAAATATATTTTGCGTCAGAGTGGATACTGGCATTTACCGTTGGAAGAAAAAATCAGGATATTGGAAAAAATTCATCTTCCGTTGACGGTCTGTGAAGATGTCACAGAACATTATGAATATTGGAAGCAGCATATCAATCCAAATCCACTGGATTGTTGCAATTTAAGAAAATAAGAAACATAAGTGCAGGCGGTAGTATATCAGTTTTGGTATGCTGCCGCCTTTTTTACGTTGGAGGTAAGCAAATGAAAAAAGAATACTTTTTACTTGGGATATTAAGCGTGATCCTTTTGGCAGCAGGAGTCTGGATTTATCAAATTATCAGTGAATACCAAAAAGCAGAACAGGAATATGAAAAGTTGCAAACATATGTGAAAGTAGAAAAGAAAACAAAAGAGCCAGAAGATATGAAGCCGGAAACTACAGAAGATGATAAGGAAAAAGAAAAGCCGGAAGAAACCGTAACGGTCGATTTTGCAGCTTTACAGGAAATCAATCCAGATGTTGTAGCATGGATCAGAATTCCAGGGGTACTGGAATATCCGGTGGTAAGAGGGGAAGATAATTCCTATTATTTGAACCATACGGTGCAAAAAACTTACAATATTGCGGGCAGTATTTTTTTAGATTACCGGAATGAACGAGACTTTTCAGATAGTAAGAATATTATCTATGGCCATAATATGAAAGACGGCAGTATGTTTCATGTATTGAGAAATTATCAGGATATTGATTTTTTTCAGGAGCACACGGATATGGAGGTTTATTTACCGGATGGAAGAACTTTGAACTATCAGATTACAGCTTGTGAACAGGTACCAGCAGATAGTGAGATTTATCAGATAGAAAGAGGATATGCTGAGGATAGTAAGGAAAATGAAATCATATTGTCTACTTGTAGTGCAAAAGCAAATATCCGGATTGTTATAAAAGCGGATTTAAAAAAATAATTTAAAACAATAACTGCAAGATATTTTGAAAAATCAGATAACAAAAGGAGGGCACTAAGTGTATTTAATAGAAATTGATACCGAAAAATTTGATTTTCAAGGGATATCACACGAAGAATATTTGGAGTTTTTTGGCTATCGGGGCATACGAAAAGAAAAAGAAAATTTATATACGGTAACACAACTGGGAACCATACTTCCAGCAGTAAAAGTCCTTTGTCAAAAAGACAACGAAAAATTTTAGTGTTATCATCTTAATTTCAGATTTTAGGTGAAACATATGAAGTGATTGGTTGTTTCTAATTGATAAAAATTCTTCAAACTGCAAGAAAAATAATCCTTTCTGGCAGTTTCGTAGTTAGGAAATTTATTGACGGAAAACACAGGAAAAGGTATAATGAGCATAGAATAGTATGCATATGCGGCGATAGAGGCGTTATAAATCTACTATTTTTTGCACAGAAGCAGTGTTATGTTTTTATTGACAAACAGAAAGTTATGTGATAAAATGCGGAAACTTAGAGGAGGACATATGGCTAAAAAGAAAGTTTTTGCCGTAAAGAGGGGAAAAACAACAGGTTTGTTTTATTCTTGGGCTGAATGCCAAGAGTCGGTCAATGGATATCCTGGGGCAGAATTCAAAGGCTTTTCTGCAGAAGAAGAGGCCAAAGCATATTTGGAGGGTAAAGAAACAGCAAAGATTGCGTCAAATACTCATGAAACTTTGGAAGAGGGATTAATTGTATATGTAGATGGCAGTTTTGATGAAAAAATAGGAAAATATTCGTTTGGATGTATTATTCTTACTCCAAATGGGGAGACTATTAAAGAATCCGGAAATGGTGATAATCCAGAATCATTAGCAATCCGAAATGTTGCTGGCGAAATGCTTGGTGCTATGTATGCTGTGAAATGGGCTATAAAAAATGGATATATCAGTCTGGATTTACGGTATGACTATGAAGGCATTGAGAAATGGGCAACTGGTGAATGGAAGGCAAAAAATACATTAACTCAAAAATATGCAGAGTTTATGAAAGAACATCAGAAACATTTGAATATTAAATTTACAAAAATAAAAGCTCATACGGGTGATTTTTATAATGAAGAAGTTGATAAGCTGGCAAAAGCAGCATTGACAGAAGGAAAAGGAATTCCTAAAATTAAACGTGGTGATTTTTGGTTTACGGTTGAAGGGATTACAGAAGATGATTTGATTGCCGTTCTTGGATTAGTAAAAGAAGAGATAGGTTCTGATAAGATAGCAGAAGAGGAAAAAAGCATAGCCCATGGTAAATCCATATCTCTTAAGATCAGCAATAAAGATAGAGTTGTGGTATCTCATTATAGCAAAAGCAATACAGTGGTTATGCAGGGAAAACCGCAACTGCTTTTTTCAACAATCATAAGTTATATTACAGAGTTGGTAGATATCGAAGAAATTCCTAAAATATTCAATAATACATACAATGTTAGTATTGATAAAGATGAGGTTTGTTCAGAATTTCAATTCTATATGCCAAATTCTTTCGACAAATTTTCATCTAAAATGGAAAAAGCGCTTCTCCAGGCAGTGTATAACTTAAAATTAAATGGCAAGATGTTTGATGGAACATTCCTTGCGCATCCGGCAATGAGAGTCGTAGAAGCACATTTGAAGATTTTATTGGTGAAGTACGAAATTATTCCGGATGCAAAATATATTAAAGATAATGGCTTTAATATGTTTGATAAGCTTGGAGCAAAATACAAACTAAAGATGGATCAACATGGAACGGCTACTGAAGATAAAGCAAAGTATATTGGTAATCTTTATACGTTTTATCATAATAACCGGCATGTATTGTTCCATTGGGATGATCCGACAGGACCTTTAGATACTACAAAATTATTAAGTGTCGAAGATGCACATGATAAAATCAAAAGAGCACTGGCAATTATTGATGAATATTATGAGTAGTGTAAAAAAGAGAAAGGAGAAAGTTAGATGAATAACTTTGAGATTATTAAATTAAATAATGTAGAAGATAATATACTTATTGTTATGAAAACTAGCGAGCCTCCTTTTGACTTTCTTAGTGAAATGGAGGAAGCACTTCGTAATATACAGTATTTGGGGTATGTTACGATTGATGAACTATTACACAGTGGGAATACGGAAGAACGGTTTATTCAGGGCTTTTTTAATGGGAATTCTTTTGAAAATGGAAAATTCAAATTTACTGTTATTGAAAAGAAGAGTAAATTAAGAGAGTACGCTTGTGAGTTTTTGCGTAAAGATATAGAACTTCTTCATTTTACAGGCTTAACAGGCAGACAGCAAAGATTAATTGAATGTGGTTGTGTAATCTAAATACCTAATACGGAATTATGATAACATAATAGTAGAAAATTTGATGAACTTATAAGAAGGCATTATCGCTGAGTCGGTAGTGCTTTTTTATTGGAAGAATTAAGGATATTTTTTCCTGCTATAAAAGTTATCAAAAAGTGATCTGTATTCTATAATATCTTGAGTAAAAAAGTGGATGAAAAAAAGGAATTTTTCACAAAAAATATTGCACATATCATATTGACGGTGTACAATATAACGAAAGATACTTTAGCGCTCTGATTGAGTAAGGGTGTATATAAGTTAAGAAAAATAGAACAAATTTTTTCTTGGAAAAACAAATGAAGGAGGAGCCCATGTGAAAAATAAGATTGTTAAAGCAGGAATAGGAATACTGATTCTTGGATGTTGTTTGGGCGGAGGCTATTATGCAGGGAGTCAAACAAATTCTGATGATATAAAACCTGTTGCTGTGGTAAAAGAAGATAAACCTGTAAAAGAAAAATTATACGATACAAATTTAATTGCGATTGTTAATGCTGACGAAGGAATTCAAAAAGAGGACAAAGTGGTAAGTTACAGTCAGTCTTTGCTAGGGACATTAACTCTCCCATATGAAATAACAGGTATTGAAGATGCAAAACAAGGATTAGAAAATGGAAAATATAGTGCATACATGATTTTACCTGGAACATTTTCAGCATCTGTTGAGTCTATCAATACAACACCACAAAAAGCAGTTTTAGAATATGCAATTGCTCAAAATCTCACGCAAGAGGCACAGGCAAAAGCTATTTATTCAGTTGGAAATACCTTTACAACCTTAAATAATGGTATTAGTGAATTATATCTTTCTTCCGTTTTAAGTGAAGTGCATAAAGTACAAGATGCTGCAGGCATAATTAAAGGGAATGATATTCGAGATTTAAAAGCTCTAGGTGAGGTAAGTGGAGATGATTTGACAGAAGCAATTCAATTACCGGAACTAGCATCTGTAGATAAAAAAATTGAACTCTTAGATCTTATTCCACATTATGAGGAAGAAGATAAACTTCTTGCTGAAATTGATAAAACCTATCAAGATTCTTGGTCAAAGGGAGAAGAACAATTTAACAATACCATCAAGACACAGTCTAATGGTTTAACAGCAAGTCTAAAGAATGATGATGGTGTGAATGCAGAATACGAAAAAATGCTAACAATGCATGGACAGGAAATGGAAATCCCGAAATATGAGGATGATACTGAAGCCGAAAAAGAGGAAGTTTCAGATCATGTTGAAAGTATTCAAAAGAATTTGAATGAAATCGAAAAGATAAGTGCACTAAAGAAAGATTTCGATGAACTAAAGGGAAAACAGTCTGTGGCAGATGAGAAAAATGGCAAAATTCAAACTTCTTATGACGAGATAAAAGAGAAGTTAAGAGAGTCCATTGTACGTGAATGGACTGAAGAAGAAGGAAAAGTTGCTTGGACGGAATACCAGGTTTATAGCAAACAAAATGTGGATGCTTTTTTACAGGGACAAGAAGCGGCAAAAATTGCATATGCAAACCAGAAGCTACGAGAATATTATGATAGTCTTCTGCTAAGTGAAAGTTTTCTTGATTATAAGGGCTCCTGGATTGATATGTATAAAAAATTGAGTGCTTTGGATCCTGATACATATCCTGCAAAAAGCGACGAAGAATTGAACGTGATGGTAGATAGTTCGATTAATTTACCAGAAGAAGAGCCGATTCCACCTGCTGAAACAGTATCGTTAAATCCAATTACATTCCGTGCAATTGGATATACTGCAGGAATTGAAAAACCTGATTGGGACACACTTCAATTTCCAAACTTAGAGCAGACTACAATCATGGATGATGTTAATGGTATATTAAGTACTTCTAAAAAATATACAGACAAAAGAATGCAAGAGATAAATAACTCTAGAGACCGGTTGGTCGAAAAGGATGCGTCTGTTCGTGAATCATTAAGTACATTTGATAATGCCTATAGCAGTATGCTTATTGCACAAGGTGCTTTGGAAAAATCAATTAATGATTATTCACCAAGTCAATACTTAGAAAACGAGATAATTCAGGGGTTGCAACAATCTTTAGGTAAAAATCAAAATACTATTCAAGAGAAAATAGAAACTCAGAATAAACAGTATGAAGATTATGTAGAAAAAGTTTACACAACATCTGAAGAAAACACAAAGAAACAAGCAGAAAGTATTGAAGCTGGGGAAAAAGCATCTAATGAAAAATTGGAGACTAATCTTGCAAATGCAAAAAATTCAAAACAGACAAGTTATGAAGATAATAAAAGAATGCTAAACGATATTGGTGGTATACTGCCATATTCTAGACTTGGAACACAGGAAAATATTTTGGCATACCGGTTTATGTCAGAGCCGTTGGCTGTAAATGATTTAACGGTTGTCAAAAATGATCCTATTGAAACAGAAGAGGTAAACAATAATATACCAGAGAGCAAGATGGAGAAGGAAAAACCAGAACAAAAAAATATTTCTGTAATGGTAATTGCGATTCCAATTGTACTTATTTTGCTTTGCATGGGAGTCTATATAGTTTTAAGAAAAAAACATAGTGATTCCCAAGAGGATCATTTATAAATATGTAAAAACAGGTTGATTGTAGTACGCAATAGGAAACAGCCACAAGAACAGATCCTGGCTATGCAGTGTACAAACAGGAAAGGCAAGGAAGATGGTTACTTTATATATAGAGCCATTTTCCTTGCTTTTCTTTTGTTAGGCGATATCGGTTAATACTTTTCTGATTTGCAGGGAACCCACTTTTTCCAGTAAATCAGTATGTTCTAGCTGGATTTTTGAAACATGATCAATTAGTTTCAGCACACGTTATAAAGACGAAAATGTTTCCGCAACATATATAAACAAAGGGGAAATATCTATTTACAGTACATTAGAGAAAAGTATGATACGAATAAGCTATATTCAAGTTTGGAGATGTATCGGAACTGTTCGGCATTTCCAATATGTTTGATTCGTTTATCTATTTTGTAGCGCCCTTTATATATATTGGAAAAGAACGTAAAATTCTGTTGTTTTTTTGGAATCATAAGAAAAAGATACGAAATAAGAGCTGAATATATCAAAAAAATAGTTGATTTGCACAAAAAATCTTTAAAAATATATTGTCAAATAGAGGAAAAAAGTGTAAAATATAGAAAAAAATACTTGCGAAAATCGCATTAGACCTGAAGGCATAAAGTTCTTTGAACTTTATAGTTTTTCATTACTTTCAAAGGAGGAAAAAAATATGTTACGTGTGGATTATGAAGCATTAGCAGCTGGCTCAAAAACTTTGCAGGATCAGGGAGCAATTTTTGAAGAATGTATTGACAGAATGCGTCAAGTGATCGAAGGACTTCCAGATGTTTGGGAAGCAGATACAAGTAAACGTTATGTGGAACAGTTCCAAGAAGCAGAACCGGGACTTAGAAATGTTAGACAGATGATTGAAGATATGGCCATTCAGATGCAGAAAATTTCTGATAATTTTGCACAGGCAGATAGTGATATGGCTGGACAAATGTAACATCAGTAATAGAGTAAAAGAGGAAGCCGCCAAAAATGGCGGCTTTTCTAAAAGGAAGGGAGGAAAATGCATATGGAAGGACAGGAAAATATGCAGTCCCAACCAGGGTTAAATTTAGATACAGAAATATTGCAAAAAAAAGAAAACATAAGCACATCGTTATGTGACCGTTTTGGCATTCATATGTACACATTGGAATTTATGGAACATGAGAAAAGATACCAAGAAAAACAGCAAGAAAAAGAAGATGAGATTTTTTCCAATGTTTTAAATAATCCAGAAAAGGAAATGACAGATACTGCATTCAAAAGAGTCATACAGGCTGAAACAACCGCAGTAATTAAAGCAGAATATAATGAGAATAAGGCAACCAGTAATCCATATATAAATATAGCCTATGGAATCTTAGGAGCGATACTGGCAGGAACAGTTCTCTTTTTAATAGAAAGATATAGGAGAAAACGGAATGAAAATTACCATAACTATCAAAAATGAACAAGATGGAAAATCTTATGATGTTTCTCTGGATAATCGGCAAAAAATTGCAACCACATTGAAAGTAATGAGCGAAAATCTCCCGGAGTTCATGAAGGGAATCGGAACCAATCCGGCGGTACAGTCTGAACGGACAAGTCGGCACTTGAAGTTAGAATCCACCTATGAAGAATCTCATATTTATACAGGCGATATAGTGGTGATTTCACAAAGAGAAAAAGAATAGAGAGGGACTGATGAAGATGGGAAAAAAGAAGGATGAAAAAACAGGGATCAAAGGTGAAGAGACGCAGCAGAAGGCTACCTATTTGAAGGAAGAAATTAAAAAGTCTTCGATGCATGCAAAAGATAGTTATGATTATAAAAAACTCTGTGTGGATCGAAGGGGGCTTCTGCCTTGTAAATATGAAGAGGACAGAGAAGATTTATATTTTTATTATGATATAGAAAGAATGAGTCCCTTTCAAGATATAAAAGTAGAATCACGAGAGAAAAAATATCAAGTATTGATTAACTTTTGCTTGCTGAAAGAGCTACAGACAGATTTTGTTTTGAAACTGACTGTAGATAATCTGTATTATGATGAAAATGGATTATTATATCTGAAAGAACGAGACATTTATGGACGTGGCGAAAAACCAAGTGATCTACAATTTGTTAATGCCTATAAAAGCTTTGTTGCAGGTGTTTTGGGAAGTAAATATTCTGTCACACAAATCCAGGAAAGTGGGATTGAAATCTGCAGAGAAGAAAAGTGGTTTGAACCCATCTATCGTTGTGAAACATCAGAAGAGATTGCAGATATCTTGCGAAAAGTGAGAGAAGATTATCTTTTAGAACAAAAGCGGGAGATGCAGAATGTAAAGAAATCTACGTATTCAATATGGAGAATTGTAGCCATTATTACATTGATCGGAACCTTGCTTGGCGGTGGATATGCAACATATCTTTCTATTAAAACTGTTCCCGAGCAGAAACAATTGCTTGCAGCAAATGAGGCTTTTATTCAAAAAGATTATAGAACTTGCGTGGATAGCTTACGAAATGTGGAACCATCTGAAATGGAAAAGAATACACTTTATATTTTAGCATATTCTTACGCCAATATGGAAAGCTTTCGTCAGGATGAAATGAGAAATATTATTGATAACCTGTCGATAAGTAGCAATTCGAAGATTTTAGAGTATTGGATACGGATAGGAAGGCTGGAAACAAAAAAAGCGGAAGAAATTGCCCTATCGCTGTCTGATGATAAATTACTAATTTATGCATATATGAAAGAGGCAGACGATTTAGAGAATAATACACAGATAGATGGTTCAGAGAAGAAACAGAGGTTGGATGAATTAGAGGGGCAGATAGAAAAACTTGGCGATAAATATGAGCCTCAAGAGGAAGAAAATGTAGAGAATATTAATAAAAATGTGCAGGAGGATACTTCCATAGAAGAACAGCAGACACAGGATACCACAGATACTGCACAGTAGTGTGTTCTAGATGTTACAGGAGGAAAAAGTATGGGAAGTCTTTCAGATGATAGGAAAAAAAGAGATGAAGAACGCAGAATTGCCGGACTCAAAAAAGAGATTCAAGATTTAGAAGTAGAACTAAAAGAATATGAGGCCGCAAAAGAAAAAGTACAGAATGCAAAAGCTAATTGTAATACAGAGGTTACCAGTTGGCAGGAAACCGTTGGAAAATTTGCGCAAAAAGAAATAAAGCAGCCGGATGTTTTTGAAGGCGAGATGGCGAACAAATTAGAAACATACATAGACGATGCAAAGGAGGAAAATGATAAGGGCATTGAGAAAGCAGCGGAGTTGGTAACAGAATTAGGTACACAAATTGATAAAATAAATGAAAAAATTTCTTTCCTTAATAATAGTATTGACTATAAAAGAAGTTTGATATAAGGAGGTAGAGAGATGGCTAATAAAATTGCAATAAATGATGAGGACTTTACTTCATTAGAAGAGAATTTAATAGCAAAGCATAAAAGTATAATTGAATTAGTCGGAAATGTTGTAAAACAACTCCAAGATTTGAGTAGAAGAGATGGCGAATTTTATACGGACTCTATCTCTCCTAAAGTACAACTTTTGTGTGATGAATTAAATGATGCCAAATCATCTATGGAAGAAATCTATTCTGCACATACAGACATTATTTCCAGTTTTAAATCCGCGGTTGCAGATTTGGATACATGTTGTTAGGAGGGAAAACAATGACAAACAACATTCATGTAAATTCGGATAGTGTTATATCCATTGTGGGTGCAACAATAAAAGGTATTGAAAATATACAAGAGGACGTAAATGATGCATATTCATCACTTATAGATTTATTATCCGATGCATCCGGCGAAGAAGTGGATGCATTGCGTGAACAATTAGAAACAGAAAATAACTTAGCGATTGCGCTGTGTAATACTTTGACAAAATTTTCGAACAGTATCCGTTTTGCTGCTTCTGAATTTACAGAACTGGATTCCACAGGAGCTAGTCAGATGGGAAATAAATAAAAAGAGAGGTGGAATAGAATGAAACGAGTGTTCCAGGTAAGCGAGATCACAACGCTGTGCAATGA
>ERZ894220.104-NODE-104-length-101272-cov-24.0307_pt1 | contig 101272 bp, 102 predicted proteins | sample MGYA00380292_ERZ894220 | MGnify/ENA primary metagenome ERZ894220 (study PRJEB32331, sample SAMN06328446) | human gut metagenome | biome: human gut microbiome; feature: stool | host: Homo sapiens | collected 2014-12-05 ... | reverse complement strand
TCTTGGCTGTCAGATATAGTTTGTTTTGAAGTTGTCGAACTTTTTCTTTGGAGTTATTAGTCTGCATGACATTCTCTCACTCTTACCCTCTCTACAAACTTGAATGAAGTAAGGAACCTTCCCATAAACTGCGTTTTCTTGCACAGTCATTATCGGTACTATGTTCCTCTCCGACTCCCTCTCATCAGAAATACGATTTCGCCAAGCTTATACGCTTTCTTTTTACCTTTTGGTGATGGGTAGGGTCTCTCCAGTTCCGAACCACACTTTTCATACATACCGCTTCCTCTATACCGAAAGATTCTTCCGTGCTGCTTTCCAGTTTCTTCACACGTTCCATGGTTTTCGCCCATATACCCAAGGCTCAACTTCTCTTTGCTCTCCTATCAGAGACCTTTTTAACGATACGGCAGAATTCACTTAATGTTACGGTCTGCATGATTGCTCGCTCCTCTTGTCGAGGTTACTTTATCCACTCGCTTAGCACCCTGTATTACTACAACGCACCGAGTTTAGCTACACGGCTCACTGGCGATTACCGTGACCGGACTTTCACCGGCAAGTGTGGTCCAGCTTCGCTGGACACACGGTAAAAAAATAGCGGTAGTCCCTTTGACTGCCGCCTGTGCTGCCGGATAGTTCCCAGCGTTTCCTTATTCTGTTGTTGTAGGTGCGCTTTTAGTAGGGGCGCGCACCATGTAGTCTGTGTTTATGTTGGCTATGTAGCTTCCTCCTTTCCAAAGTTTAATAAGATTTTTTGCATAATAAAACGACGTTCCTATATTTCTAAAAAAGAAATCAAAAAACGCCGTTTTGCGAACTCTATAATTTGTTGTTTTGCCTATTTGATATAGATTTTTGAAATGGTGTCCTCAACACCCTCAATCAGTAAACGGACATGAATTTCACCATTTTCAAATTCATCTAACGAATATTCTAATGTTCCAGAAAGATTTGTCACATCAAAAGATTTTACCACATCACCTTGTACCAAATACAATGCGATACTTGAATTATTTGGTACAGTACCGCAGGAAATATCAGCATATAGAATATCAGTTTCGGCATTATTGATAGTCATATTTTCCTGTGCAATAAATCCGTCACTTGCATTCTTGAAATCTAATGTCCATACGCCGTCTTTCAGTGTTTGATAATTCATACTGATACCGCCTATATTCCACACCTGCTCATTAGAAGTAACATCAGAATTGATACCTTTTCCAGAAGCCGCATTTACAATAAATCCAGTAAGACAAATAATCATAAGTATCATACTAATTGTTCCCATAACGATGTAACTAATATGGTGTGTCCGCTTCATTCCCATATTTTCCATTTCCTCCTTGTGGTCTATTTTCACACCACATTCTTCGCAATATTTTGCTCTCAAAGAAACCAAATGCCCACAAGTAGCACAACTTTGTTTTACTTCGGAACGGCGTAAAAAGTAAACAAGCAACCCTATAAACGGGGTGGTAATAAAAGTGATGATTGCCCAAAGAATACTATCATCATTTCTTTTCTTGCAATCCTGATATACCCATGCAGCAAAGAAACTGGACATAAGTAAAGCAAATATTAAAATACCAGCAGCCAGTAATGGAAAAATCAAAGACATTCCGCTAAAACCATTACTTCTGAAATAGAACAGCACAAGGCGCAAAACGATAATCAATAATACAACAGGTATTCCAATATAAACAAATATTTTTCCTATATTTTTATTCATGCTAAAGCACCTCTTTTCTGAATATGAATAGCAATATCTTCTTTCAAGTTAGCTCTCTTTGCTCCCAATATCGTTATCAAGATACCTGCTATCCCCATATACAAACAAATACCTGCAACCAGTTTTGATATATATGGATTTGAAATAATCAAAAGGGCAAATACCGCAAATAGGGAAAATGATATAAAATTCAAAATCATAGGAACATACCAAAGGGAAACGGAATGTGTTTGCTTTCTCGATATTGCCGCTTCTTTTTGATAAAGTTCGGCTTTTAGGCGAAGATTTAATTCAGAAGATGGCTTATCCTCTAATTCCATTGATGTACGGATTAGCTCATTCAAGCTATTTTCAAAGTCCTTATTTTCCATAACCTAATTCCTCCAATCTTTTTTTAATAAGACTTCTTCCCTTAAACAATCGACTTTTTACTGTTCCTGGTGGCTTTTTTATCTCTTTGGCTATTTCATCAACTGGCTGTTCAAATAAGTAATAGAGAATTAAAGGAACACGGATTTTTTCTGGTAAGCCTTCAATAATTTTGTTCGTTTCAGCAATCAATTCTTGCCTAAATATGTTTTCTTCGATATTTTCCTCTGAGCGCAATGAGCTTTCGCTTGCTTCATCTAAGTTGACACAAGGGGCAAGAGTAAAACGGCGGGCATTTTTTCGCTGTTCACTTTTCCAAAGATTATATGCAAAAGAGAAAAATAGTGCTTTAGGGTTTTGTTCCCAATCAAGCTCCATATCGCTTTCCAATGCTTTCAAAAATGTTTGTTGGTATAAATCTTCTGCATTTGCCTTGTCCATACAGAGCTTCATACAAAACCGATAAATCTCTGTGCCAAATTCATCTATACACTTTTCCAGTTCACGGGCTTTCAAATTCTCACCTCCTGTATCTTTTCAATCTATATCCGTCATGTCATTTCTTGCGGTTCATTTTTCTCGAAAATTATATCATATTTTTTCATAATCTCATTACGGAATAGTGGGGCGGCTGTCTATCAAATTTTTGTGTGTTACTTTATGGCACATGAGCATTTGCTCCGGGAATGTCTTAGTTAAACTTGAAAGAATTAGATTTTCATTCTCATTACACAAATATTATTAGATAACCAATTCAGAAATATCAATGCTCGTTTTATAGTTTTGTTTTACTCCGCCAGGAGAAGTAATAAAAATCGTAGCATATTCCCCATTTTCATAAAGGGTAATTTCTTTTATATCTTTTTCTTCATCTTGGTTCGTAGTATCGCAATAAAATTTTATGGTATATTTAGGGTTCATACCTATGCTTTTTTCTGTCTCTTTCCATGATTTTATATTTAAAGCAGAAATAACCTTGTCTATATTATGCTTATCATCATACTTTACCAGCAATTCCTTATTTGCGGCATCATATATCTCTATAACTTTTACACCTTTTACATAATTGTCCATTCTCTGCCTTTTTCCGCCCCGCCAGATACCTGTGCCGGTATTTCAGCTCTGCATACTCTGTGATCCGTTTCATGTAGACTGCATCATAAGCTCCGCCTACAGCACCAACCACCGGAATTCCCTGTAAGAACTTCATATACAGAAGCTCTTTTGACAAAGCTCCCGCCGTTTGTTCGATCTGCTCCTTATCCTGATACTCTTCCGGCAGTATTCCGTTTCTGATAAATTCATTTACTTTCCCGTCAATCTCACAAAGTGTATCCCCATAGGATACTGCTCCCCGGATCAATAATAAGATAAAATATTTTTCTTCCCTGCTTTCATAGCTGTATCCATACTGCAGAGCAGTCTCATAAATATTCTTTAAAATCATCCCTGTAAATACCGGAATATCCGGCAGACCGATTCCCAATACGCCCATCCCGATTCCAGACACACCGGATAGCAGTAAATTCTTTGTTCCCGTATCTCTTGCCTTTTTAGAAAAAGAGCGGAGGGATTTGGAATTCTGCTTTACATCCGCCATATACTGCCGCACCTGATAATCCTGCTCCAGTTTTGTCCGCTGATACGTCTTTTCAATAACCCCGGTTCCTTTCTCGAAAATCAGAGCAAATGCCTTCGCAAAAGCGGTATCCAATGTTTTCTGAAGTTTCGGCGGTATCTTTTCCTCCAGTTTCTGATTCAGAATGCTCTCCCTTTTCTCTGAACGCTTCTGAAGGAATCTCTGCTCCTGTACTTCCAGCTTTTCCCACTCCTTCTGAAGCGGTGTCCTTTTATCAAATAATCGCATCTTAATACACCTCCGCACCAAACGGCATCAATGCCAGTTTCGCCAGTTTAAACTGCTGTAAACCAAACGGGATTCCGATAATCGTCACACATAAAGCTGTACCCAACGCCAGATGCTCCAGTGCAAGAGGCAGACCGGATACAATCAGCCAGATGATATTCAAAAGGAACGAACCAGCTCCGCCACCATACTGCACCTCTTTTCCAAAGGGGAAAAAACTAAGCGCCGCAAATTTAAAACACTGCATCCCCACCGGAATCCCCACAACGGTAATACACCAGAGACAACCTGCCAGACACCAGCTCAGCCCACTGACTGCGCCGCCAAACACAAACCACAACACATTTCCCAGGCATCCCATATGCTACACCTCCCCATTCATCCGATTTTTCACATCAGCAAGTATCTTTTCTATCCGGTTGATGGCATCATCCACCTGTTCTCTTGCATCTGCAATCTTGCTCTGCACCATATAATCTGCCACCAGCCCGTCCAGAAAGAAATCCGCAAAGGAAAGGAAGCTGCCGATTTCCATGCGCAGATCCAAGGAAACCTGCACATCTCTTAATTCTCTCTGAAAACGCTGAATATCGCTTTTCGCCTGTTCCATCAACGCAGCTGCGTCATTCATTTTAGAATGCTTCACAAAGTCACTGATAAAGCCTCCTCCAAGCATATCAAAAATGCCCCAGTTTCTCGTACTTCCCAACTTATCCCTTGCTGCGTAAAGGCTCTGAAGCGCCCGCTCCCCTGCCTGTACTGCTTCCTGCATTTCCCGTTTCATCATTTCGTTACTCATCGTTTATCCTCTCTTTCTTTTTAGCAGACTATTGCGGCAGATTTTCTATATTTCATAATAAAAAAAGACTCCTATCATGACCTCTGCCACAATAAAAGTCTTGCTATCTCATTTGCTACGGGTATCTCTCGATACCGGTTGTCGGTTACAAAACCACCTCTTTCAAGGCGTTCAGCTACTCCCTTTTTTGCTTGAGATGAATATAACATATTGGAAATAATTTGTCAAATCATGCATTTTTCTTTTCCAACCGTTCCGCTTCTCTGGCAAATACATGCGAGATATCAAACAGTTCCGGTACATCTGATATGGTACACACATTCACACAATAATTGAGCCATGGAAATTCTTTTGTCATCTGATAAATAACTGCCATGGCTTTTGCTTCTGACATTGCTTCCACCGAATGATATCCCGATCCCTGAATATGCTCAAATCCGTTTGCTTCAAAAAAGTCCCTTACATCCGCATATGCATTATGCCAGTCACCTTTCGGATAATATTCCTTTAGTGCTTGTGTATTCAGGTCAAAATTGATGCCTTTCCTCTGTAAGCTGTCCATCTGTTAGTTCCTTATAAAGTCTGTAATCAGGTTCTCCTTTTCTGTTCCGTTATACCAGAAACACTCTAACAAATTCTCTGCAATTCCTACGGAGTTTTTCAACTGAAAGATTGCTGCCCAGAATCTTCCATAGTCCTGCTTGCGTCCCCGGTCAAGATAAATCCTGCTTCCAAGGGCTTTGACTGCACAGCTTAAATCCTCCTGCTCAAAAATCTGATCTGCCTGTTCACACATCTGATTTACCGTTTCCGGAGCGAGCTTGCTTGTATCAAATTTAAGTTCTACTTTATACATTATACTCATCCTTTCATACAACAAATGACTGAGTGACTCTTCTCTTTCTACTGTAATTCTACCATGAAACCTATATAAAGTCATTCCCCATTTTCACTTGCTTTAATATAAATTTTTCCTTTTATTTTGGAAACACAATCTCCACACAGAACTCATTCCCTTCTATCCGGGCGCTGATTTTCCCATCCATACGAAGTACCAGCTCTTTCGCAATTGATAAGCCGAGACCGCTGGAAGTCTTACTGCGTGCTTCATCCGCTTTATAAAACCGTTCAAACACCTGATCTACATTTATTTTTTCCACATGACATACTTGATTTTTTATCTGTATCCGGATGTTGTTTTCAACTTCTTCCAGTGAAATACTGATTTTCTTCTCCCCGTGATCCAGTCCGTTTTTTATGATATTCTGAAAAATTCTCTGGATTCCCTGTTCATTTCCGTTCATAAACAGCAGTTTATCTGTAATCTGTATCTCCGGTTCAATTCCTCTGCCCGTCCATTCATCGTAGTAGGAAAATATGGTATCTTTCAAAATCTTGTTGATACAGCAGGATGACATTTCCAGATGAAAAGAATCGTTTTTAAGTTTTGTAAAAGTAAATAATTCTTCCAGCATTTCTTTCAGGCTGCCGATTCTCTCCTGTATGATCTTCATATACCGTCTCTGCTCTTCCTGGTCTTCACAGGTTTCCATTAACTGAAAATATCCGTCAAGGGATGTCAAAGGAGTACGGATATCATGTGAGAGATTTGTATATGTATCCGAAATCATCTCCTCTTTCTTCAAGTATTCCTTCTTTTCCCTTCGCTTCAGTTCCAGCCATTCGTTTAAAACATCTGCCAACTCACCAATGCCTCCAAAATCCATTTCTCTGGTAATCAGCATGTTGCTGTCGTGCTTCATCAGAAACGACAACTGGCGGCAGATGTCTTTCACCTGCCGCTGGTATTTCCAAAATAACATTCCTTGTACCAGTATCACTGCTATCAATAGCACGAACCCTAGTTTTATCATTTAGATATCTCTCTTTCTGAATACCCATGCTGTCAGTAATGTAACCACGATTCCGAACGCCGCCGCAATCACAACTGCCGTCAGGCATTCCTTATTGGTCGGTGACATGGATAAAAGTGCAATCTTTCCTGTCACTGTATATTTCAAAATCTGGAAATTCTCCACACCTGCCTTCTGGATCAAATGATTGATCACTCCGTATAAGACAATCATGGTATTCATGCACAGGCAGATAACAATCGTCATGCTGAACACGTTGCTGTTCAAAACCACCGCAATCGCCATACTGATTAGTACCAGTGCATAATGAAGCAAAATCTGAATACCAAAGTATCTCAGCAACTCGCTTCCATTCCCCCACTCCAGATATCCGAAGTACATCTGCTGTGCAATAATCTGAATGATGAAATAAAGCAGCATGGTAACAGTCGTATACACAAACAACACGGAAGCTTTGGAAAAGATCAGGTTTCTCCGGCTCCTTACCTGCCCGCCGATATTTTTAATATAACCGCTTCCTATATCTGCACTGGAAAACAGCACTGTAAAAATCACCAGAAACAACGCCACAAACTTCGCCTGCAGGTTTGCATATACCTGATCAAAGACCGTTACTTTTTCTCCCGGCTGTGTCGGCAGGAATACGGACATTCCCATATTGATGGTTTCTGGTTTCACTGTTTCTGCAATGTTTTCTGTCTGCTGTTGTTCCGCTTCCTTGTTCATCGTATCAATATCCAGTTTCGACATGGATGTGGAGAAGAATATAGCTGCCGCCATCACAATCCATACCACATACATACTTTTTGTCCGGACCATCCGGTACAGATCCATTTTTATCATATTAAGCATTTTGATTCCCTCCTGTCAGATTCAAGAAATAGGTTTCCAGTTCTTCACTGGTAATGGAAATTCCATTGACCAAAATTCCTGCTTTTGCCAGTTCCATATTGACATTGGCGCTTTCATTCAATCGTTCAAATATATGGATATGGCTCTTATCTGTAACCTGATAGTTGGTAAATCCCATTCTGTCCAGAATCGGGACTGCCTGCTCCGGATGGATTAACTCTATTTCAATCCGTTCACTGCAGCGTTTCATCAGTTCTTCGCTTGTCAGCTCCTGCAGAAGACTTCCATTATGGATAATTCCATAATCCGTTGCAATCTTAGATAATTCCTCTAAAATATGACTGGATATCAAAATCGTCATATTCCGTTCATCTCGCAGTCTCTGTATGGTATCACGCACCTCTGCAATTCCCTGGGGATCAAGCCCATTGATCGGTTCATCAAGGACCAGGAGATCCGGCTCCCCGACCAGTGCCAGCCCGATTCCGAGACGCTGCTTCATTCCAAGGGAAAAATGTTTCGTTTTTTTCTTTCCGACACCTTCCAGTCCGACCGTCTCTAAGATATCTTCGATGTATCCCTTTTTCCGAATACCAAACAATTCACATTTTATTTTCAGGTTTGTATATGCATTCATGTTGCCATACAGCCCCGGTGCTTCAATCAGACACCCCACACGAGAACGAATCCTCTCCAGTTCTTTTCCTTTACACCCGAACATCTCAATCTCTCCGGCTGTCGGTCTTGCAAGTCCACTGATCATCTTCAGGCAAGTCGTCTTTCCCGCACCGTTCCGTCCGATAAATCCATAGATAGCACCCTTTTTTATGTGAAGGTTTACTTTATCCACTGCCTTATGATGACCATACTGCTTCGTCAATCCATTTGTACTTAATAACAATTCACTCAATGCTTTCATCTCCTTTTCTTATCTGCTGTTATCATATCGGATAAATCCTAATCAAACGCAAATAAATAGTAAAAAAAGAGTAAAGATTAAGAATGCAGACGGTAGCCGATTCCCCATACGGTATCAATATATTCCTCCTGCGTTACTGCTTTTATCTTTTTCCGGATATTGCTGATATGTACATCCAGTGTCTTTGTCTCTCCCATATAGTGTTCATCCCACGCATATTCAAAAATCTCTTCTTTGCTGAAGACCTGTTTCGGATGCTCCAGTAAAAGCTCCAGAATTGCAAATTCCTGCTTTGTAATTTTGGGAAGCAGCACTCCGGCAATCCGGACTTCAAAGCGCTCACGGTCCAGTTCCAGGTTTTTATATGACACGCTTTTATGTTCCGGCTCCTGCTGCATATGGCGGAGCTGAACCTGAATCCGGGCAAGCACCTCCTGTATCTCAAACGGTTTTGTAATGTAATCATCTGCCCCACTGGTAAGAAGCCCGATTTTTTCATCCAATCCTTCTTTGGCTGTCAGGACAATAACCGGCGTATTGCCCTGTTTCCGAATCTGGGCAAGCACCTCTTCTCCTGAAATTCCCGGAAGCATCAGATCCAATAGAATCAAAGAAAAGCCCGCCTTATCCATCTGGAACAGCATCCTCGCTTCCGTCCCGGAAAAAGCCTGTACCGTCTCATACCCTGCTTTCTGTAATGCCGTATATAAAAGATTATTGATATCCGTATCGTCTTCTACAATCAGAATTCTGTTTTTCTGCTCCATTTTTCTCATCCTTCCATTTTCCGATTTAAACAATATTATATTGCACTTTTATAACTATGTCCAAAATTCTTTTGATATTATCCTTCCACCTCGTCTACATATGCTATATATAGTTCTAATTCTTTTGACATATGCTATATCTTGTGTTAATATAATCTTGTATTTAAGTTTTTGTGCTGTCCCGTCATGGGAGTCTGGACCATTCATCCAGAAGCATATGCAGTTTAAGTTTGGAAAATCGTGTCATTATACTGCCGTTTTATACGGTGCTATAATGGCACTTTTTTTATTTTAATCTATTTTAACGCCCAAAGAGGCAGAAAGGAGAATTTTTATGTCAGCAATTTTAACAATTTTAGGGAGGGCCACAAGAGATCCTGAGATGCAGCAAGGAAAAAATTCCGGTACGGAATATGTTTCTCTGGACATTGCAGTTTCACAGCGAGGCCAGGATGGAAAGGAAGAAACCATTTACTATCAGTGCTATTTTAACAAGTTCCTTGCAGAACGCTTAGCAAAAGCAGGCGTAAAGAAAGGAACCGGGCTGATGATCTATGGTGATCTGGAGCTTCATCCGTTCATTTATCAGAAAGGAAAGAATGCGGGGCAGGCAAATGCCGGTCCGAGGATCAATGTCAAGGACTGGCACTTTGTACCATCCAACCGTTCTGACAGCAATACCGGACATCCGGGTGCAAACCAGAACAGCCAGCCGAATGGTGGTGCGGCAACGCCCGGTGCAGCCGGCAATGGCAGCTACCCAATGCAGGGAAATCCCAATGGCAGCTACCAGAATCAGGCAATGCCTGGCGGCTATCCACAGCAGGGAATGGCTCCTGCTAACGGTGCCTACACGCCTCCTGCAAATGGCGGACAGTATCAGGCTCCGCCAAACGGAACCGGTCAGCCACAGAGCAGCTACCCGCCGCAGGGCAGTTATACCGGAATGCCAAATTACGGAGGTATGCCGGGCAGTCAGCCAACTGACGGCTTTCAAAATGTGCCGGAACAGATGGCATCCCAGTTGCCCTATTAACTCTCAAGGAACCCTATGTTGAGGAATTGCATTTATCATCTTTGTGATGATGCAGTTCCTCTTTTTCATGTCCGGAAGCGGCGATTTCCCATCCAGCTTCCGGGCTTGTCTAAGAATCATGAATCAGAAAGGAATCAGCTCATGAAAAAATCAAATCGAAAAAAATTCTTACAGTTTGTCGTGCTTGTACTGTTTCTTGCAGCACTTTTCGTACCACAGGATGCCAACCGGCTTCTGATTGCAGGCATTGCCCTGATCGGTATCGGAGTCACGCTGTTCAGTTATCTTCTCCCGCTTTTCACGGAACGCCTGAAAAACAGGGAGCATAAGCTACGAAAACGCCCAGAAAGAACTCGTCATCTGGAAGGAACACCTGATCTGGAAACCATTCTCTGGAGACAGATCAAATTCCAGATTACCGGAAAGCTCAAGGAAGCCTTCCCGGATGCCACATGGGATTTTGTGAAAGAACCACCGCTCTCCCAGATACTGGATGGGGAACCATTACGGATTCGCACACGGAATACCGGAAGTTATAATTTTGCGGAAATTCTCATGGATGCCCGTGGCAGTCTGACGCTTCAGATGATGACCATTGAATCCTTACATAAAAAGGAACCGTCAGAAGGAAATCCGGATTCCAGACCAGCCGTTAATCCCAAATCATGGTATTCCCTGATTGGGAAACCGCTACTGATGGAATTGGTCGGTGACTTACAGGCAAGGGGCTATGAAAAGCTGTTTATCAACGAGCAGGGAGATGTCTATATTCTGAACGGCACTGAACCGGAAGTCCGGGGAAAGCTGGAACATTTCCCGCCCAAAGATTACTGGGGCGAATTGACGGAGATTTTTACTGAAGATGAATTGACCACAGAAGAGACCGAGCAGGCACTGGAACTGTCCTGGATCTCATAAGAAGGAGGAACGAATCATGGCAAATAACATCGTAGCAACCTGGGGGTTCAAACGCAAACTCCCGGAACCATTTGAGGATTATACGGACCATGCAATCTTTGATGACATTGCATCCAAATACTGTACTCAGCCACGGAAAAAATCCACGCTTCATGCAGCTACCCTGCGGGCAGTCCTTGCTTATCTGGAGCTGGAAAACCCGGTTGGCAGTACCCCGCCGGAAAAGCTTGGGGCGGTCGGTACCCAATCCAACAATTTTGTTGTGGCGGAATATCCGAGCAAAACCGGTGATCTTCAGGTGGTTGTCTACAACCAGCTAAACGGAAAGTTTTACGGAGGCTGCTATACTCCTCCGCCGGATGTGGAAAGCACACCGGAAAAATACGAATTTAAAGACTCCAAACAGTCCGGTGCGGCTCTGCTGTTCGCACTGATGCCGGTTTTTCTGGCAGATGAAGAGTGTAATGAAAAGTATCAGGAATTAAAAGCGCACCGGGACAACGGTTATCCCGATCTGGACGCCGCTGCGGAAACAGCAGCCGTTCTCTGCGACAACATTTACCGGAGAACCCGCTATGCATCAGGTCTCCCGACCGGTGGTGTTAAGATTGACCTTCCGGCAAACGGCGTATTGTCGCTGATCAAACCGTTAAATATCCAGAAGGGGGTCTATGCACCAACCGAAGTGCTCCATGGAGACTTTCAGGTGTTACGTCCAGGAAGTGGATTTAAGAAAGCACAGGCAGCCATTTCCAGAGATGATTTTGTTGGGAAATTTATCCTGACCGCATCCCGAAGGCTGTCTCCGGAAGAGGAGGTATCTGTTCCGACATTGGCAGAGTGGTACATCATCCCTCCGGAAATCAAACGGATCTGCGAACACGCAAAACTGACAACGGATACCACACAGCCGATGCGGAATTTTCTTTTACGGGGACCGGCAGGTACCGGAAAGACCGAAGGAGCCAAAGCCATTGCTTCCGCACTTCACCTTCCTTACCGCTGCATTACCTGTTCCGCAAATACAGAGGTATTCGACCTTTTAGGTCAGATTCTTCCGGATGTGGACGGAAAACGCACCCGGCTTCAGCGGCAGTACCCGTCTTTTCAGGAAATCCAGTTAGATCCCTCCGGTGCCTATCAGAAGCTGACCGGAAACTATGATGAAGAAATTTCTGCCGAGGACACCTACCAGAAGCTGATCGATACGATTTTTGATGAAATGCACAGCTATTATAAGGAACACACCTCCGGACAGAACTTCCAGTATGTGGATACGCCTCTAGTCGAAGCCATCCGCTATGGGTATATTCTTGAGATACAGGAGCCTACGGTCATTGCTAATCCCGGTGTACTGGTTGGACTTAACTCCCTTTTAGACCGCTGTAACAGCGTATATCTTCCAAACGGAGAAACCATCCACCGTCATCCGGATACGACCATCGTAATCACCACAAACAATGACTATGCAGGCTGTAAACAGATGAACCAGTCTGTCATTTCCCGAATGAACCTTGTGATTGATCTGGATGAACCGGATGAGGATACACAGGTAGAACGTGCCATGGCTGTTACCGGATGCAAGGATGCAAAAACGGTACGTCTGATGACACGCATTGTCAAATCCATGGCTGTCTACTGCCGGGAAAATCTCATTACAGATGGCTGCTGTGGCATGAGGGAGCTGATTTCCTGGGTGCAGTCCTACATGGTCTGCGGGGATATCCGGGAAGCGGCCCGTTACACGGTGCTTGCCTCTGCCTCTGCCGATGCTGAGAACCGTACGGAAGTGGAAGAAAGCTGTCTGGATACTGTGCTTGCTGCGTAGGACACGCCTATGAGAAAAGCAGCACTCACAGAAGCCCAGATCCGAAAGCATCTGGCAGATAATCTGTCTTATCTCCGGCAAGCCAAAACACCGAAGTTATCACAAAAGGCAGTTGCCAGAATCTTAAATCTTCCCCCGAAAACCATTATGAATTATGAAAATGCAAACTCCTCCCCGATGGCTTATGCCGTCCTTCGCCTTGCTGTGTATTACGGCTGCACGATGGAGGAACTGCTGACAAAAAATCTAAGAAAAGAAAGGAAGAATATCACGTGAATCACAGCCAAAGAAATTTAAAGAAACTAATCCGGGCAAAAGAGGATTCCATTGCGGATGAGGAGTTATTCCTCTCCGCTGCCTATCAGAAGTACCAGACCTCCCTTGCCAGAGCCGTTACCGGACGTTACCGGTATGGACTGCAGGTACTGCTGGACTGGGACATTTCCGAACAGGCAGGCGTTGCATATACCGACAATTATAAGGTACATCTCAACGCAGCGAACCCGATCACCCAGTCTTTCCCCACCCGTTTCTTACGTTCCCAGAGCCTGACAGGGCTCACCGGGCATGAAGTGGGGCACTTACTCTATTCTGATTTCACAGCCCACGCTGTTCATCTGAGGAGTCTGGAAAACGGTTCCTTCTATCCGAAGGAGCCGGAGCTATCCCTTCCAGCTTATCAGACAGCACTGGAGGAGATCAAAGAAGTGTTAGAAGAAAAGGACAAAGCCGGATGCCTGACACTGGCACGATGCGCCGCAACTTTTCAAAACATTCTGGAAGACATCCATATTGAAGACCGTATGTGTGAGGAATTCCACGGCACCTTCCGACAGGGGATTGAACTCAATAACCTGCGTATGTCCGAACAGATTCCTTCCATACAGGAACAAATTGACAAAGAATACCAGCCATTTTCCATCATTGCCAACCTGATCCTTTCCTATTGCCGGACCGGAAACATCAACAATCCCACCGGCTATCAGGGGGATTATCTGGATACCATTTCCGATTGTACCGATCTTCTGGATACGGCAATGGAATCGGAAAAAGGCACTGACCGGATGCTGGTTTCCAATGCGCTCTTAGCCCTGACCTGGAACTATATCCAGCCGCTCATCGAAAAAACACGGGAGGAATTGGAAATGCATGGCGAGGATTCCGCTGCCGATGCCCTGGAAGATCTTCTAGGGGATGAAGTCAGCAGCGGCGCTCCTCTTCCGACCGGAAAAAGCGGTGCCATTCCAAAGAATATCAAACCAGCTTCCCCAAAAGGAAGCGGGAATGATGAGGGCAATGCTCCTTCCGGTCCACGTACCAAAGAGGATGCTATAGAGGAAGCCAAACAGGTGCTTTCGGAAGAAGGCGGGCGCATCGCTCTTACAAAGACCAATACCATTCTGGATGAAAACAACCCCGGCGTCACTTATGTCAGTCAGTATCAGGGCAGCGGCTATGAGCATGCTGCAGAGGATCTGTTCCGGATCTTGAACGATGTGGCTGCAGAAAAGGTGCAGGAAGACTGTCAGACGGAACTGACCGAGGAACTGCAGAAAACAGCCAATGATATTCATTACGGCAATGCCCATGCAGGCATCCATGTTACCATCCATCGCCTGACCAGTGTTTCCGATTACCTGAAGAATGAATACCAGGCAGTTGCTCCCCCGCTCCTGCGGGCTTCCAAAAAGCTGCAAAGCACCATCCTGCCGCTTTTGAAAGAAGAACAGCAAGGCGGAAAGCAGAAGAATCTCCTGTTTGGAAAACGTCTGGACTCCCATGCTCTCTATAAGACAGACGGAACCATCTTTACCAGAACCAGACTTCCAGGAGAGGAAAAACGTCTGGCTGTTGCCCTCCTGATTGACGAGAGTGGTTCGATGGGTTGGGGTGACCGGATGACACATGCAAGAAAGACTGCCATTGTCCTTTATGATTTCTGTAAAAGCCTCGGTATCCCTATCACCATTTACGGGCATTCCACGGATGCAGGCGGCGTTGCTCTTTACTCCTATGCAGAATTTGATTCTGTGGACAATGAGGACTGTTACCGGCTGATGGATATGTGCGACCGCAACGGGAACCGGGACGGCGCAGCTCTCCGCTTCGTAGCAGAGCATTTGTGCACACGCCCGGAGCTTCAGAAGCTGCTGATCCTGATTTCTGACGGTCAGCCAGCCGATTACGGCTACAGCGGAACGGAAGCAGAGGCAGATCTGCGGGGCATCAAGAAAGAATACGAAAAACGGGATGTCATCCTGTTTGCGGCTGCCATTGGTGACGATAAGGAAAATATCCGCAGGATTTACAAGGACGGATTCCTGGATATCACGAAACTGGAAGAGCTTCCAAAGAATATGGCACAGCTTGTCAAACAGCATCTCAAATAAAGGAAGGTGAATACTCATGAATGAAACTTATCAAAACCGGATTACCGACCAGATCTGCAAGATCCAGAATGACCGGGCACTCATTGCCTTTTATGACCGGCTCCGCTACGCACCACTCGGCAACTATGCACAGCTACATGCCAAAGGGGAATATCAGGAAAACGGGCATAAAGTACATTCTTTAATCTGCATCACCATTCAGGATTATTCCAACGGTACCGGAGACCGGAATATCATCACCCGTTTCAACCTGGCACCGGAACAGATCCAGTTCCTCTTAACCCGGATCACTTCCGGTTTTCAGGAATTTGAATGGAGCCAGAGCAAGATCTACGGCAATCCCGATCAGAACGGTTATTCCACAGCCCAGATGTTTTATATCTCCAGACATCCCTATGATTCCAAAGGGCAGCCTATGAAAAGCCCATGGAAAATCCAGATTGTAAATGGGAAAGGCATCAAAGCACAGAATAAGAACGGTGGTTCCTACATGCAGCCACGCAGCTTCCAGTCCGAAAAGACGACAGCCATCCAGCTTACCGACATGGATCTGTTCACGCTTCTGAAGCGGACGGATTCCTATATTTCCAACTGGGAAACGGTGATTGCTGCATCACTGATCAATAACGGAAAACGGATGCTGGCAGACCAGCAGAACAGTCAAATGCAACAGACAGCACAGGCTCCGCCTTACGCTGCCTAAATTTTCAGAAGAGAAGCGGTACTTTACTGCTTCTCCTCTTTTTAAGAAAGGAGACTTTAGTTATGAATATTGCACTCATCCGGACCATGGACTCTCAGGGGCGTATCGTCATCCCTGCAGAAATCCGGAAACAAATGAAGCTCTCAGACGGAGATGCACTGGAACTGGAAAATGTGGGAATGGAGCTGCTTTTACGCAAATGCCCTACCCACTTAAACGGAAAAGAGGAAATGGCTTCCTATCTTTCCGTCCTCTACAGTGTCATCCACTGTGGTATCGCAATTTGCAGTGAGGCTCACATACTCGTATCTGCGGGCATCTATCTTCCGGAAGGCACTCCCGTTACAGAAGAACTCGCCGAATTGGTTGCGGACGGCCAGGAACTGATCTCTGCTGAGAACTGCCCTGTCTACCCGGTATCCAACACCCGTCAACCGGTTTGTGCTTTTTTCCCGATTTTAAGGGAAGACAGAGAGCCGCTGGCACTTCTTCTCTGTTCCAGAACCGGACAGCATTTATCCGAGATGGAATTGGGATGCGCTAAACTGGTCGCTGCCGTAATTGCAAACAAAATTAAGTAAGGAAAGGAGCGTGAAATCAATGAAGAATACAAATATAACCTTACACACCACCCAAAAGAAAGAATATGTCCTCACCGGAATCCTGTCCCTGCCCCTCCATCTGGGAGAACGGGCGTGGATCTATAGTTATAACCAGACCTTTGCTACCAGTCCGGTGCAGAGTATTCTGGAAGTATCCGAAAACGGTGTGGTATTTGAGACCTGCAACAGTATTTACCGTCTCAGCTACACCCGTGTTCCGATGGAGCTGGAGGCGATGTGTGCTTGACAAGAATGGAAGAACTGGAGAGCTGCCTTTCGGGGCTCCTCTCCACCTTAAAGAAGAACCGGGAACATGTGCCTCTGGAAGTGCTGAAGACACAGTATAAGCAGCCGTATGAAGAACTGGTCAGAAACATCAACCTGACCGCTTCTGCCTATGCAAAATCTGTGCTGCTCCACCGGCTGGTCCTGAATCCGGATGCAGATGTGGAGGAACAATGTACCGTCATCAACCAGATGATACAAACTTCCGGGATGCTGAAGAAAATCAGCTCCTGCATGTCCAAAACCTATGATGTAGGACAGATATATCCTCTGATACTGGAACTACGCCATATGGTCGAACAGGCACTCTGGCCCTATGTGAATCAGGCAACTTGTCTGGTCGCAGATCTGGATGATATAGAAAAAGAACCGACAATTTACAATTTTTTGACACATGAAGTTTATGAAAATGATACCTGGATTCACCGAGAAATCGACCTGCGCTGGAAACTACTGGTACATCTTACTCCCGAACAAAGAGAATCCGTACCACCAGCCAATCATAGTATGAATGGAGGAATTTACCATGAAAGAACAACCATCTAATCCTTGCGAGAAAGTCTCATTTATTTTGACCTATGACCAGCTTGAAGCTGCTTATAACATCTACCGGGAACAATTTATTTCCTGCGACTTCATCCGCCGCTCCATGGAACGTCTGGAGGAAAGAATCGGACTCTGCAACCTTCCATATGAAACGCTGCGTGATGATCCAAGCCTTCTTCATGAAGCATACCTGCAGTTTCTCCGACTGGAAGACTGCAATGTGGCTTATAACGACACGCTGGAGCAGGTAATTGATGCAATCGAACAATGGCTTGCCTCTGGCACCTTATCCCCTGTAAACCTTACGGTTTCCAACCAGAATATGGGTGAAACTTTTGGAACGGAGGTGGATGTGTAATGGCAAATATCTGCTGTGATGATGTGATCTTTTATACAGAAGGAAATCCGGAAGGACTATATGACTTGTGGGAGGACCTGGAAACCTACATCATTCTGAACCAGAATCCTGATTTATGCTGGATTGGCAATTTATTTTCCCACAAGAAAATAGATTCCACCGGAATATCTCTTCGTGGAAATGTCAGCTACATGGAATGGAATGATACGTATATTCTACTTTCTTTAGAGACAGCATGGACTCCACTTTATGAAGCATATCAGGCGATAGCCGCTGCATATCATGTTCCCTTTGTGATGCAAAGCATAGAACCTGGAGAACGAATTTATTATAACACGGATGAAGCACACCTATTTTTCCCTGACCGATATTGTGTCCGCTTATATGAAGAAAGCCTATTGACTCCATGTGGCTTAATAATCGGAGAAAAGCTGGAAGACGGTGAACCATTTGAAACGGAAACAGACGTATTAGAACGATTCAGAGATTGCGGATATCCAGCAGCTACACTAAAAGAGTTGGAGCTCATGTTCGATGCGGATGAACTTATTATTTTTGAATTTACAAATCCATATTTGGATCTGGAGCAGAAAAATGCTTGTGCATGAAACTTCTCCCCTCCACACCAAAGACGATTATCATCAGATTTAAAGGAGGAACACCATGACTGATTTGGAACTGGATGTCTGGGATGCATGGCTCAGGGAACGTCAGGAACATCTGGAAGAAACCCTGTCCAATATCTCACCATCGGAAGAACCCTGCAGATATTACCTGCTAACCGGATATATTCAGGGAATGCTAGAAGCTCTTACCATGCTTACGACTGTTGAGGATGGGAAACGCTTCAAGATCAAACTGGAGCAATTTCGCCAGAATCTGCTCCTCTCTGGAGATTACGATGCTACCGGTAACTATAAACAGGCAGTGAAGAAAACTGCTGTTTAAATACTTCGAGCCGCCCAATCGGACGGCTCTTTTTATGCCCGAAAACGGTAGCCTACACCACGTATCGTTTCTATGTAGTGCGGTTCTTCCGGATTTTCTTCTATTTTCTTTCTCAGATTCTTGACTAACCCATAGACACGGTTATCCACTTCTGACTCCACATCCTCATAAATATGCTGGTAAATCTGTTCTTTTGTAAATACCCGATTGGGGGATAAGGCCAGATAAAAAAGCAGGTCATATTCATGTCTGGTAAGTTCCACAACCTTACCATCTTTGATTACGCTCCGCTGAAGCTGGTCTATTTCCAAACCTTGGAATGTCAACTTTTCAGAATTTGTAATCTCCATAACTTCTAACGTACTTTCGCAGGCTAGAACTGATTTAATTTTATTCAGGATTCCCTCTTCGGAATCAGAAATGGTAAGAATCATCACTTTCCCATAACATCACCTGCTTTTCTTAGCATTTAGCTTTCACTCCTCATTAACAATGTTTATCGATTGGTTACATAGATATATGCATCTTCCAAAGTTACGTCACAAGCTATACATCCACTTTCTGACGGCATATTCTCCCCTAACAGTCTTAATCTAATTCCTTCCTCCGTATACTGCTTACTGGAAATATGATATTTTCTTTCTAATTCTCTTGCAAGGCTTTCGTCCTCTGTACAGCATTCCCATACATGCCCTCTTGCCTTATTCAATAATTCCCTCATTGTTCCTGTATAAAGGAATCTACCTTTTTTCATAACCGCAAGCTGATTACAGGTTGCCATCAGATCCTCCACCACATGCGTTGAAAATAATACGGTGCGTTCTTCTGCAAAATCTACCAGTAAATTACGGATACGGATGCGTTCCTCCGGATCGAGCCCTGTTGTTGGTTCATCCACAATTAAAAAATCCGGCTCATGGAGTAATGCCTGCACTAATCCAACTCTTCGCTTCATTCCACCTGAAAGCTGCCGCATTTTCTTTTTCTGATGGTCTGCAAGACTGGTCTTCTCCAGATAGTAATCAATCCTTTTCTTGCTTTCTCTTTTCTCAATTCCAGCCAGATCTCCCATATACTCCAGACATTCTCGAACAGTCAAAGACGGATACAGATCAATTTCCTGTGGCAGATACCCAATCTTTTTCTGTATCTTTTCGTAATTTGCTTCGCAATATAGCGTACCATCTAACAGAACTTTTCCACTTGTGGGTGCAAGCACCGTTGTAAGCACCCGCATCAACGTTGTTTTTCCTGCACCATTTTCACCTAACAGACCAAATATCCCATGTGGGATTTCCAGATCCACATGATCTACCGCTGTCACTCCATTTTTAAATGTTACTGTTAAATCGTCTATTCTTATACTCATAATCTTACCCTCTCTTCTTTAATATCTTAGGAACAAATGCAAGCATCATCCCCGCAAATACCACGCACAGCACCTTCCCGCCAAGCCATCTCCACTCTGTCAGCTTACCGAAATCACAAGTTCCGTAGGAAAATGGTCCCCAGTTTTTCAAAAACTGAGTTGCCTTTCCGGAAATAGAGAAAAACCAGAAAAGCAGCACGACACCCATACCAATCCATCTGTTTCGAACCAGATTGCTGACAGTTACGGAAAGCACACTCCAAAACAAAACAGTTCCGGGAATCGCAATACAATAAATTCCAAACAAGGCACCGCCATCTAATTCTTCTGTCAGATTCACCGGTTTCTGCCAATAAAAGAGTCCATATGCCAACAAACTGATTCCAATCAGATAAGCTACCTGCACAAATAGTCTTTTATAAACTACCCCTGCCTGCTTTTTTAGATTATAAAGGCAGAATACTTCCGAGCGTTTGCTCTGCACTTCCACCAGATAAGTATCTGCACAGAAAACGACTGCCAGAAGCGAAACAGCTCTTTCTACTGCCTGCCCGATTTCATTCGCATATACAACAGGCTGGATTGCACTCAATATCACAACAAAAGCGATTGAATATGCAATTTTATAATATGGCATACATATTTTTACTTCTTTCTTCAATATACTCTCCTCCTTTTCCACATCCACACCGCTATAAACATGAGCAGTATGGATGCTGCCACAAGAAGCAGTTGATTGAGATATACCTGATGTGGCAATTCCGTTTCAAAAAAATTCCCCGGAAATCGAACCATAATAGAGAATGGTCTTGCATGACACTGTCCTTTGCTATCCCATGTCAGCATATTAGAATAAATGATATAAAGAACCAGCGCCGGAACCGCTGGAAGCGGATTCTTAAACAGCAGCGCTGTAACCGCATACACACAGCAGATCATCAGGATGTTCGGCAGGACATACAGGATCGAATTCTGAACAAAATCCAGTATGTTCATAGCAAATCCTGATTTTACTGCCGTGGCGTAACACAAAATGATAAATACGATATTCATAATGACCAGTGCCGCCGTCATAATGAGAAATCCACTGCTTATTTTCCCGGCAATATATTGAAAAGCCGTCATCGGTTTGGTGTGCAGCAATTCATAAGTATTTTTCCTCATATCCTGGAAAAATAAAAACGCCAGCAGAACCGTTGCAAAGAATGCCATATGCAGGCTTGCAAAATCTGTAAATTTTCTTCCGAAATAATAGGAGAATGGATGTTTCTCAAGATTTTCTCTGATATACCGGTTGACTTCCTCCGGGCTTCCCTGATACCATGAAACGTCCTCATACACATAATTGGCACCATTAAAGTGGTATTCCGTTTTCAGATACTGACACGCCTCCGTAATCTTCATCTGTTTCATCTCAGATATCACTGCCTCCGCCTCTACTTCCGACATGCCAAACCCATTCTCTGTGTCCTGAAGTATCTTTACAATCTCTTTCTCCCACAGTTCTCTCTCCTTATCCGGTGTTGCCGGAATACATCCCTCCATAACATCCCCATCGGAGGCCATTTTTACCTTCCTGAAGGTTTCATCCGACTTCACGTAATGAATGGACAGATAGGGTGCAAGTGTCTGGTACATACTGATTAAAACAACAATCAAACCGATCCAGAATATCGGATTTTTAAGATAATTTTTCAGATTCCTTTTTATGATTGCTTTCATAAGTCATCCCGCCTTTCTTTTTTCTACAAACAGCATAGCCTACAAATCACAACAAAAAAACAACAGCCATTTATTTCTGCTGTTGTTCTTCTAATACATAATTTTTAAACACTGCCTCAACTTCCGCACCGCCATCTGCTACATTTTTTATCAGCAGTTTCCCACCATGCCGTTCGCAGTAGATACGGCTGATATACATACCCATTCCAAAATGCTTTAAGTCATCCTGTGGATTCTCATGATAAAACGCCTGTGTCACCCTGTCGATATTTTCCTGAAATCCAATTCCGTCATCCCTGATACTCATTTTCAGATATTGGGGTGTCACTGTCAGCTTCAGCCTAACTTCCTGATTGGCATAGCGGAATGCGTTAGCCAACAGATTATCCGCTACTTCCATGATGATTTCCTCATCCGCAGTCAGTATTTCAGATTCTCTCACTGTCGTCACTGTAAAATTCTTTTCTGATTTTTCCACCACGACTTCTGCCAGAGCTTCTATCTGGTTTATCAACTGCCGGATATCTACCACGGAACAGTTTAATTCCCGTTCTTCCAATTTCGTCATCTTCCTCATACTATCAATAAAATGGTTCATCCGTTCAATCTGAAGCATACCGCCCCTTAACATCTCCATCATTTTCTCTTGATCAAGCATATCTTCCGGAACAAATTCCAAAAGCATTTCCTGATATCCCCGCATGATTGCAAGCGGCGAGCGGATATCATGGGCAATCGCTGCACGCAGTACCCGCTCATCTTCGATCATCTGCCAAAGTCTACGGTTATTTTCTTCCAACTGCCCACGCATCCTTTCAAATTCCCTGCACAGCATCCCCATCTCGTCCTCGTTCTCATAAGCCATATGAAAATCCAGATCTTCCTCCGCAATCATCTGTGATGCCATCTTCAGTTCCTGAATCGGTCTCTTTAATTTATTTTTGTAAAACAGGCTGACCGCAATTCCACATCCGGCAAAAGAAAAAAGCAATACTCCGTACGTCCGAAGGAAATCACAGGTTTCTGAAATATGCCAGTCCATTCTGCTCATTTTACTCTGATTCGGTCTCGGTACCACTACCTCAAAATTTTCATTGCGGTCATTCATTGCCTGATAATACTCGTCCTGATCCACGTACTTCCACCAGACCTCCTCCTGTATCTGCCCGGCAATCTCAATAATTGACACAGAAAGAAAAAAAGTGACAATCAAGCTGAGTATCGTATATAAAACCATTGTCTTTTTCAAGGATAAATTTCTTATCTTTTCCATCGATACCCCATCCCCCATACTGTCTCAATGTATTCTGTCTGCGTATATTCCGCCAGTTTCTTTCTCACTCTCCGGATCAGTTCCGTAACAACACGGCTGTCACCTTCCGCATCATAACCACACACCTTTTCGTATATCCGCTCCCTGTCAAAAACCTGTCCTGGATTCATGGACAAAAACTCAATGATTGCATATTCCAGCTTCGTAAGCTCCAAATCATTTTCACCGATCTGAACCCTCTTTGCTCCATAATCAATACTGAGGTCTCCGTGGAATCTGTATTCAGACTTCCCTTTATGACGCTCCTCACGCTTCAAATGTGCAATAATACGAGCATCCAGTTCTTTCAGACTAAACGGCTTCAGTATATAGTCATCCCCACCGGATAAAAGCCCGTTTACCCTGTCCTGCTCCTCCACTTTTGCCGTCAGGAAGATAATGGGACAAGTTACTTTGCCCCGGATACGTCTGCATACTTCTAATCCGTCTATTTTAGGCATATTGATGTCCAGCAAGATAATATCCGGTTTCTTATGGATTTTTTCCAAAGCATCTGTGCCATCTTCTGCCATCATTACATCATATCGTTTGATTTCAAAATAGTTCTTTAACATCTTTAATAATTCGATGTCATCATCCACGATCAAAATTCTATATGCCACTTTTATCACCTCGTTTTATCAGTATACAACGAAAAAAACAATAAATAAACAACAAGAGAAACACTTCGAGCCGCCCATTGCCGGACGGCTCCTTTTATGCCCGAAAGCGATAACCAACACCACGTATCGTTTCTATGTAGTGCGGTGTTTCCGGATTTTCTTCTATTTTCTTTCTCAAGTTCTTAATCAGACCGTAAATTCGGTTATTCACTTCTGACTCCGCTTCCTCATAGATATGCTGATAGATCTGTTCTTTCGTGAATACCCGATTAGGAGATAAAGCAACCACAGCGATTTGCTTCAAAAGTCTCTTTCGCCTGGTATACCGTTTATAACTTCTCATGTTTATCACCTTCAATCTGCTTTCAAATTTAATAATCTATATTTTATGACAATTCAGCATATAGAAAAGTTAGTTATTCGTGAAAATTATTTTTAAATTTAGAACTTGCATAACCACTACGATGTAAAAACAGTTTAGAGGCATTTATGACAGAGATTGATTTTATCTGGTTTTCGACTTTCTCCACGAAAGTGGCAAAAAATACCTGGCTACGAATTCCTTCGCTTAGGGCAAATCTGAAATCCTGAACGCTTTTATTCCTGTAGCCGACAAATTTGTCATCAACATAAGGCAAAAGCTTCATTGAGGAATCTATTTCATTTGACATATACTACATCTAGTGTTATACTGTTCTTATATCAATTATTTGTGTCAATCCGGAAAGGATTTATCACACGCAGTTTAGGTTTGAAACGTAGTCAGGAGTTTTCCTATGCCCAACAAGCAGCAGGGACTTCTGGCTTTTTTTATTTTGCAGGAAACTGCATCTATTTTGAGAATGAACATAAGCGTCATTCTCTTTTTTTATGCCTGAACGCAGGGAAAGGAGGATTACGGAAACAAATGATTCCGGAACTGGCACGCCACAAAAGAAAGGAGACTCTATGTCAGTCAAAAGAATTAAGAATCTTGTAAAACAACTCAATGAATACCGTCATGCCTACTACAATCAGGATGCCCCTCTGGTATCTGATGCCGAGTATGACCGACTCTTTGACGAACTGAAGGAACTGGAGGAACAGACTGGTTTCATCCTGTCAAATTCTCCGACACAGACGGTTGGATATTATCCGGTCAGTGAACTTGCCAAAGTCACCCATCCGATTCCACTGCTCTCGCTTGAGAAAACAAAACTGATTTCAGAGCTTTTAGATTTCATGAAAGGACAGGAAGTTCTCTTTATGCTGAAACTGGACGGTTTGACTAGCAAACTCATTTACGAAGATGGCAGACTGATTCAGGCTTCTACCCGTGGAGATGGTGAAGTGGGGGAAGATATTACACACAATATCCCGGCATTTTTAAATGTACCGCTTACCATTCCACACAAAGAACGTCTGGTCATTACCGGTGAGTCTTTTATACCAACCAATGATTTTGAACGTCTGAAAGATACTCTGCGTGATGGAAATGGAAAACCTTATAAAAACGGACGTAATTTTGCTTCCGGATCAGTACGAAGTCTTGATCCGAAGAACTGTATCGGACGTTGTGTTCGCTTTCTTCCGTTCAATGTATTAGAAGGAATGGAGGATGTTCCCTTCCCGGACAGCAGAGCCTGCAAATTAGAAGGTTTAACACACCTGGGCTTTGGTTACTGCCCGTTTTTCTCAATTTCAGGAACCGGACTTTCAAAAGAATATGCGGAGAAATTCATTCAGGAATTGGTATCCACAGCAGCAAATTTACATCTTCCTATCGATGGCATTGTCATGATTTTTGACAGTCTCAGCTACTCCAAAAGCTGCGGAAAAACCGGACACCACTATAAGGACGGCCTCGCCTATAAGTTTGAGGATGATACCTACGAAACTTTCTTGCGTGAAATTGAATGGACACCGACCAGATTCGGAGAGATTGCTCCGGTCGGCATCTTCGATACCGTGGAGATTGACGGCTGTGATGTTTCCAGAGCTTCCCTTCATAATCTGACCTTTATCAAAAATCTGGAGCTTGTACCCGGATGCCGGATTCTTGTTTCCAAACGAAACATGATCATCCCACATATAGAGGATAATCTGGATCGTGGAAGGTATACCGACATCACGCCTCCGGTCTGCCCTTGCTGTGGTTCCAAAACCAGAACCTACAGCCGTAAGACCAGCGACGGTCGCACCGTAGAAACTCTGCATTGTGATAATCCGCAGTGCGACAGCCAGATCACAAGAAGGTTTGTCCATTTTGCCAGCAAGAAGGCAATGAACATCGAAGGACTGTCAGAAGCCACTTTAGAAAAATTCCTGAATCTGGGCTATCTGCACTCTTTTCAGGACATCTATCATCTGGAGGAACACCGGGAAGATATTGTGGCACTGGACGGATATGGTGAGAAATCTTTCGACCGCTTGTGGGAATCCATCAACGCCAGCCGGAGGACCAGCTTTGTCCGCTATCTGGTTTCCATGGATATTCCTATGATCGGCAGAACCAAAAGCCGGATTCTGGACACCGTATTTTCCGGAAATTTAACTGCATTTGAACAGGCGGCTGTCGGAGATTACGACTTCACTCAGTTAGAGGATTTTGGCGAAATCTTAAATCACAACATCCATTCCTGGTTTGCAGATGAAGCAAATCTTGATTTATGGAAAAACTTACAGAACGAATTCACATTTGAACAAAGAAAGGAAGAGACCATTATGACAAAAGAAAACAAATTTACAGGATGTACCATCGTAGCAACAGGGAAACTGGAGCATTTTACCAGAGACGGTATCAACGATAAGATTCTGGAGCTTGGTGCCAAACCTGGCAGCTCTGTAACAAAGAAAACCGATTACCTGATCTGCGGGGAAAAAGCCGGCAGCAAACTGGCAAAAGCCCAGAGCCTTGGTATTCCAATTCTTACAGAAGCTGAATTTTTGGAGATGATTGCATAACCATCTCTGCAATAGATGAGAATTATTTTGAGGTGTGGCTGAAAGGCCGCACCTCTTTTACAAAGGAGGAATTTATAATGAATCAAACAAATACAAGCAAGCGCATACCTACACAGATCAATGAATTTCGGGGAGATTATGCTTTTCTAAGCAATTTCTATCCGGCACCGGTCTCTTACATGGGACAAACCTATGCAAATAATGAAGCTGCTTTTCAAGCGCAGAAAACACTCTCTGCGAGAGAGCAACGCAAATTCTGTATTTTTCGGATGCATAATCCTTCTGATGCAAAGAAACTCGGCAGAGATCTTACATTACGCCCGGACTGGGAAAAAGTGAAAGTCCGGCTCATGTATGAAATCTGCATGTGCAAATTCATGCAGAACCCGGAACTCCGGGATAAACTTCTTGCAACCGGAGAGTCCACACTTATTGAAGGAAACAACTGGGGTGACTATTTCTGGGGCAAAGTCAATAACTGCGGAGAAAACCAGTTAGGAATCATCCTGATGGATGTACGTGCGAAGCTGCAGTGGAATGCAGAAACAGCGCCCAATAATATACCTCAATGTCTGCAATAAAGGAAAGGATGGTCTAATAGAATGAATGAAAATGCAAAAACAAAATTAGTGCTTGAGTATACTGGCATGGATGATTTTTCCTGTCCGGTATATAAGGACCAATTCGGAAAGTTGTGGAAGGATATTGACCTTGGCAAAGAGCCTGAACCGAATCTTTATTCTTTATCTTTTAACCATATTGATGGAGAACCTTCCCATCCCATACAGCAGGAGTACACATTTCATCCGGCTCCGTATCAAAGAAGTTCCTATGAATTCGAGTACCGGATGTTAAGTAAATTACAGTCTGACTGTGAATACTATCTGGGCTACGGAAATCGCAGTCCGTCTATCCTATGCAATCATAGCGTTCAAAACCATATTGCCCGTATGAAAGAATTATGGAATGGTTTTCCCACAGATCAGAAACCGGAATGGCTGACCTGGGAACAGCTTCTTCAGTACGAAAAAGTAATGACAGAAACCGGAATACCCGTGAAGAACTGCTCAGATTAGACAATTCATCATTTATCAGAAATTACCCTCTATATTATCCATTCATATTTTGATATAATAGGAACAGTTGAAAGAAAGGAGCATTTCCCATGTATCTGAAAAGAAAAGTTTACGATCAGCTTCTGGATTGGAAAAACGATACCGTCCACAGCACCTTGGAAGTGAATGGTGCCAGACAGGTCGGAAAAACATATATTATCAATAAATTTGCGGATGAGAACTTCAGGCACAAGATCTACATTAACCTGTTTGATCTGTCCGGCAAACAATTTATGGAATGTTACAAAAAAGCCACAGACTGGACTCCCGGTACAAAACGACCGGAGCAGCCGCTTCACGATGCTTTTAAACTCTTCGATCCAGATTTTGAAGATACCAACGATACAGTCATCATTATTGATGAAATTCAGGAATCCTCAGAGATATTCAACCGTATCCGAGAATTTACCCGCTATTTTCAAGCGCATTTCATTGTAACTGGAAGTTATCTGGGACGTGTACTGGAACCGGAATTCAAATTCTCCAGTGGAGATATTACCAGTATCCGTATTTATACCCTTTCCTTTAAAGAGTTTTTGGAAGCATTGGATGACCAGCTTTTTCAGAAATATCTATCACTTCCACTGGATCATGCAGATGACACCGTACCGGAACTATATGACGAATTAAAGAATGTTTACGACATCTATAGACAGATTGGCGGCTATCCAAAGGTTGTGGAAACATACCTTAACACAAAAGACGTGGAAGCAGCTCAAAAAGAGCTTGTTAGAATCATCCGCATTTTCTTAAACGAATCTATGCGGTACTTTGATGACATCACAGATATTAGTGTTTTTACCAACATCTTTTTAAGCATCTGCCGTATTCTGCTTCGTGAAAAGAAAGGATTAGATGAGGACAGTATAAGTGAAGAACTGCAAAAGCTCGTTACAAAGAATTACTCCAGTAATCTTTCTAAAGCAACCTGCTATCGTGCTATCAACTGGCTTTATCATTCTGGAATCATCGGTTTCTGTGGCAAAATCACAGAACTGGACATCCTGAATTTCAAACCGGGAAGCCGCTGCTTCTTCATGGATCTTGGAGTTGCATATTATTATCTCTCCAGAACTGGTGCTACTGTATCAACTATGGATGGCTCATTGAACGAAAACTATGTTTACATTAACTTGTCCAAACGCCAGGAATTCCCGGAAGAAATTATCTTTGAGACACCGGCTTTTGCTACTTATAAAGGTGGTGAAATTGATTTTGTAGCTCAGACATTGAAAACTCACATCCGCTATCTGATTGAAGTTAAAGCCGGTAAGGGAACTGCATCTACTGCCTTGAAGGCATTGGAACAGGGGAAGGCCAATAAACTACTATATCTGAAAGGTGATACCAAAGGCGGAACCGTTGGAAACGTACAAACACTTCCTATCTATCTGCTAGAACAATATCATTTTTAATCAAAGAAAGAATACTTCGAGCCGCCCATCCGGACGGCTCTTTTCATCTATATTCTTGTATATTTATTTTACTAACAGCGCATCATTCTTTGAAAGAAGATATATACAGTATTGATTCATACTGATGCCTTCTTTTTTTGAGTGTTCCGCCAGATCCCGGTGTAAGCTGCGTGGCATCCTTATTTTAAACTGTCCCGAATACTCTTCCAGGCTTCCCGGTTCGTGAATCTCAATCCCTTCTTCCAGTGCAGCTTCTAACCATGCTTTTTTTGCATCCGCTGCATTTTCAACTGCCCTTTCTATCGTCTCTCCACAGGTGATGCATCCCGGCAGTTCCGGATAAGAAACCACAAATCCACCTTCATCCTTATCTTCCACAATTTCCATGCGATAGGACATTGCCAAATAATCATTCAGTGTCTTCATCGTTTTTCGCCTCACTTTCTACAATCTGCTTTACCATTTCAACATAAATTTTCTTGATTGGTTCGTGTTTCGGTATTGTTATCGGCTGGCATCCCGCTTTACGGAATGTATAATGGCTGCTCCCACTTCTCGGAGCATTTATCTCATATCCATAACTTTCTAATACTTTTCTTAATTCATCAAAACGAAGGTCTTTCGATAATGAGCAAATTCTTGTCAATAGTTTATCCCATTTCGACATCTTTAATGCCTCCTATCTATAGTATATGTGGTGTCATATGTGGTGTCAATCTGTTTTTCATCTTTCTTGGTCAAATAAGGCTGCAGCTCTTTCTTAGCAGCCGTCACAAATTCTTCTTTTCTCGAACTTACCATATAAATCTTCCAGAGCATCAGATTCAGCTTTTCCGCATCCACTGCTTTGCATTTCTTTTTAATCATGCGGATAAACGGATAGATTACCGTATCCGATAACTTGTTCCCAGCAATCAACATCGTTCCATCCGTTCCATATACCTCATACAGACATTCCAAAATACTCCCCAAATCTGTCACCAATCGGAATGCCGGCTTTTCATATTTCTTTTTAGCTTCCATCATATGCTCCTCCTACATTCGAACCGTCAGTCCACTGAGACTCGTCTTAGGAAGCCCTACCAGATACCAGTCTTCATCCATTTCAATCCGAACCGGAATCCATGCATCCTTTACCTTCACATCAAAACATTCTCCGCAATGAAGACCTCCATAATAAGATTCAATCCCAAACCGGATATCAAATCTTCCCATTGATGGATCATAAATTAAAGTACCTATTCTCTTTTCACTCATATTTCTTTCCTCCTGAAATTCTTTGGTCTATATAAGTAATAGGACTTTAATTTGCAGAATTTGAAAGTTCCGGGTATTTTTCATAAAAAGTTTTTCGATAGCGATAAAAAGTTGAGTGCGTCATTCCCAAATTTTTACGAAGCTGTGTAGGTGTCGTTTTTCCAGAAACTACGCTTTGAAAGTTCTCATCAAAAGTTTCCTGCTTCATCACACTTGGCCTTCCATAATCATCCCATTCTCCCCTTAATTTCTTCGCTTCTATTCCTTCTCGCTGTCTCTTCTCCTTTTTCTCCAACTCTGCCTGCGCCATAGAAGCATAAAGCTCCAGCATCATGTTATTGATTGTTTCCAGCATCATCCTTGCCATCGCATTATCCATCACAGATAAATCCATAAGCGTAGTCGGCAGTTCCAGAACCATAAGCCGCACTCCCATGTTCTTAATCCGCTGGATCTGTTGCATGGTGTCATACTTGTTTCTTCCCAGTCTGTCCAATTCTGTAACAATCAAAATATCTCCCGGCCGCAGGACATCCTCCACTAAAACGGTATATCTCGGACGATTAAAATTCTTCCCTGTCTCCTGATCCGTAAAAATATTCGTAAGTGCCATCTCATGCTCGTTACAGTACCGCTCAATTTCCTGTATGCCACGGTCAAGATGCTGCTCCTTTGTACTGGTACGGTGATATCCATATATCTGCATCCACATTTCTCCTTTCCATGTCCCAAAATATCCACACTTTTATTGGTATATTTCAAAACTGTGTGTGTAACCTTTTTGAGATATAATCCCTCTTTCCGGAACGTACTTCTAAAAGGTATACATTTTGGGATATGTTTCTTTTCTATTTCTGTACGTACCAGAGCCGAAAAGTGCAACAAATATGACAAAAAACTCCCAGAGAATGTTACTTCCCTGAGAGTGATTGCGCCCCGCCTAAAATGACTTATTCAATGATCCGGAATCTCTGAATACACTGAAGCAGCTCACTTACAAGCTCCTGATACAGATCTTCATCAAACCTGCCATTCACAATCGCATTTCTGATCAAAAGCGGCTTGTACGTTTCTATAATCTCCAATATAGCATCGGAATCTCCTTCTTTTGCCTGCATTAAAACTTTCTCAAAATTCATTATCTTCTGCCTCCCATCATTTTACGGATTTTCTTAATTGCATAATAATAAATGCCCTTGCATCGGTCTTCAGATAAGCCGTTCAGTCTGCTCATTTCCTTAAACGTCCGTTCTTCAAACACATGCTGGTAGATCAGCTTCCGCTCCTCATCACTCAGCAGATAGATTGCGGCTACCAGATGCTCATCTGACATCTTATTCCACTCAGGGTATTTTCCCTCCGCTTCCTGAAGCAGTAGCTGTTCCCGGTTCCGTTCTTCCAACAGTTCTTCTATCACAACCCTAGCTTCCATCTGTTCGATATTTTCCAGCAGTTCTTCCGTATCTGCCCTTTTAATCTTCCTGTCCAGAAACGCATACCGTCTGCCTTTTATAAACTCAAGCAGATATGCCGTAAAATGATTCTGTAACTTTGATCCTGTATATGTATTTTTGTTCATTTGTTTTATCCTCCGAATTTTTTATCACGTTCCAAAAAATTCCGAGGATGGCGGTGAGCGGCAACAAAACGTGACACTGCCTTCATTTGTTCGGCAAAAAGAAAGGCTGGACCACTCTATTCGTAGTCCAGCCGATACTTCTCTTTCTATGTGATTGTGTAGGATATGCGATGATAGCATCTCATATACTGCATATTCTAACTTCTCTCCGACACATTGTATGGATAAGATTTTTTTAGCAGATTCAGTTCCTCTTTGGCTTTTATCTTATGCTGTCCATTCATGTCTGTCGTACTTACTTCCATGTTTCTCTATTTGTGCATGTGTTATCCTGCTTATCATAACGCACTTTAACGCATTTCGTATGGTGTTAATCTACGATAAAATATATGCATTAAGTGAGGTGATATAGATGGTGAAAAAATTATTGGGAGATGCAGTCAGGGAAGAACGTCTCCGCCGCAATCTTTCGCAAAACAGCCTTGCGGAACAGGCAAAGATTTCTTTACGGACTGTCTCTGATATTGAAAACTATATTGGCAATCCACAGTTGGAAACACTTTATGCCCTGGCAACTTACTTACATATTTCCATAGATGCTATATTTTCTAACCAGAAAACGAACCCGGATTCTACCATGCAGCAAATCATGGCAGAACTAAATTCCTGCCCGGAGGAGCAGAAACAGCTTGCCCTTTCTACACTGCGTGGACTTCTGGATGGATTCAAGAACCTAAGTTAAGGCTCTCCCGTATCCTTCATCATCTACACATTATACAAAGACAATCTGTGAATAGTCTGTGAGTTTTCTGTCTATTCCCATTCTGATACAAAGAACAGGAGAGTACACTGCCATAAGCATGTGTATCCCTCCTGCTTTTTTATGCCCTGCGAAATGCACTGATGGCCTCCACTACATCCTGTCTCATAGTATGATCCATCTGCAGCGGTTCTTCCTCCATCAGATCAACTTCTGCAGGCGTTTCCCGGCTTACATCAGAGACGGTCTGCCCTTCCAGGGCCTTTCTTACTTCTTCCCGGATGATTTGCTGCATCATTGGTCGGAGCATATCCGGTTCCATGCTTATACTGCCATTACCTGTCTCATCCGTTCTTCCCGTATATGCCAGAATTGCCGCAACGATCAGTTTTGCTTTTTTCTCTGTCGTATTCAGAAGTTCTGTCACATACACATGATCTGGGTCCGACTTATCAAAACCAATAGTGAATACAAACGGATTTTTCTTTCCCATAAAATCACACTCCAGCCTGTGTCATGCGATACAAAAGATCATATCCATCGGCATTTGCTTTCATATCCCGGATAAAGGTATGTTTTCCCAACCGGTCTGCCTGCTCCAGAAATCGTTCCAGAAGCACTGCTCCGCCGCCGATAAACACCGTATAAGTAGATTTTGTATCAATGCCCCGCTCTCGGATACTGTTCAGAAGATCGGTAACAAAATTCTGAACCATGGTTTCTACTGCCTGTACAACAGCTTCCTCATAATACTGCGTTTTTCCCTTGATGATACTGTCGATATCTGCCTCCTCCAGAAGCATGTCATATTCACTGTTAATACTGGAAATGATATCGTTATACATGGTAATCACACCTTTTTCCAGAGAATCACAATAATCCATATCCGGTCTGCCACTTCTCATCAGAAGATAATCAGAAGTAAATCCGCCAATATCAATCCCTACGACTTTCGGAATCTCACGGATTTCCGTCATCCTCGTCATCATGGCTGCATAATCCTGCGGAAACGCCAGTACATTCTGAATACAGAGGTGATAGACTTTATTGTTGAAGCACAGTTCCTGCACCTTCCCGTCCCCTTTGAAATAGCGTTCATATCTCTCACAAAGCTCTGCAAAATGCTTCGGCGGAAGCCCAATCGGAAGTTCCACCTGAATGACATCCTCCGGCTGAATCTGCGCTTTCTGCTCCAGCTCCATCGCAATGGCAAATAACGTCAGAATCCAGAATCGGTTCCTGCTGTCCTGCGTCTTGTCCCTCTGGTACGGAATCCGCTTCTCACTAAGGGTATAATACTTTCCCTGATATTTCAGATACTTCTCTCCCCTGGCAGGCTTTTTATCCTGTTCCGTCAGTCCTGTGGTAAAGATAAAATGACAGGTTTTCATGTTCCGGTTCCCGTGATCCACGGCTACTCTTAATTTTTTTATCATGCTACATTCACTCCTTTGTACTTGATACTTATTCTGTACGTAGGAGATACTTAAAGTGCAACTTTTTAAGGACTATTTCCATAATTTTTCTTCCTGTATACTTCCATATCGTTGATATCATTGGTAAAACACAGTATAATGAACATATTATCAAATTTGAATTTGTAGGAATATTAATATTATTGAATTTCAGAGGTGAAAATGATGGATAGAATCGCATTAGTAATTGGGAATTCCGATTATTCGAATGTAGGCAAGTTGAATAATCCTAAAAATGATGCTAACGATATTGCTAGTATTTTGTGCAAACTCAATTTTGATGTTACAAAAATAATGGATGCAAGTTTAATAGACATTCAACAGGCAGTTAATGACTTTTTACAGGCATTAGATGAATATGCTGTTGGGTTATTTTATTATGCAGGGCATGGTATGCAAATTGATGGTAAAAATTATATTATTCCTGTTGATTTAAAGTTAAGTGATAAAAGCAAGACCATTGTATCTTGTTATTGTTTGAATTCTCTTTTAGAAGGTACTTCTTCGTATAAAGGAAAAACATTAATTTGTATATTGGATGCATGTCGAGATAATCCTTTTGTTATAGGTAGGGGATTTTCAATAGGGTTTGCACCATTTAATAATCCCCCAAAAGGTACTATCATTGCCTATTCTACAAGTGCTGACTGTAGTGCCTTTGACGGACAATGTAGTAATGGATTGTATACGCAAGTATTGAAAGATGCAATGCTAATTCCTAATTTAAAGATTGAGGAAATGTTTAAATCTGTTAGAAATAAAGTGTCAGAAATATCAATTAACCAATATGGAGAGGAACAACTTTCATGGGAATACTCTTCTTTAGTGGGTGACTTTTATTTTTCTGTTAAATCACAGCCAGTTAATGAGCATATTACGGATGATGAAATTTATGAATTTATATGCACACGTCAACAATTTTATGAGAATGCTTCTGATAATATCTATGATATCGAATGTTTGCCATATATAGATGCTTATAATAAATATCACATACCAATTATTAAAATTTTACGAGCATATTCGAGAATAGATTATGTCAAAAAGGGCTTTCATTTTTCTGATGCCACTATTGATCAGCTAAATAGTAATTACTTATCATCATGGGGATTTACACAAAAATATGGTAGATGGTACTATAAAAATCATTATGTTAAGATGGGGGATTTATTGCCGTTACCTGAGGAACTAGAATTTAAGCAACCTATTAAAGGCCAAGAGTTGAAAATTGAAGCCTCTTTAATTTCAGAAATGAATGATGGAAAGATAAGATTCCAAGTATCTTCAAATATTCCAGAGGGAACACCATTAATGTTCACATTGCGTGGCAAGAAGTATACAGCTCAATGTAAATCTGTGGCAGGTAATGGTATTTCGACAAGTGAATGGTTTAGTGATAAGGGCAATCCTATAAAAAATGGATTTTATACAATAGGTGTATCATGTTCAATATATAGTGTGTTACCAGAAAAAATAAAGAAAATATTTGGTGAACGAAATAGAAATATATATGGACAATATGTTAAGTTTGAACCAGTAGGGGGAAATATGATTAATTTTTCTTATGGATTGATGATTAAAGAAAATGAGGTTCATCTAATTGATATGCAACAAAGAATTTCAGAATTGTAAATGACCTCTTTCATATTAGAAGAATTTAATAGATTAAATTATGTTTTTTGTGAGGTTGATTAAGTGAACAATTATAAAATAAACAATATTAATGATAAATTGAAACTCCCTTTTGAACTATTTAGTATTGATGTAATCAAGAGTAGATTGGAAGAATTAAAAAAAGAAGATAATCCTATTAGTAATTTTTATGAATTAGATAAAGCAACAAAGAAAAAAATTAGAGAAAATGGTTATCAGGATAATGCTCGTTTTTTTGCTTATATTAAATTTTTAAATGTTAATGGTGATAAATATGGGCTTGTTGGGGGTAAAACAAATTACACCTCTCCAGATTTAGATTTCAGTAAGGACTATGGAAATTCACTGACGTCTTTTGCAAGAAAGTTTTTAAGTGATAAAGATTTAAATTGGGATGATACCATTATTATTATTGAACACATTCCAACCAATAATAAAGAAAGTGATAATGAGATGACATTATTTATAGAATGTTTCTTACAACGAGAATTTAATTTGTTTGATTGTTAATTATTGTATAAATTCCAGTTTGTCTAAGGAAAAAAGATACTAACCATTCTCAAAAATGCTTGGTATCTTTTTTCTTTTGTTCTGTCATTGTCCTATGCTGAAAGCTTTTCCGCCAATTCCGGCAGGCACTTCTCAAATAATTCCCGATATCTTCGATAACCTTCATCCCGGAGTGGACCTTGCAGTGATGTCAGAGACCAAAGAAGCAGTTCTTCCTCTTCCACAGCATACGGAGAGGTATAGACAAATTTGTTCCCGTCAAAATGCGGTTTTGATAACTTCAGTATTTCCGTAATCTCTCCTTTCGTTTTCGCCTGCATAATCATTTCCACTTTCTTCCGATGGAACTCGCAGACGATGCTCTCCAGAAATCCCTGCTTCAGATAAAATTCCGCCCTTCTATAAAGTTTTACAAGAGCCTCCACTCTTTCATCAAATAACTTGTCCTTTTCACTGACTATCATCTGTGCCAGTGCGTTTGCATGTTCCATAACCAATGCTGTTCCCATTACATTTCCTCCCATAATAAAAGCTGGCATAAGAAATTTCTTCTCACACCAGCATGATTCTTTTATTCCTCAGTGATGATCTCACTGCTTAATTTTCCATGTACCAGATAGCGGTAATTCCGTCTGGAATTGACACAGGTAGACAGCGTAACTATCCGATCCGTTACCGACAGCTCGGTGCCGGTATCATAATCCCCATAAGAGGACACCATATCCAGAAATATCTGAAAATCTTCCGTTTCCGGGAAATGATACCTATATCCCTCACTTCCGGTTCTTCCCGCATAGCAGGAAAAGATACGATACTTGAGAATCTTTCCCGGCAGGTAAATATAAAACTCCGGATGCTGTTCAAATAACGTTTGGTCTTGGTACTTATCCAGAGTTCCGAACATGCTCCCGTTTTTCATATTATGCCCGTACACGATCGTATTTTGATCCGTAAAGTCCGGCTGATTATGGCAGTCCACAAAGATGCTCCCGTTGATATTGGATTCTCCCGAAAAAAGGTGATGAAGATAATATGCATTATCTTTCCCCTGTACCACCGGATAACTAATGTCCAGTGCCGGAATCTGAATCCACGCTATGACATCCGGATTAACCGCTTTTAAACCTGCAAAGTCAATTTCCAGATACCTGCTCTGAGGTTCCTCCTTCTCTTTCTCGGGCTCCGGTGATTCTTCTTCCTCTGGTTCCTGAACATATTCCTGCAGTTTCTCGTAACTTGCATCCCCTTTCTGATACTTCAGATAAGCACCAAAGAGTTTTCCTGCCGCTGCGAGAAAAACAAACAACAGGCAGATAATGAGTCCTGCAAGCACCGTATTTCCTTTTTTTCTCATGATTGTTCTCCTTTCGGAAGAGCTGAAGTCTGTGCTCCGGCTCCTTCCTTCTGTTTGATGGCAGCTAAATAGTCATCTATCCCCTTAAGTTTCCCGTTCCACTCCCCGTTCTCGTCCATATCCCAGACCATTCGGTTCATCGGCAGTGAAACCTCCCGGCAGATTTCATAGACCTTATTGCAGCCGTTCTGGATAATCCTCCGCTTCTCCGCCTTATGCCGGCAGATAACAGGAGATTGCTCAAAACAGACCGCACACTTACTGTCATGGTGATTACAGGCTACTTTCATCTTCTTATCCATGTCATACGCCTCCAAAAGCTGTATCATCCCATATCCTTTCATCCGCTCCAGCACCGGTTTCAGATTCCGGTACTGGTTCACTCCGGCAACGCACACAAAGGTAGCGCCGGACAGATAATGGGCTATGGTCCCTTTTAAGGCTCCTTCGGTCAGATAGACACGTTCTGCGGTAAGGTCACCGATCACATGTACCGGACTTCCGGAGGAAACTCCCTGGTCATAATTGACACTGGACAGCCAGATATATTTTTTCGTGTCAGTCACATGATCTACCCGGATCTGAAACCCCTGGATGAACCCGTCCAAAGAAACTATGGGAATCAGGATTCCTGAGTTTTCTGCTTTGAAGTTAATCGTCCAGTTTCCGTCTGTATCCCGGTAGAATCCCGGCACGCCTTTCACCATATATCCTTCTTCTGCCAGCCTTTTGACCAGCTTCTTCATTCCAAACAGCGGGACACTCCGGTAACGCTGTGCTTCGATCTGTTCCGGTTTTAATCCACGTTTTTGCAGATCCTCCTGATGCTTCCTGTTAAGCGTGAGCATGGACAGCATTCTCTGATACGTCCGATGGATTTCCTCTATGGGTGCAAGCTCTGCCGTTGCCTTTTCTTCCTGTATCGGCGTTGCTTTGATATAATCCGCCCGGTATTCTCCTTTTCCCAATGCTTCCCGGATCTGCTGATTTGCCTCGGATAGTGTAACATTGTGCAAATCCGCATAAAGCTTCAGCATCCCCCCGGACGCATCACAGCGGTTGCACCGGAATACATTCTTTTCCACATTGATATTGAGTTTTCCATGCGTCTCTCCACAAAACGGGCAGTCATAATAGTTTCCCCGCCGCTTTCTGAGATGCAGCACCTGCACCACATCCAGTATTCCATAATCAAACCCAGACATATCATAATACATCCCGGTATGTTCCTCCTTTCCCCCGCAGAAAAAAGCTCTCTGCGGGGTTCTTCCTTAACCAGCCATCGGCATTGCTTTTTGTAAAATTACCTTTGCTGCCGCCGGAACCAGATTGTTCGGTCCGGAATATTGCTCGGCAAACCACTGGATCGTTGACGGGCTTTCAACTGCCACCTGTCCCATGGTCTTTCCGCCGTATTTTCCCTTTCCCGGAATCACAGTCTCGACTGCCATTTCATAGTTCATGCGTTTCATCAGTTCTTCTACCGGAAGGGACGTATCCAGATTCTGTAATGCTCCCTGCAGCATCTGTCCGGTCTTTGGCGGCGTAGGGGCAGCCGGAGCAGAACCGTAGCCAGGCATTTGTCCACTGCCATGGTAAATGGTGCTTCCCGCCGCCTGTGCCTGCTGATAGAACTGATTCATCATCTGCTGGCCTGCATATTCCGGCTGACCTGGCATCTCTCCATAAGTTGGCATAGCGGCATTTGGCAGGACACCCGAATCCGGCATGGCAGCATTTTCCATAGCACCTGAATCTGGCATCTGTGGGTTCTGATATGGAATTCCGGCATCTACCTGTGCAGGATCATTTTCCTCTCCCACATCCGCAAACTGCACACCATATCCGGCATCCGACAATGCTCTTCCTACGGCTGCTGTTTCTGCCATTTCCAGAAATTTGTCTCCAAACTTCGGATCATCGCTCCGGAATTTCTGCGAAAAGGAATTGGCTACATAATTGTCTTCCTGATCACATTTATCCAGATAGATACGTGCTTCCACAACTGCCATATTCTCTGTGAAAGTGATAATCCGGCTGATGATCTTTCCTGCCGGATTGACCAGACGAAACCAGAGCTTCCGGTATTTCACATCCAGATAAAGCTGCTCCTCCTGCCCTTCTTCTCCAATCTTTCTTGCCAGTTCCATCGGATGGAAGCCATCCACATGGTTTAAAGCTGCAACTGCCTTTGATTTCTTATACAATAATTCTTTCATTCTCTGCTCCTTTCATTTAGAAAAGCAGACGTTCCCCTATATAAGAGTAATAGTCCGCTTATTTCAAAAGTTGAAAAATATTTTTAAACAACAAGTTTTAACTGCTCCATTTCCGGTTTCTGTTCTCTCTGATACTGAGCATAATACTGTACGATCCGCTCACCTAAAATGGTGTTCCTTTTCCCGCTGTCATCCGTATGGATTGCCTGACAGACTGCAGCCCATTCCCCTACCAGATAAACCTTGCTTTTCGCTCTGGTCACCCCGGTATAGAGAATATTGCGCTTCAACATCATATAAAAGGCTTTTACCCAAGGGATGATGACAACCGGACATTCGGAACCCTGTGCCTTATGGATGGTTGTTGCGTTGGCATGTTCGATCATTTCCATCTGGTCAGCTTCATATTGCACCTGCCGCCCGTCCGGGAATCCGATCACTGCCCTGGCATTTCCATCCTCATCCGTGATACAGTCCAGTATCCTGCCCAGATCGCCGTTACTCGCCATCTCGGTATTTTTATTCTGTAAAATCTTATCGCCAACCCGGAACACCTGACTGCCGATATGCAGTTCCTTCTTCCCTGCGATTGGCGGATTTACAAAATCCTCCAGAGATTTGTTCAATTCATCCACTCCGGCAGCACTGCGTTTCCGATACGGAGTCAGGATCTGTACCTGATCCATGCCGTTTTTTGCAATCTCGTCCAGATAAATCCTCCGGACAATCTCTGCCGCCTCATCTGCTCCTTTGCAGGCAATGAACTGAAAATCCTCCCCAAAGCTCAGATTAGTCTTATTCTCCTGCATCAGTTTTGCATTATAAGGGATGCTGCTCAAAGCGCCCTGTCGGTAAACCAGATCCAGTACCGTGACCGGAATCAGCCCGCAGGCAATCATCTGCCGGAACACATCCCCGGCTCCTACCGATGGGAGCTGGTTCTTATCCCCGACTAAAAGGACTCTGGCATATCTGCTAACCCGCCGGAAAAATTCATAGGCAAGATGCATGTCCACCATGGACACCTCATCTACATTTAGAAATCCGGCAGACAGGTACTCAAAATCCGGTTCAAAATCCGTATCATCTCCCAAAAGCCCCAGGGCCAGATGCATCGTGGATGCATTTTCACAGCCGGTACTCTCCACCATACGTCTTGCCGCACGTCCGGTCGGAGCCATAAGCTGTACCTCTGACCTGCATAACGCCTGATGGATATAGAGAATCACCTTGAGAACCGTTGTCTTTCCGGTTCCGGGACCTCCGGTAATAATACTGATGGGATGTGCAAACACCATCCGCACTGCCTGTTTCTGTGTTTCTGACAGCGTGATTCCCAGTGTCTTCTGTGCCTTTTCCAGCTCCGGTTCAATGGACAACGGAACCGGCTTCTCCAAAAGCCGTCTCGCTATCATGGAAGCGGTCTGCGTTTCTTCTTCATACTGCCGGATAGAATAGATCCGTTCTTCCTCCACTACAATGCTTTTTTGCAGCACAAGACGGTAAAGCACATGACTGACATCCTGCTCCGATACTGCCATGACCTGCAGATCCCGATTCAGCATTTCCAGTGCTTCCTTCATAACCTCCTGACGCTGCTTAAACAGATGTCCTTCTTTCATTGCCTGGCTCATAATATGTCCAATGCACCCGGAAATCCGCATGGGATCATTGAGTGCACAGCAGCACTGTCTTCCAATCGCATCCACGGTCAGAAATCCGAAGCCTTTGACTGCACTCAGCATATAAGGCCGATGCCGGATAATATCCACCGATTCATTCCCGAATTTCTTCAGAATCATATTCACTTTTTTGGGTGTCACCTTAAAAGGCGCCAGAAACGTCATGAGTTCCCGGAACACCTGGTTCTTTCCATAAGACTCCACAATAGCAGCCAGCTTCTTCTCGGAAATTCCCCGGATCTTTAAAAGTTCTTTCGGACTGTTTTCCATGATTTCCAACGTCTGAAGCCCAAACTTCCGGAAAATCATATCTGCTGTCTTTGGACCGATACCCTTAACGGCACCGGAAGAAAGGTATCCTAAGATACCCTCCTTTGTCCGTGGTACAACCTCCATGAAATTTTCCACCTGATACTGGGTTCCATGCTCTCCGCTCTCCCATCTGCCTTCCATCTCAAGCTCAATCTCGTCTGTAAGCGGAAGACCGAATCCAATCGCTGAGAAGCCGATGATATTCCGGGATGCCAGATATTTGTCTCTGGCTGACAGGGGGACAGACGTATCCTGTGTGGTGAATATGGCAATCGTATACCCATTCTCCTCATTCTGGAAAATCTTATGTTTAAATCTGCACCTCATTGTTTATATCCCTCCAGCTTTTTACCCGCATCTGTTCATTTGGTTTTCTCATTACGCCGCCTCCTTCTTAATGCGGAAAGTACGGCTCTCCGTTGTCTTCGTGTACTCTTCATAGATATCCGGATGCTGGTTTTTCAGCTTCTCCATCTGGTCTTTCCCAACCGAAGTACGTCTGGTCGGATTATAGGTAATACGGTAACGGTTCGTACCGTCCTCCAGCACTGCCTTGCAGCCCTGCCCCAACTGCTCCACAAAAGGAACAATGAGTGCCCGCTGTTCTGCTTCGATTTCCTTTTTCCGTTTTTCCAACTGTGATTTTTCTTCCGAAAGGGTAAGATACTTCTCAAGATTTTTTGATTCCAGACCGGAAAGCACAATTTCCGGAATAGATTTGTCCGCAAAACCACCATAATTACGGATATTTGCCAGAACCAGATCGGAATTCCCGTTATGCGGCGGTACTACATTTTTCAATACATGTTCCTGCCAGAAATACGTTTCCTGATCAATGATGTCTTCTTCCTCAATCAGATCACGCTCAATGGTGCGATACACAAACTCATTCTCGTTATTTCCATACAGGCAGGCGATAAAGGCTTTCTGCATATTCATCACAGACAGATAATGCCTTACCTGCAGCACATAATGAGCTGGAATACCCTCATCAGCCCACTTATCTTTCGCATTATAATTGCAGGTTTTACATTCCAGAATCGCAAATGTCCCATCCGGCATACGAACAAAAAAATCCACATCTGCAAGCATGAACGGATATAATGGATGCCGGAACATGACACGTACCGGAAATACTTCCAGCCCGGTCTTTTTGGAAAAGATTTCTGCCACCAGATTTTCCAGCCGGTGTCCGACTTCCTTGGCAACCCAGTTGCTTTCCTCTTCCTCCTGAATGACCGGCTGCACACCTGTTTTGTTGTAAAACAGATCCCGGATAGTGGCAAATGGAGAGATCCCCATGATTGCCGCTACATCACTGCCGCCAATTCCTTTTTTGCGGTATTCCAACCAGTCTTCTCTTGACAGGTTACTGATATCCACAACCTTTTCCGGTGTATACTCTGCTTTGTTATTCATTCCAATTCCTCCTAACATTTGACTGCTCCATAAACGTCATATTTTTTCCAGTCTTTTGTAAGCGCCTTCGTAATATCCTCCTCCAGCTTCAGGATGCCCTGTCCGGACATTCCTTCACAGGCTGCAAAAAAGGAGGCTTCATTCATGGCATAATAAAGATCATGTGCCGTACAGGCACCTTCCCCGTTCTGGGATACAAATAGCTCCACCACCTCATTCCGGATCTTCTGTTTAATGCCAAGTTCCTTCATCAGCAGCTTCAGGCAGTTCACCGGATTACGGATCTCAATGTCCATAAGCTGAGTAAGATTCTTCATCGCATCCACATAGCGGGCGCATACCTGCTCCAGATTTTTCCGGAAGTCCAGAATCGTTGCCCCTTTATCGTGAGCCAGCTTGATTGGACTTCCCAGACTGATAACGCCGTTTGGTCCGTCTGTCAATAGCATCGGATACAGATTTGCACCGCTCGCTGCCACGTCAGATGTGGTAAAACGAAGTGCCGGTGACAGGATCTTCTCATCCATTCCGTGTGCATCCAGTGCTTTTCGGTAAGTATCCAGAAGTTCCTGACTTCCTCCGAGCTTCCACATGGCAGATACAATGGAATGGTCATAGATACCAGAGCCCTCCATGTAAACACTGCCTTTGAAATTCAGATTCAGATATTCGCAGGTTGTCTCAAACATGGCTTTCATATCAAGGATGCAATAATCATGTTTATCCCCGCCATGTACTGCGGAAACCTTTCCGTCCGCAATCTTAATCAGGGCATCCCCTTTTGCAACCCGCAGGCAGTAATTGACTACCTTCGCATATGTTGCCTTATCCAGCTTGCGAAGCCCGTCTCCATTGACACCTGCGCGGCTTAAAATGGTGCGGATGGCACAGTCACGTACCGGATAGGATTCTCCTCTCATTTTCAGTACAAGCTGCGTATTCTTCTCTGTATCCTCCAAAATTTCTTCCATGGATGCATCTGCCGCATCCAGATTTTGAGCCTCCTTTTCCAGTGGTGCCAGCCGTAACGTATTCGTTGGCTTTCTGATCCATTTGGCATTTCTTCCTCTCTCTGCCAGAAACTCCAGCAGATCTTTTACTTCTGCAAAGGATCTCTCAAATCCATCTGCATACACTCTTGCTTCATTCATGTTCTTATTCCACCTTTCTTAAAATAATATTTATCCATCAACAGCCGAAGCTGGTTGTGGCATGCAACTATGCCGAAACCTAAATGTAAGCACAAAAAAAGAATGAAAAGAGAGTCTTTTCTCTGTTCATTCTTAAAAGTCTGGTTTCTTCCTGAAAAAACAAAAGTGCCACGCAGCCAAAAAAGGCATACCGTGACACTCACTACAAACATAAACTACTTATGCCAGGAATCAGCTCCTGCTGTTTCCTGTAAGTTTGGAGATTCTTATGAATCCCGAAACTCCCCAAAAAGGGTGTGCATAAAATAAACTATATCAGTATACTAGCACAAGATATTCCTCATGTCAATTCAGGCTTATACTATATATGGTGTTTATATTTGTTCAAAATACTACATCTATTTTTCTACTACGAATTCAATCTTCTCTTTCAGATACTCCCGGCAGCCAAACCGAACCGTTCCACACTGCTTTGACTCCTCTTTCGCCTTTTCATTACAGCAGTCCAAGTAGGGACAATCGTTACATTGATTCCGCAGTGCTTCCTTCGCCCATTCAATTTCCTGCTCATTTCCTATAATCCGCACAGACATCCACTTCCTTTGCTATCATCATACCCCAAAATCCATTTTCTATCATCCATAATTTCTTTTTTTGTATCATTTTAGTAAATTACGGTTATATTACGGAATAATCACTATATTTCAAATATATCTCTATTCTATTCCGTAATTTGCTGTAAATAAATAGTTTAAAATGTGGAAGAGAGGTGTAAATGTATGGATAAAAACTTTATTGGAGAACGCATCAGCGAACTGCGTTTAAAGAAAAATGTATCTGAATATCAGATGAGTCTGGATCTTGGCAAAAACAAAAGCTACATCCAGTCCCTCACTTCCGGACGTTCTCTGCCTACCATGCAGAGCTTTCTGGATATCTGTGACTATCTGGAAGTCACTCCTCAACAGTTCTTCGATTCAGAGCTGCACAATCTTCCTCTGATTGACAAAGCAACTGATCTGATGAAACAACTCGATGACGAGGATATGCTTGCACTCATTTCCATGCTGAATCGTCTGGCTCTAAAACGCAAATAGATTTCCGTAGCTGCCAAATCAAGGCAGCTTTTATTTTTATCATTTTTTCTCGTAATTTTTCAATCTTAAAGAAAAGCCTCCTATTCCTTAATTGAATGAGTAATATATCCATTCGCCGTACCTTGAAAACAAAAGAAATCTTTCGGGAGATTGATATAGGTGACTGCAGATAGTTTGCATCTTCGCACGCCTGCAGCTTAATAGTTACAAAGTAACACCGTTTTACGTGGCCGGAACGGGCATAGGAACTGGCTTCTGAAAGAATAACATAGACTTTTGGGATTTTAGCTTATAGCGCTTTTATTAGAGAACTTTTACTCAAAATTTGATATAATAATAGACAGGTATCAAGTTGATTCCCTGTCTATGGAAAGGAGATTCATGATAACTGTAACAAAAAGGGATTTGATTGAATTAGGCTACGGTCCTTCCTTTGCTGCTGATATTATTAAAAAAGCAAAGGAACTTATGGTAGAAAAGGGGCATACCTATTATCAATCCAGAAAATTAGACAGGGTTCCAAAAGAAGCCGTTGAAGAATTATTAGGGATTACTTTGCCCGATAAGCAAGACTGATCGTGCTTTTTGCATTTTAGTAAGGAGTGAAATCATGGCAAAAGATCCAATTAAAAAAGCAGAAAACGGCACTTATTATTTTCGAGCCAACCTCGGATATCATCCTGTAACCGGAAAACAGATTCAAAAATACCGTAGCGGATTCTCAACAAAAAAAGAAGCCCGTGCCGAGTATTCCAAATTGATTCTTGCATCAACGGAAGAATTAGCTGATAAGAAGGAAGACATTACCTTCAAAAAGTTTATTGAAGAAATCTATCTTCCGTGGTACAAAACTCAGGTGAAAGAAAGTACCTACAAGAATCGTTACTCGACCATTCAAAAACACTTTGCCTATTTCTACAAGAAGAAAGTGTCCGAAATAGAAGCGATAAATGTTCAGACCTGGCAGCTCAGATTGGCAAAACAATTCAGTCCAAACTATGTACGCATTGTTCAGGGAATGTTATGTTTAGCTTTTGACCGGGCGATTATCCTCGGACTTGCAAAGAAGAATCCTGCCCGCATGATCGGCAATATCAAATCTAAAAAAGTAAAGATCGACTTCTGGACTTTGGAGGAATTTCAGAAGGTAATATCCCTGCTGTACAAAGGTGACTACTACGAGCACTATCTCTTCATCTCGTTCTGGCTTTTATTTATGACTGGAATGCGTATTGGAGAGGCTGCCGCCTTACAGTGGGATGATATTGATTTTGAAACAGGTATGCTGATTATTAGTAAAACACTGTACTATAAAACAATGAATGACTACAAATTCGTTGAACCTAAGACGCAGGCAAGCAACCGTACCATTTATATTGATGCTGATACCATCAAGGAATTACAAGAATGGAAGGCGGTCCAGGCAAAGGTTTTACCAAATTGTGGATTCGTCCTGAGTTATAACAGTACACCCACCAGCAAAACAACGCTTCCAAGAGCATTAGAGAAATTGGCAAATTTAGCTGGTGTCCACAGAATCAAAATTCATGCCCTGAGACATTCGCATGCTTCCCTGCTTATCAGCATGGGCGAAAATCCACTGCTGATTAAAGAGCGTCTTGGACATGAAAAAATACAGACGACACTAGGAACTTATGGTCATCTGTATCCAAACACCAATATTGAGATTGCAAAGAAGCTGACTGGGGTTCTCAGCTACCAGTCAGCTTCTCAAAGTATTGCTAATTATACCAGTAATCAGCATACTGCAATGTATCACAAATAAATATAAAAATGCAATGATAATGCAATTTCAAACACACAAAGCCACAAAGCCCCGTGGTTACGGGCTTTGTAGCCCAGCGTGAACTATTCGAACTCAATAGTTCCCGGCGGTTTACTCGTCAGATCATAGAATACTCTGTTAACCCCACGAACTTCATTGATAATTCTGCTCATTACTTTATCAAGTACTTCATACGGAATCTTTGCTGCCTCGGCAGTCATAAAGTCAACCGTATTAACCGCACGAAGCGCGACTGCATAATCGTAAGTTCTCTCGTCACCCATAACACCAACGCTTCTCATATTGGTCAGGGCTGCAAAATACTGTCCAATGCTGCGGTCAAGTCCTGCGTTTGCAATCTCTTCTCTGTAAATTGCATCTGCATCCTGCACGATCCGTACTTTTTCAGCCGTTACTTCTCCGATAATACGGATTCCAAGTCCCGGTCCCGGGAATGGCTGACGGAATACAAGCTTCTCCGGAAGTCCAAGTTCAAGACCTGCCTTGCGGACTTCATCTTTGAAGAGATCACGAAGTGGTTCAATGATTTCTTTGAAATCAACATACTCCGGAAGTCCTCCTACGTTGTGATGAGACTTGATCACTGCTGATTCTCCGCCAAGTCCGCTTTCTACAACGTCCGGGTAAATGGTTCCCTGTGCAAGGAATTCCACTGCACCGATCTTCTTTGCTTCTTCTTCAAAAATACGGATAAATTCTTCTCCGATAATTTTACGCTTTGCTTCCGGTTCTGTAACTCCGGCAAGCTTGTTGTAGTATCTTTCCTGTGCATTGACACGGATAAAGTTCAGGTCAAACTGACCATTCTGTCCAAATACTGCCTCAACTTCATCGCCTTCATTCTTACGAAGAAGACCGTGATCTACAAATACGCAGGTAAGCTGTTTGCCGATTGCTCTGGAAAGAAGTCCTGCTGCCACAGAAGAATCAACTCCGCCTGAAAGCGCAAGAAGTACTCTTCCGTCCCCAACTTTTTCACGGATTTCCTGGATGGTATTTTCAACAAATGCATCCATCTTCCATTCGCCGACACATCCACAGACATTCTTTACAAAGTTATTGATCATCTTGGTTCCTTCCGGTGTATGAAGCACTTCCGGATGGAACTGGATTGCATAAAGCTTTTCTGCTGCATTTTCTGCTGCTGCTACCGGACAGTCTGCTGTGTGTGCAGTAATCTCAAATCCCGGTGCCACCTGCGAAATATAATCAAAATGGCTCATCCAGCAGGTTGTTGTTGCAGATACATTTTCAAATACTTTGGAATCTTTCTTGTCGATGATGACTTCTGTCTTACCATATTCTCTGACGTCAGCTTTTTCAACTTTTCCGCCAAGTACGTGAGACATAAGCTGTGCACCATAACAAAGACCAAGTACCGGAATGCCAAGCTTAAAGAGTTCTTCAGAATAAGTCGGTGAATCCGGTTCGTAACAGCTATTCGGTCCTCCTGTCAGGATAATTCCCTTCGGGTTCATTGCTTTAATCTTTTCGATATCAATCTTATAAGAATAAATTTCGCAATATACATTACATTCCCTGACACGTCTTGCGACAAGCTGGTTATACTGTCCACCAAAGTCAAGTACAATCACTAATTCGTTCTTCAAGGTTTTCCTCCTGTAAAATACGATCCTTTCAGACCGCTTTTTCTATTTATTGCTTTTATATTTTATTATAGTAGAGCTCTGGATGTTTTACAAGCATTTTCTATCGCCCCAACCAAAGTTTGAACTCTGGTCTGCAATTAAAACTCATACTCCGGCATCATCTTTCTAACCATCTTACAAATGACAACTTTCTTCTGTATTTACACAATTGCCCCATGTTTCCACTTTCCATTAAAGTACCGGATAACAAAACAGATTGCACGTACTACCCAGTCGATCACCATTGCAACCCACACGCCAAATACTCCCAGTCCCATATATTTTCCTACCAGATAACTGAATCCAATCCGGAAAATCCACATCGACACAATCGATGTATACATACAGGCTTTTGCATCTCCTGCCGCACGATACGCTGCTGGAAGGGCAAATGAAAGTGGCCAGATAATCATTGCACTTATCCCATGGAAATGAATAATATTTGTTGCTGCCGCTGCTGTCTGGTCTGACAAATTGTATGCTTTCAAAATCAATGGCAGTGCAAGGAAAATAAGTGCTACCGTTCCCGCCATTGCCACATAAATGATCACAAGCAGTTTTTTCAGATAGTAATGTACCTGTTCATAGTCATTTGCGCCGACACACTGGGAAATAACTGTCGTAATTGCCAGCGAGATCGCCATTCCAGGAAGAATCTGGAACAGTGCAATCGCATTGGAAACTGCATTTGCCGCAATTGCATAAGTACCGAAGGTTGAAACCAGACTCAGCACTAAAATTTTGCCCAGCTGAAACATACTGTTTTCCAAACCATTCGGAACCCCAATTGCAAGTATTTTCCGTATCATTCTTCCATCAAACCGGAATTTCAGTGTCCGCTCAATATGCAAGATACGTGTCTGATTGCAGAGCAACACTGTTATCACTATCGCGGCAACCATTCTGGAAATCAGTGTCGGTATTGCAACACCCGCCGTTCCGATCCGTAATCCGAACACAAGAATTGCATTTCCGGTTACATTGATCGCATTCATCAAAAGCGATACCCGCATGGATACCTGCGAATTCCCCATCGCACGGAAAATTGCTGCCCCACCATTATATAAAGCGATAAATGGAATCGATGCCGTTACAATTAACAGATAAATATCTGCATGTCCTTTTACTTCCGCTGTAATGTGACCAAATACCTGATTCAGAATTATATCTTTTCCAAAGTAAACCAGTATCATGATCACAACCGCACTAAGACTCACAAACCATACCAGCTGTGTTGCCGCTTTACATGCTGATTTTTCATCTTTCCTGCCAAGATACTGTCCGGCAACAACTGCTCCACCAGTCGCCAGTGCTGCAAAAATATTGATGATCAGAATCATAATATTGTCAACCAGCGACACGCCCGACACAGCTGCTTCTCCAACATTTGCAACCATAATAGAATCTGCCATCCCAACAAGAACTGCCAATAACTGCTCGATTACCAAAGGTCCGATCAGATTTGCCAGTTCCCGATTGGAAAACAGATAATGACTTCGATCCTGTTTTTGTTTCGTTTTCCCCATTCTTCTCTTTTCCTGTCCCTTCTCTTTTGTATATCCCCGTTTTTTCTATTATATACTGTAAAAATGTAATACACCATCTTTTTGCAAAGAAAAGGATTTTTTATGCGTGCTGATGCAGGTACTTTTCTCTGGTAGCAAGTCCGCCCCGGATGTGCCGTTCCGATTTGTTCAGATCCAGAACCTTTCGCGCCTCACCTGCAAGAGATGGGTTGATCTGGAAAAGGCGCTCTGTTACATCTTTATGTATCGTACTCTTACTAACCCCAAACTCTTTCGCAGTCTGGCGCACAGTGGCTTTATGTTCGATGATATAATATGCAATTTCTACTGCCCTTTCCTCAATGTAATCTTTCATAAAAAAACCCCTGCATAAATTGTTTTTTACAATCTATGCAAGAGGATTTTGATGTATGTCTGCATTTTTTGCACTCTCAGACTTTTCTCAGATGATGTGGCAGCGCTCTTGTATCACAGGAAATCATACTCCCCGTCATCATCACAATCAACTACTTCATATCGCTGTTGTAATTGACTCTCCATGTTTGAGAACATTCTTTTTGTAAATTCATAATAATCTCATCCAAAGTGTCTCCGCTCATAATTTCTCCTTCGTATTTTGGCGGGTACATACTTTGCCACAACTCTATCAATTAAAACAAATCAAATAATGCGGATGTATCAAAAATTATGTCCTGTGGCAATTCCAATTGATATTTTTCAGCAAAAGCTTCAATAAATTCATCCGTAGGTTCTTTATTTTCTTTGTATTCTTTCTCCAAAACTTTTTTTATTTCCTCTAATTTAGCATATGCATCTTCCGCATTACTATAAATGACTCCATACATTCTTCCATACGATACATAGATCTCATATGGTTGACTTTCTGATGAAAATACACTTACTTCCACAGCTTCATCATAAACCTCACATATTTCTAAATACGTATTCCTATAATGTCTTCTTTTTTCCGAAAAAGTATTTGTCACATTTTTCCAGCTTTCCATATCGCACTATCTCCTATTACTTTTTTCTACAAGTATATTGAAGAGTAATTTCTGATTACTTTTCTTTAGTATAACATATTCTAATATCAATTTTCTACAACTTCTCAGTCCATAAAAATTACACAAATTCCTCTCACTTAATCACCCACATCAGCTTGTCTGTAAATATGTTTTTTCGCGAATTCTTCAGATTGACTTTCCCCTCCCCATAAGTTATCCTTATCATAGTACGCCATACTGACATCTTTGCAGCACTGGTGGATTTTATTATTTTTACAGGTAAGGATTTGAGAAAATGAGTAAAACAAAAACAATCGACCTGACTTCCGGGCCGATTCTAAAGACGCTGGCAGAGCTGGCACTTCCGATCATGGCTTCCTCGCTGCTGGGGACAGCCTACAATATTACGGACATGGCGTGGATCGGCATGCTGGGTTCCAAAGCCGTTGCCGGGGTGGGCGTTGGGGGAATGTACGTCTGGCTCTCACAAGGGCTCGTGGCACTTCCGCGAATGGGCGGACAAGTCAATGTCGCACAGGCCTGCGGACGCGGTGACTATGAACAGGCAAGGGGATATGCCGCTTCCGCTCTGCGGCTTACATTTTTACTGGGAATTTTATTTGCCGCAGTATGTATCGTGTTTATTCATCCGCTGCTCGGCTTTTTTAACCTCGGAGACGCAGAGACTTATACCGCTGCGAAATTATATACACTGATCACCTGCGGACTGATTCTGTTTTCATTTTTAAATCTGACTCTGACCGGACTTTCTACTGCACAGGGAGATTCCAAGACACCGCTTATGGCAAATCTTCTTGGACTGGTTGGTAATATGATCCTGGATCCGATTCTGATCCTCGGATTTGGACCATTTCCAAGGCTTGAGGTTGTTGGCGCTGCAGTTGCTACCGTGACCTCGCAGATACTGGTTCTGATCGTCATGCTGATTCGGATTATGCGCTCTGATCTGAAACCAAATATTCTGCAAAATATGCATGTGCTGTCGCGTTTCCCTGCAAAATACTACATCAGTATTTTTAAAATTGGATTTCCGACAGCAGTACAGAGCAGTATTTACTGTATGATTTCCATGGTTCTCACACGAATGGTTTCTGTATTCGGGGCAGGTGCCATTGCCACACAACGAGTCGGCGGACAGATTGAATCTGTTTCATGGAACACTGCAGACGGCTTTGCTGCTGCGTTAAATGCTTTCGTTGGTCAGAACTACGGTGCAAAGAAACCAGACCGTATCCGGAAAGGATATAATATTTCATTTAAAATTCTCGCTGTATGGGGACTCATTGTAACCGGTGCTTTCGTATTCCTGCCAGGACCGATTGCTTCCCTTTTCTTCCACGAAAAAGATGTTCTGGCGATTGCGATCAACTATCTGATCATCATCGGATTCAGCGAAACCTTTATGACCATTGAGCTTATGACCATCGGCGCACTTTCCGGTCTTGGTATGACAAAGCTTTGCAGTATCATCAGCATTGTCCTCACCAGTGCCAGAATCCCACTCGCCATGATCCTCACCCAAACCAGCCTTGGTCTGAATGGTGTATGGTGGGCACTTACAATTACCTCTATCACCAAAGGAATTGTTTTCTACTTCACCTTCCACCACACCAGCAGACACCTACCTGACACTAATGACAATTAATTTAACTACCCACCCTTTTTATTTTTTCCTGGTTTGTTTATTTCTTCTTCATATTTTTTCGATTTTTTTTAGAGTTTGAACATATTTCTGTCACAAATTATCTGTACACTAATAATCAGATAGTTGATAAAGCAACTATCTCCCCCTCATAAAGTAGAAGCAGTCAGAATTCTGATTGCTGCACTTTACTCTCATTCCTTTTAGATAACAATAAAAACACCAGGAACCTCTCCATTATGGAGAGGTTCTTGCGTTGTGAATATTTCTTTAAATATTCTATAAGCCTATTATTTTTTTGTTTTTAATCAGATTTTATAATTTCTTAACACTTTTGACATATTTTTATCGTATAGTAATGAATGGATAGTTGGGAAACAACTATCTCCCCCCTCATAAAGTGAGCGCAATCGGGCATGCCCGATTGCCGCACTTTGATTTTTACAGAATATTATTCTGGGACGAAGGTTATCCTCCGTCCCATATTTTATTTGTAAATGCAATACCATGTGCCCGGATATCTACCTGCACAGAACGTCAGTCACGGCCATTCATCATCAAATGAACCCAAATCTTTTACGACCTTGCACGAATGTCCCTCTGGTACATCATACTTTTTATCCTCAATTACCGGAAAGGATTTATTATGAAACGCCATACTTTACATAAACTTATTTTTTCAATTCTTTTATTTGCCATAAGTTTCCTTGTTCTTTTCACCAGCCACAAAAGCTCTGCATTCGCGGATTGGTATTCTTCCACCATTTACCCACTTTTCGTTTCGTCCATCGGACGCTTTTTCGGAATTTTCCCATTTTCTGTTTCTGAAATTGGATTGTATATTTTTGTCATTCTTCTGTTTCTTTCCTTGATCCGGATGCTGGTCATCTCCATTTACAAAATGTATGCACAAAAAAAGAACCCTGCCTGGCTCGGCTACGGTTCCTCACTCTTGCTTCTCTGTGGATGTCTGTTTACCATTTATACTTTTTTCTGCGGAATCAACTACGGGCATACTTCATTTGCAGAAAAATATCACCTGGAATCCGGTCAGTATACTCTGGCTGAACTGACCTCTTTATGCAACGAACTGACTGATCAGTTAAATACACTTTCTGACTCTGTAGACCGGGATTCTGACGGTCTGGCTGATATGGGTAAGGATCTGCAGGGTCGTGCACGAACTGCCATGTCCTCCCTCGGTGTTACCTACCCTGAACTTTCCGGATACTATCCACAGCCAAAAGGGCTTTTATTTCCGGCTTTTCTCTCTGTACAGAATCTTTCCGGGATCTATTCACCATTTACCATTGAGGCAAACTATAACTCCGCAATGGTTTCCTACAATCTTCCATTTACCATCTGTCACGAGCTTTCACATCTGCGTGGATTTATGCAGGAGGAAGAAGCAAATTTTATCGGTTTTCTCGCCTGTGTAAGTACCGACGATACCGCCTTCAACTACAGCGGCTATCTTCTTGGCTGGATCTACGCAACCAATGAACTTTACGAAACCGACTACGACACCTTTGAGGAAGTCTACAGCAGGCTTTCTGACAATGTAAAGGCAGATCTTTCGGCTAACAGCAGCTTCTGGAACCGATATGACAGCAAGGTCGCCGAAGTATCCGGTCAGATCAATGACCACTATCTGAAAGCAAATGGCCAAAGTGACGGGGTAAAAAGTTATGACCGGATGGTTGATCTGATGATCACCTGGTTCCGGTCAAAATAATTCTTTCTTATAAAATTTACTCTTTCTCTCCAGCCTGAAACAGGATCTCTTTCAATACGTTTGCCGCCATGCTGTGAGGGCTGCTCTTATCTTCCACAAAACAGATTTCTCTTACCGGTGGTTCTTCCAATAGGGGAACCTGAATGACAATGCCCTGCTCGATCACTTCCTGTGCAAGCGGTTCCGGAATAAACCCGATTCCCAGATTCTGTCTTACCATCGGCAGAATCTGATCGATGGTTGCTGCTTCGGTATCTGCCGTCATTGCAATTCCATGCTCCAGAAAAAATCTGGTATAAAAATCATAAGTTGATGTGTTTTTCCCAAGGCAGATAAATGGATACTCCACCAGCTTTCTCAAGCTTACCGGTTCTTTAAATATATCTTTGTACGCCACATTTGCAACCAGGATTTCTTTAAATGAAAGAAGCGGAGTTGCCTTTAAAGGCTTTTTCACCTCTGCCGGTGTAGATGCTACCGCAAAATCTGAAAGTCCGTTCCGAACCGTCTGTATCGCCTGTGGTGCTGTATAACTCGAAATGCGAAGTCTGATTTTAGGATACTTTCTTCTGAACTCTCCCAGCACCGGAAGTAGAAGCAAATGCAATGCAATCTCACTTACACCGATCGTTACGGTTCCCTGTTCCAGTTTCTTTTCATTTTCAAGCTCTAGTTCTGCTGCATGCAGATGCTCGTATGCAATTGCAACATGTGAATAAAGCCGTTCTCCCTCCGGTGTAAGCTCTGCCCCCCGGTTAGATCGGATAAATAGTCTGCATCCAAGCTGACTTTCCAGATTGTGGATTGCCCTTGTTACGTTCGGCTGATTACTCATCAGGATTGTCGCCGCCTGTGAAAAACTTTTATACTTTGCCGCATAATAGAAAATGCGGTAATAATCATAGGTAACTTCCATCTTCCTGCTCCTTGTTCCGTATATCTCCGGCATATCCAGTGCCGCCTTTAACTGAACGGAATCGTAACCGGTGTACAGTCAAATTTTTCAAAATAACTGTCGGCCAGATGCTCCTCTTCGCCTTCGATCAGAAGGTGCATCTTCTCTCCCATTCTTATCGTCATCAGTCCCATGATCGATTTGGCATCAATCTCGAAACGTCCTGTCACATCCTTTACCGTAATATCTGCATTCATCTTCTGGCAGACATTACAAAAAGTCATCAATTGTCCTGTAGTCATAAAACGTATATTCTTCTGTACCATAATAGGTTAACCCTCCGCAAGTCTTTTTTCCTGATGTCTAGTTTACACAATATCGTACAATTAGAGAAATATCTCTTTGAAATATCTGATATGTCATTTGGATATATCAATTGTTTTTTTATTTTACATACTACATAGCAGTTTGTCAACACTACCGGTCATTTAAATTTTTATATTCTCGATACTCTGCCAGCGGCATATATGCCGGACGAATAATCTTATCCACATTGATCAGCTCTTCCAGACGATGTGCACTCCATCCAACGATTCGCGCTGCGGCAAAGATCGGCGTATAAAGCTGCTCCGGAATTCCAAGCATATGGTAAACCAGTCCGCTGTAAAAATCGACATTTGCATTTACACCTTTATACATCTTCCTTTTTCCGGCAATGATTTCCGGTGCCATATGTTCCACTTTCTCATAAAGTGCGTATTCTTTATCGTATCCTTTCTCATGTGCAAGCTGAGCCACAAATTTCTTGAAAATCTCAGCACGTGGATCAGATACTGAATAAATCGCATGGCCCATTCCATAGATCAGACCTTTTTTATCAAACCTCTCCTTTGCAAGCAGACCTTCCAGATATGCTCTTACCTCATCGTCATCTTCCCAGTCTTTGACCTCTTCTTTCATATCAGCAAACATCTGCGTCACTTTGATATTCGCACCGCCGTGCTTTGGTCCTTTTAACGATGCCATTGCCGCAGAAATTGTAGAATAAGTGTCTGTTCCTGACGAGGTAACAACGTGGGTGGTAAATGTAGAGTTATTTCCACCACCGTGATCCATATGCAGCACAAGTGCCATATCCAGGATCCTTGCTTCCAGATCCGTATACTGTCGGTCTTCACGAAGCATCATCAGAATATTTTCCGCAGTGGACTTCTGCGGATCCGGTGCATAGATGTACATATCCTGACCCTGACGATAATTGTATGCATGATATCCGTAGACCATCAGCATCGGAAATTCACTGATCAGGTTCAGGCACTGTCTGAGAACATTCGGGATCGAGGTATCATCAGCTTTTTCATCATAAGAATACAGATTCAGAATCGCCCTTGAAATATTATTCATCATATCATGGCTCGGTGCCTTCATAATAACATCGCGCACAAAATTCGGCGGAAGTGTCCTTCTCTCTGTCAGTGTCTCATGAAACCCATCCAGCTGTGCAGCCGTCGGAAGTTCACCAAAAAGAAGTAGATATGCAATTTCTTCATATCCAAAATGATCCGCATCCAGAAATCCACGAACCAGATCCTTGATGTTATAGCCTCGATAATACAAATTACCGGCACACGGAACTTCTTCGCCGTTCACAATCTTTTTGGCACATACATCGGAAATGTTGGTAAGTCCGGCAAGAACTCCTTTTCCGTTCAAATCACGGAGACCTCTTTTTACATCATGCTTTACAAAAAGTTCTTTGTCGATCCCGGTATTCGCTTCACATAATCCGGCAAGCTCCTTGATTTTCGGCGAAATATCAAACAGAATACTATCCAGATCTTTCGCACTGTTCACTGAATTTGTCATACACCTACTCCTTTCTGTTAAAGGCTCTGCATAATACTGCAGAAAGTATGAATGAGGGACGGAAACACGCACTTTTAGCATCGTCCCCCGTCCCTTCTTCTTATTTATAAACTACTTACTACTTGTTGGAAAATATGGTCTCAGTGAATCTGCCACACTGCTGATCGGCATTGTCTGAAGCCATACATGTCCCGGTCCTGTAATAACCGTATTAAATAATCCTTCTCCGCCAAAGACAATATTCTTAAGTCCCGGCACGGTCTGGATATCCATCTGGCATGTTACACTCATCGCTGCCAGATAACCGGAATCAATCACGATCTGCTGACCCGGTTGTAATTCGTATTCTACCACATGTCCATCGAATTCTGCAAATACAATTCCATTTCCGGATACCTTCTGCAGAACAAATCCTTCTCCTCCAAACAATCCTGAAGCCACTTTCTTGTGAAAATGAACAGATAGATTTACTCCCGGCTCACCTGCCAGAAATGCTTTTTTCTGAAAAATATATTCCTGCCCCGGTCCGATTTCAAATGCCTTGATCGAACCTGGAAAGCTGGATGCAAATGCGATCAGTCCATTCCCTCCCTGTGCGGTATAAATGTTCTGGAACATCGCTTCTCCAGAAAACATTCTTCCAAATGCTTTTCCAAATCCTCCATTTGTCGAAGTCTCCATCTTCATATTCGGAGACATCCATGCCATGGATCCCCGCTCTGTGATCATCCGCTCGCCAGCTTCCAGATGGCAGATCACTACCGGAAGGGTATCACCCTTGATTTCATACCTCATGCTCCATTTCCTCCTTTATAATATTAGTCAGTCTGGCAAATTCTTCCAGATCCAGTGCTTCTCCCCGGACACTGCTTCCTTTCCCGAGTTTCTCTATCGCAGCAGTGATGACTTCCTTTGAAAGATTCAGCTCTCCTGAATTCTTAAGGCCATTTGCCAATGTCTTCCTTCTCTGATTAAAGGATGCCCGTATAAGGCGGAACATCAGCTTTTCATCCATAACCTCTACCGGAGGCTTCTGATGTCTTGTCAGGCGGATTACTGCTGAGCCGACTGCCGGACGCGGCATAAAACAGTTCGGTGGTACATTTGCAACAATATACGGCTTTGCATAATACTGTACAGCAAGTGAAAGTGCACCATAATCCTTTGTTCCCGGTCCTACCTGCATACGGTCAGCCACTTCTTTCTGGACCATAACCGTAATACTCTCTAGCGGCACATGACTTTCAAATAAGCCCATGATGATCGGTGTCGTTATATAATATGGAAGATTCGCAACCACCTTGATCGGCCGTCCTCCGTTTTTCTCCTTTGCAAGTGCTGCAATATCCACCTTCAGGATATCTTCATTGATGATCGATACGTTGTCGTATTCTTTCAGTGTGTCTTCCAGAATCGGAATCAGCGCACGGTCGATCTCAACTGCGGTTACTTCTCTTGCCGCACAGGCAAGGTACTGTGTCATCGTCCCGATTCCAGGACCGATCTCCAACACGTAATCATCCTTTGTGATCTCAGCTGCACGAATGATCTTATCCAGCACATGCTCATCGATCAGAAAGTTCTGTCCGAATTTTTTCTGAAAATTAAAATTATATTTTTGCAGAACCTCAATGGTATTCTGCGGATTTCCAAGTGTAGGTGTTTTCATCTGTTATTCTCCTGATTATTCATTGCCTGCGTCTTAAATGCCGTACAGATCTCTCGCATTTTTCTCTGTCACAGCGATCACTTCTTCCAGACTCATCTCTTTTAACTCTGCAATTTTCTCAGCCACATACCGGATATAAGAAGACTGATTCCGTTTGCCACGGTACGGCTCCGGTGCCATATACGGGCAGTCTGTCTCCAGCACGATCTTCTCGATCGGGATTGCAGCTGCGACATCTTTTAATTTCTTTGCATTCTTAAATGTGACGACTCCGCCGATTCCAATATAGAACCCCATCTTCACATATTCTTCAGCCATTTCACGCGAATAGGAATAGCAGTGAATAACTCCGCCAAGCCCCTGTGCATAATTTTTCATGATATACATGGTATCTGCGGCAGCTTCCCTGCTGTGGATGATTACTGGTTTTTTTACTTCTTCCGCGAGCTTCAGTTGCCGGATAAACCACTTCTGCTGTACCTCATGCGGTTCATTATCCCAATAATAATCCAGACCGATCTCTCCGACTGCAACCACTTTTTTGTTACGGCAGAGTTCTTTCATATGCTGGATCTTATCTTCGTTAAGTTCTCCAACCTCATCCGGATGCACACCGATTGCAGCATAAACATATGGATACTTTCCGGCAAGTGCCAGAACCTTCTCACAGGATTCATAAGTCGCACTTACATCCACGATTGTTCCGACTCCAAGATCCGACATAGATTTTAAAAGCTCATCCCGGTCCTCGTCAAACTGTTCATCATCATAATGTGCATGTGTATCAAATATCATTTTCCTCGTCTCGCTTTCTTTTTACTGACTGCTCTCAGATGTTCTAAGTATACCACACATTCTTAGCCGCTGAATAGTCACTTTTTTTACTTGCTTATCCGGTTTCTTCTATGTATACTATAGATAGTGCAAATAGATCACATCTGCAAATGTATGGGGAATATATTTCTGAAGATTCTGATCAGATATTATAGGAGGATTTTAAAATGAAAGTATTTGACACTGTAAACAATGTCGAGCTGGAAGCCGACACAAAAAAACTTGTAGACATTATGGTAGACGGACGTCAGGTTGATGTATACCTGAAAGAAAAGAAGACTGACGAAGACGGATACATGAGCTGGGATGTTGAGCACTGGTCAGCAATCGACAAAAAGCGTTTCATCCGCTGCTACTCTCTGGAAGGTCGTGTCCTCAGCGAGTCTACTGGTCACAACATCTATGACCTTTACAATGAATTCAAACCGGAAGATGCTTTAAAGGTAGAGCTCAGCTAATCTCTGCTGTATTCTACATAAGACGGTAATGAAATTCCAGACGGGCAGAACCTTCTGTCCGTCTTTTATTGTACGAAAATGTACTCTGATTCTGCACAATGTCTTTTCTGAGATACTTTTTCATTTTCTCTTGTCAAATCCGGCATGCCGCGCTATAATTTTATTTGTACAAGTTCATATGTACCAGGGAGCTGGAGATTACCGGCTGAGAGGGGATTTATTTGTCCCGACCTGTAACCTGATTTGGATAATGCCAACGGAGGGAATGTATACCATGTATTTGATAGAGATGCCTCCGCATCTCTTATTTTTTTACATGACATATCAGGAACACGAAGATGATGTGTTCAGTGATTACGGACAGCAGGAACTCCACTCAGGTGTGGGGTTTCTTTTTTATTTAAAAGGAAGGAGAACTCTACTATGAAACAAAATAATACAACAAAGAAACTCGCACTTGCCGGTGTTCTCACCGCGCTTGCAATCGTCGGAAGCTTTATCAGTGTACCGGTTGCCGGAAGCAAATGCGCTCCGGTACAGCACATGGTCAACATTCTTGCCGCCGTAACACTTGGTCCTGCATGGGGCGTCGGCATTGCATTCTGTGCAAGTTTACTCCGCAATCTGCTCGGTCTCGGAAGCTTTATGGCTTTTCCGGGAAGCATGGTCGGTGCTTTATGCTGTGGTCTTGTCTACAAAAAATGCCACATCTTAAGTCTTACCTGCCTTGCCGAAGCGATCGGAACCGGATTCCTTGGCGCACTTGCCGCTTATCCGGTTGCTTTGTATCTGATGGGAATTGCGCCGGCAGGACTTTTCGTTTATGTCGTTCCATTCCTTATTTCCACTGTCGCAGGAAGCATCCTTGCTTTCATCCTGATCACAGTTCTGGAAAAAGGCGGCGTTATGTCTCAGATCCGCGAAGCATAATCATCGTTCATTTTTACAGCACTCTGCTGTAAATGAAACCGCGTTACACCGGGGACACCACCTTGTATCGCGTAATAAAAGGCAGAGATTTTCAAATAAAATCCTGTTCATTGCCGGAAATTTTCCGACAAAGGCGTTAGCAATTCTATCATTCCGAACTGGAAGTGTACCCATCAGGCTGTGTCTGGTTTTTTTCGTGTACGCTGTCCGTGTTTTGCTGACGCCAGATTTTTGTGATACTCACAAACCAATAAGAAACGGAGGCAAAACAACATGAGAAATTACACAACCCAGATGGACGCTGCCAGAAAAGGAATTCTGACTCCGGAAATCGAAACCGTAGCAAAAAAGGAACATATGCCTGTTGAAAAGCTGATGCAGCTTGTCGCAGAAGGCAAGGTTGCCATCTGTGCCAACAAGAACCATACCTGCCTTGACCCGGAAGGTGTCGGAAGTATGCTCCGTACCAAGATCAATGTCAACTTAGGCGTTTCCCGCGACTGCAAAGATTATAATATTGAAATGCAGAAAGTTATGAGTGCCGTTAATCTCGGTGCAGAAGCAATTATGGATCTTTCCAGTCACGGTAATACCCAGCCATTCCGTCAGAAGCTGACACACGAGTGCCCGGCTATGATCGGAACTGTACCGGTCTACGACAGTGTCATCCATTATCAGAGAGACCTGGCAACTCTTACTGCACAGGATTTTATTGATGTTGTCCGTCTTCACGCAGAGGATGGCGTTGACTTTGTCACTCTTCACTGTGGAATCACAAGAAAAACCATCGAACAGATCAAAAAGCATAAACGTAAAATGAACATCGTAAGCCGTGGCGGAAGTCTTGTCTTTGCATGGATGTGCATGACCGGAGAAGAGAACCCATTCTATGAGCATTACGATGAAATCCTCGACATCTGCGAAGAATATGATGTTACCATTTCCCTTGGTGATGCCTGTCGTCCGGGATGTCTTGCTGACGCTACTGATGTGTGCCAGATTGAAGAACTCGTCCGCCTCGGAGAACTGACCAAGCGTGCATGGGATCACAATGTACAGGTTATGGTAGAAGGTCCTGGACATGTGCCGCTGGATCAGGTTGCTGCGAACATGAAAGTACAGCAGAGCATCTGCATGGGTGCACCTTTCTATGTACTTGGACCTCTGGTAACAGATATCGCTCCGGGTTATGACCACATCACTGCAGCCATCGGTGGCGCTGTTGCTGCAATGAGCGGAGCCGCATTCCTGTGCTATGTCACACCGGCTGAACACCTTGCACTTCCAAACGTAGATGACACCAAGCAGGGAATCATTGCTTCCAAGATCGCTGCTCACGCAGCTGATATTGCAAAAGGAATCCCACATGCGCGTGATATCGATGACAAGATGGCGGATGCCCGCCGCGTCCTCGACTGGGAAGCACAGTATGCATGTGCTCTCGATCCGGAGACAGCAAAAGCCATCCGTGACAGCCGTAAACCGGAAGATGACCATAGCGATACCTGCAGTATGTGTGGTAAATTCTGTGCGGTCAGAAGTATGAATAAGGCGCTGGCTGGAGAATATATTGATATTCTGTAAACTTAGAACTTTCCCGTGTAGAGCAGAAAATTCTATCACATTTTTGGTGTAAATGAGAAGAGAACTGTATTTTTCAGTTCTTTTCTTTTTGCCCAATTTTTGCTCTGTTTGTTCTATAAAATATAGCACTTTGACAATGGTAAATTTTTTTGTTTGATGTATAATAATTACACAAGAAAAAAGGATATAGCGGGAGGGATTTTTATGAAAAATAAAGTAATGTGGAAAGATGTGGCACTGATCATTTTAACAATTCTTTTAATTTTTTCTATGTGCAGAATACATACGCTGCATCAGTCAAATAAGAAACTCTATTCGCAGACTCTGGAGCTGAACAATCAGCTTGCTACACTCAAGGAAAAGAATGCAGGACTAGAATCAAAACTGAGCAGTGAAGAAAGTATTACAGATTCCGTAAAGACTTCTGATAAAACGACTCACGACACTTCCGATAGCACACAGTAATCCCAAAAGAGGAAACAACTACATTATCTGTGGTCGTTTCCTCTTTTTCTGTTACATCACAGCAATCTCTGTGATATATTGATCTCTTATTTTTTTAATCAGGCAGATATTCCCAATCTGCCTCACGACTTGTCTGCTCCGTTTTAATTAACAGATCTCTGCTCCTGCCGGCATCTTCTTCTCCGGTGTCATCAGCGCAAGATTTCCATCTGCATCTTCTGCGCAGAGCAGCATACCTTCTGAAAGCACTCCGGCGAGTTTTGCAGGTTTCAGGTTCACAAGAACCATAACCTTCTTGCCTACCATCTCTTCCGGTGTGTAGTGTGCTTTGATTCCGGATACAATCTGTTTTACCTGGCTTCCGATCTTAACCTGTGAGCAGAGCAGTTTTTTAGATTTCTTCACTGCCTCGCAGGAAATGATCTCACCTACCTGGAACTGCATCTTTTCAAAATCTTCAAAAGTGATCTCCGGTTTTGCTTCGATGTCGATTCCTTCTTCTTCCTCTTCTTTCTCTTCTTTAACTGGTGGATGAAGTTCTGCTACTTTTTTCATAACTTCTTCCAGATCGAGTCTCTGGAACAGGATTTCCGGTTTGTCAGTTACATTTCCGCCACCAAGCTGTGCAAGAATCTTTTCTGATGTTTCCGGCATGAAGGATTCCAGAAGTTTTGCACCTTCGGAAATACTCTGGATCAGATTCCAGAGTACTGTCTCCAGACGGTCCTTTTTACTTTCATCCTTAGCAAGTGCCCAAGGCATTGTCTCATCAATATATTTGTTGCAGCGTTTAAACAGATTGAAGATCTCTGTAATCGCATCTGCCACACGCAGTTCTTCCATTTTTGCTTCTACGAGCTTCGGTGTATTTTCTGTTACAGCTTTCAGATCTGCATCTACTTCTTCTGTCACACCTTTATTTGTCACAGTTCCACCAAAGTATTTATTTGTCATAGAAATAGTACGGTTTACAAGGTTTCCAAGTGTGTTGGCAAGATCTGAATTCAGTCTTTCTACCATCAGTTCCCATGAAATCACACCGTCATTTTCAAATGGCATCTCATGCAGAACGAAGTAACGTACTGCATCGACTCCGAAGAAATCTACCAGCTCATCTGCGTAAAGAACATTTCCTTTAGATTTACTCATTTTTCCATCGCCCTGAAGCAGCCACGGATGTCCGAATACCTGTTTTGGAAGCGGAAGTCCAAGTGCCATCAGGAAGATCGGCCAGTAAATTGTATGGAAACGGATGATATCTTTTCCGATCAGATGAAGGTCTGCCGGCCAGTTCTTATTGAACATTTCATCGCTTTCACCATCACAGTGATATCCGATACCGGTGATATAGTTGGTAAGAGCATCAAGCCATACATAAACAACATGCTTCGGATCAAAGTCTACCGGGATTCCCCATTTGAAAGAAGTTCTGGATACACACAGATCCTGCAGCCCCGGAAGAAGGAAATTGTTCATCATCTCGTTCTTACGGGCTACCGGCTGAATAAATTCCGGATGTGTATTGATATGCTCGATCAGTCTGTCTGCATATTTGCTCATCTTGAAGAAGTATGCTTCTTCTTTTGCCGGCTGAACCGGGCGTCCGCAGTCCGGACATTTTCCATCTACAAGCTGGGACTCTGTGAAGAAGGATTCGCATGGAGTACAGTACATTCCTTCGTAGTGTCCTTTGTAAATATCTCCCTGGTCATACAGTTTCTTGAATATCTTCTGTACTTCTTTCTCATGATAATCATCCGTTGTACGGATAAATTTGTCATAAGAAGTGTTCATCAGATCCCAGATTCTCTTAATCTCCCCGGATACGTTATCTACAAATTCCTTTGGTGTAACGCCTGCTTCTTCTGCTTTTAATTCGATCTTCTGTCCATGCTCATCAGTTCCTGTCTGGAAAAATACATCATATCCCTGACTTCTCTTATAACGTGCAATTGCATCTGCCAGCACGATCTCGTATGTGTTACCGATATGTGGCTTACCTGATGTATAGGCAATTGCAGTTGTAATATAATATTTTGGTTTGTCTGCCATGGTTCTTTATCTCCTTTTTCTTTTAATTATTAAGTAAAAGAATGTGCCTTGGCACATTCTGGTGCCTGCGCGGTCGCTTGCGACATCTTCCTTGTGCGCCGCAGTGCGCATCCTCGCGGAGCGTTTTTTATATATTAGAAAAGAGCATTTTCTAATATATAAAAAAACCGCCTTCTATAAAATATAGAAGACGGGATTATTACCGTGTTACCACTTCTCTTCATCCTTCCCTCACAGGAAGAATCTCACCGGGTACAGTCTGCTGCTTTTGGCAGTCCATATCTGCACTCGCCGCTGTAACGGGCGGAACCCATCGCACGCTTGCACAGGAAACTGATTCGTTGCTTCCTTATGTTCACCTACGCTGCTCAGAAGCCATCTTCAATCCTTCTCCAGTCATCCCTCTCAGCCTCTGCGGGACTTCTCTGTAAACATTCAAAAGACCTACTCTCTTCATCATCGCTTTTCTCATATCAAAAAAATCCTATCACAGATATCAGAAACTTGTCAAGGCGTATTTGACACCAGATAGCCTTTTTCCTTCAATACCTGCTCGATCAGATCCAGTGTCTCTTCCGAATCCGCTTCAACTGTGTGATAGTGATAGTTGGAGGTGATATTCTTAAGCGGACTGGACTTTCCACTGTGGATCCCTTCCATGAATTCTTTGACATTTCTCCGCGATGCCACATCAAGAGGTGCTTCCATATGTCCATAAATCCGGTGATTGATCATTACATTTACCACCTTGCCACCCAGATCTACGATCGAACAAAGCTCATCCTCCATCTGTTCATCCGTATGACTGACTTTGAACACTCTCGTTACCGAATGCGGCGCATTCAGAATATATCCCCGGTTGGTCGAAATGATATCATATCCGGCTGCACGGATCAGTGCAATGTCCTGTACAATGACCTGACGGCTTACATCATATACCTTCGCCAGTTCTTTCCCCGGTACCGGAACCTCACTGCTCTTTATTTTGCTGACAATCTCTTCTCTTCGTCTGGAACCTGTCATCCCGATATAACTCTCCTTTTTCTGCAATTCTGCCCTGTATCTGATTCCTTACCTTTCTGTCATCCGGCGTCTTCCCTTTTGCGGAAGCGCTTCTGCATTTTCAGGCTAAGACCAGCTTAAACCGCATGCAGATTCTTCAGTGAAATATCAAGAACAGGAGCAGAATGGGTAAGTGCCCCACTTGATATATAGTCTACTCCAAGAGACGTCAGACGGTCAATATTTTCTTTTGTCACATTTCCGGAACACTCTGTCTCTGCACGTCCGTCAATAATCCGGATTGCCTCCTTCATATCCTCCGGCGACATATTATCCAGCATAATGATATCTGCTCCGGCATCGGCAGCCTCTCGAACCATATCCAGATTCTCTACCTCCACTTCGATCTTGCGTACAAACGGTGCGTATTCCTTTGCCATCTGTACCGCTTTTGTCACGCTTCCTGCCGCTCCGATATGATTGTCTTTTAAAAGAACTCCGTCGGAAAGATTATATCTGTGGTTATATCCGCCACCGACACGAACCGCATATTTTTCAAAGATACGCATATTCGGTGTGGTCTTCCGGGTATCCAGAAGCTTCGTTTTTGTTCCTTCCAGAAGCTTTGCAACCGAATGGGTATAGGTTGCGATACCACTCATTCTCTGCAGATAATTCAGTGCGACTCTTTCGCCGGAAAGCAGCGCACGGATATCTCCAGTAACAACACCCATCAGCTCACCTTTCTTCACTTCATCGCCGTCTTTGCAATAAAAATCAATCTTCACATTTTCATCCAGGATCTCAAATACTCTGCGAAATACATCCAGTCCGGCAACGACTCCGTCCTGTTTGCAGATCAGCTGCACCTCACCGGTCACGGCTTCTTTCATCACCGCATTGGTGGTTACATCCTCACTGGAAATATCTTCCTGCAATGCTTCTTTGATCAGATGGTCTACATTTAATGTCATTGTAATCTTATTCATTTCTTTTCCTCACTCTATAACAACGTATTCTCTCACTAACTGTTTTCAACTATGGCAAATTACACATTTTCGCGAGTGCGCAATTTTGCTGAAATCTTCTTCAGATTTTCCAGTTCAGTAAAAACTGCTAGACTGCCTCTTTACAGAACACTGCCGGCTTCACTGCATTTTCCACTCCTGATATCTTATGTGCCGCACGTTTTGCAAACACCAGACTTTCCAGCAGGGAATTACTTGCCAGACGGTTCGCTCCATGAACACCATTACAACTGGTCTCTCCAACTGCATACAGATGTTCCATCGAAGTTCTGCTGTCACTGTCTACCCAGATGCCGCCCATGAAATAGTGCTGCGCCGGAACAACCGGGATCCAGTCCTTTGTCACATCATATCCTTCTTCCCGGCATCTCTCACAGATATTCGGGAAATGTTCCAGAATCGTATTCTTATCTATATTTTCCATGGAAAGCCACACATGATCCGTTCCATCTTTTTCCATCTGCTCACGGATTGCTTTTGTCACCACATCCCGCGGAAGAAGCTCATTGACAAACCGCTCTCCGTCTTTGTTATAAAGAACTGCACCTTCTCCACGGACAGATTCTGAAATCAGAAATCTGCGTCCTGGTTTTGAAGAATACAAAGTGGTCGGATGGATCTGCACATAGTCCAGATGTTCCAGACGGATGCCATGCTTTTTGGAAATATCAAGCGCATCCCCGGTCAGATGTGGGAAGTTCGTAGAATGCTGATATCTTCCGCCGATTCCACCACTTGCAAAGATGGTATCCTGCGCATAGATCTTCATTTCTTCTCCGTCCTGCGTCTTCGCTAAAATTCCTGCACACTTTCCATTTTTAACAATGATGTCTGTCATAGTTGTAAATTCGTGTATTTGTATATTTTTTCGTTTCTTTACTTGCGTAAGTAATTTACTTGTGATCTCTTTTCCTGTAATGTCTTCATGGAAAAGGATTCGCGGTCTGGAATGTGCACCTTCTCTTGTAAATGCAAGATTTCCGTCTTTTTTAGCAAAATCCACACCATATCCAATCAGATCATGAATAATTTCCTGCGAGCTGCGGATCATAATATCCACGGATTCTTTCCTGTTCTCGTAATGACCTGCGCGCATTGTATCTTCAAAATACCCCTCATAATCTTCATCATCACGAAGTACACAGATTCCGCCCTGTGCAAGAAATGAATCACTGCTTTCCAGATCTGACTTGGTAATCATAACAATCTGTTTATCCTCCGGAAGATTCAGTGCAGAAAATGCACCACCAACTCCGGTTCCTACGATCACTACATCTGTCTTAATCTCCAACTTTATCCCTCCAACTCCGGTTCTCTTATCCGGTCACCTATTGTTTCTTATTTCTGATTTTCCGGTTCTTTTATTTTGCAGCAAGCTCCAGCATTTTCTCTAACGGTTTTTTGGAATTTTCCCGAAGCTTTGCATCTACGTGAACCTCATTTTCACCAGTCTGCAAAACATGCAATACCTTCTCCAGCGTATTCTTTTTCATATTCGGACATACCGGTAGCTTGTCTGGATAATAGAATGTCTTCTCCGGGTTCTGTTCCTTCAGCTTGTAACCCACACCCTCTTCTGTACAGACAATAAATTCCTGACAATCACTTGCCGTTACATACTGGATGATTCCTGATGTGCTTCCCACGTAATCTGCCATCGCAAGAAGTTCTGCACGGCATTCTCCGTGTGCGACGATCTGTGCCCCCGGATGTCTCCTTTTCACCTCGGCTACATCCTCCGGTTCCATCCGTTCATGAGTCGGACAGAATCCATTGTTGTAAACAAAATTTTTTTCCGGTACATGATCGGCTACAAAATGTGCCAGATTCCGATCCGGAATAAAGAAAATATTCTTGTTCGGAAGTTCTTTTACAATCTTCACTGCATTTGCAGATGTCACACAGACATCCGAGTATTCTTTCAGTGCTGCCGTTGAATTGATATAGCAGACAACAGCAAGATCATCATACTCTTTCCGCATCTTCCGGATCGTCTCCACATCTGCCATATGTGCCATCGGACAGTCTGCTGTCATATCCGGCATCAGAACCGTTTTCTCCGGATTCAGGATCTTCGCACTCTCCCCCATAAACGAAACGCCACAAAATACGATTGTCTTTTCTTTGAGCTTCGTTGCTACCTTGCTCAGGTAAAAAGAATCCCCTATATAATCTGCTATTTCCTGCACCTCCGGCCGCACATAATAATGTGCCAGAATGACAGCATTCTTCTCTTTCTTAAGCTTCTGTATCTCTTCCACCGTTGTCATAACGTGATCCTCCCTTACTGACTCTTTTCTCATCTCTGATCTTTTTTCAGCATAGTGCACATTATAGCACTGCACTTTACATCTGACAAGACACTTGTTCTATTTATGTAAAGTTTCGTTTGAGATACATATTTCCAGAATCAAAATCATATACATAGAAACAACATCATTTCTTCTGGAGTTTTATGTTTCATTTAATTCTTAAACACCGGAAAAAAATTTTTCTGATCCTTCCCTGTTGTCTGCTGGTCATTCTGATTTCTTTTCTGTCTGGCAATGCATTTTGGAGCTCCCTGCATGCAGAATCCTCTGACAGGCAATTCCGTACTTTCACACGTAGCCTCTTCCAGACAGAAGTATCCGCAAATACCATCAGTCTTCACTATACCTTGCGTTCTCCTTCTGACTATGGCATCGCGGACATCCCGGCTACATATGGCAGTCTTTCTTCTGATCCCGTTGCAGCGAAAGCTTCTGTCAGAAATGTTCTCTCTTCTCTGCAGGAATTTGATCCCGGCACTCTTTCTTCGGAAAATGCACTAACCTTTAAAATCCTGGATACCTATCTTGAAAATGCATCCACAGGGACAGATTATCTGCTCTACCAGGAGCCACTTGGTCCGGTATCCGGCATCCATACCCAACTGCCCGTTCTGCTCTCGGAATACAGCTTTTACGACACACAGGATGTAGAAACCTATCTGGCTCTCTTAAAAGAAACGCCTTCCTATTTTGATTCTGTCATCCGGTTTGAGCAGAAAAAAGCTGCTTCCGGTCTTTTTATGCCGGATTACCAGGCTGATTCTGTTCTGGACACTTGCCAGTCTTTTATCGATATGGGTAAAGAGAATTATCTGGTCAGTACATTTAACGAGCGGATCGCGTCACTGGATCTTTTACCTGAAAACAAAAAAGATTCTTTTCAGAAAGAAAATATGGAACTTGTAACAGAAGAGATTTATCCGGCTTATCAAAATCTGATCACCGCTATCAAATCGCTGAAAGGAAAAGGAACGAATGAACAGGGACTTAGCCATTTCCCTTATGGAAAAAAATACTATGAATATCTGGTGCGTCAGACTACCGGCTGCAATGAATCCGTTTCCCGTCTGCGACTGATGACCAGGGCACAGATACTGGAAGATCTAAATGCCATGCAGAAGGTTCTCTTCCCTGCCGACGCAGCACTTACCCAGGCATCCGTTTTGGAGCAGACACCTCCGGATTCCATGCTGGACGATCTCAGGTCTAAAATCACAGATACATTCCCGGAAATTCCTGATGTTGATTTCCAGGTCAAATATGTTCCGGAATCCATGCAGGATTATCTAAGTCCCGCTTTCTATATGATCCCTGCCATTGACAATCTGACGGAAAATGTCATCTACATTAACAACGGACAGACCGCCTCAGGGCTGAATCTCTACACAACCCTTGCTCACGAAGGCTATCCCGGACATCTGTACCAGACCGTCTATTTTTCTGCTTCTGAGCCGGATCCTATCCGGAGCATTCTTGATTTTGGTGGATACGTTGAGGGCTGGGCCACCTATGCGGAAATGATGTCCTACTACCTTGCACCTCTCTCTAAGACGGAAGCATCCCTTCTCCAGAAAAACAGTTCTGTCATTCTTGGACTTTATGCGCTTGCAGACATGGGAATTCATTATGACGGCTGGTCTGTAACTGATACAGTCCGCTTTTTCAGCGATTACGGAATCAATGATGCAAATGCAGTACAGAGTGTCTACGAACTGATCATTGGAAGTCCCGCCAATTATCTGAAATACTATATTGGATACCTGAAATTTTATGAATTGAAAAAGGAGATGGCAGATGCCCTGGGAAATCAATTCTCCCAGAAAGAATTTCACAGGGCTGTACTGGATGTGGGACCGGCGCCATTTGAGATCGTATATGATGAGGTGGAAAAAAATTTATTAGATTGATCCTATGAAACAAAAAACTATCCTGTGAGAATCCAAAATATTCCCACAGGATAACCCCTCAAACACATTTTTATATAATTTACACCCGAATCTACAAATCCAGCTTCAGATCATTTTCCTTGATCCAGCCACATTTTCTCATCGGAATCGCAATTGCCCAGGAAAGTACTGCCGGAAGGATGAAGCAGATCAGCACAAGACCTGCCCAGTCCATTCCGGTGATCGCAGCCTTTGTTCCCGCAGCAATATCATTTACCCAGCCTGTGTACACACCAATCTGTCCGACCAGTCCGCAGGTTCCCATTCCGGATGCCACTGCCGCACCGTTCATCTTCAAATGGAAGATACAGGTTGCGACCGGACCGGTAATTGCGGATGCCAGTGTCGGCGGAAGCCAGATTCTCGGGTTTCTCACGATGTTTCCCATCTGGAGCATCGAGGTTCCGATTCCCTGTGCAAAAAGACCACCCCATTTATTTTCCTTAAAACTCATAACCGCAAAACCAACCATCTGTGCACAGCAGCCGGCTACAGCAGCACCTCCTGCAAGCCCGGTAAGTGAAAGTGCCGCACAGATCGCTGCACTGCTGATTGGAAGTGTCAGCGCAATACCAACGATCACCGACACAAGAATTCCCATAAAGAAAGGCTGCAGTTCAGTCGCCCACATGATCGCAGTTCCTACGGTACTTGCCGCTGCTCCGATCGCCGGTGCGCATCCAAGTGAAAGCAGAACTCCCACACAGATCGTCACAAATGGTGTCACAATAATATCTATTTTTGTTTCTTTTGAAACCAGTTTCCCAAATTCTGCTGCAAAAATCGTAACGACCAAAACCGCAAGAGGTCCTCCGGCACCCCCAAGTTCATTCGCTGCCATTCCGACTGCTGCCAGTGAAAACAATACAAGTGGCGGACACTGAAGTGCTACTCCGATCGAAACTGCCATCGCAGCTCCGGTTGCTCCTTTCGCATAACCGCCTACTGTTACAAGGATTCCTATACCAAGCTGTTCTCCGAGTGTACTGATAATCGTACCGATCAGAAGCGATGCAAACAGTCCCTGCGCCATTGCACCAAGCGCATCGATTCCGTATCGCTTCGCTGAAAAGATAATATTTTTCTTTCTTAGAAACTCTTTCATAACTTTCTCCTGCTCCTGTCATTCTTTTAGTGTATAATCTACTGTCTTGTCACATGTGATTACTGTGCAATATTATCCACTGTTTTGCAGAATCCGTCAAGAAGATTTTATTTAAATCTCTCATTAAATCTCTTGTCTTCGCAAAAGTATGATATAACTGATATGACTAAAAAGCAGGAGTGTACATTTTTTAACTGCACACTCCTGCTTTTTATTTCTTATTTTTATTCTTTATGAAAATATACATGATAAGCTTCCATATCTACTTCCGGAAGAGGGATCATCTTCATTCCATTCGCTTCAAACTGTAATTTTCCATCAACCATATGAATTTCTTCTACTGCCGGTGCTGTAAGGAATTCTTTTTCCTCTGAAAGTGCCGCAAGAATATATGGCCCATATGCAAGATTGACAAATGCCGCATCAGACTTGTTATCCAACACACGGAATTCCATCGGAAGTTCCAGTCGGATCACATCTCCGGCTTTCGGATCTGCATCAATTACCAGATAACCATCATGAAGTGCTGTATCTGCAAGAACTTTTCCATTTACAGACACGTTAAAATCCTTCTGCCCCCATGCCGGAATATGGATTTTAAGAACTTTTTTCTGATCCTTTTGGCAACGGATTTCCATTACACCTTCTTCATCCACACTCTGAAGTTCGATCATCGTTTTTCCATTTTCGTCCGTCAGCACGGAATCTACAAGAAGGTTAATGTAAAGCGCATCTTCATCCTGCGCATAAATATTTTCCATATAGCGGAATCTGCTCTCCATACCGGTTCCATGACAACAGGAATTCTCTGAAAGGAAGAATTCTTTTCTGCCACCCGGACCAAGTGGAAGAAAATAAGTCGTTCCACCATCACATTTATGACTACTTGATGTCAAGATATGATTTCTCAGCGTATTATCATAATAATCCATCAGATTGCCGCTTCGCGTATATTCAAATAACTGACTGGTCAGGCGCAGCATATTATAACTTGCACAGCTTTCAGCAGCCTTATCCGTAAGATAAGAACACGTTGTATTTGCACGATGGAACATCTCAGTCTCACCAACCCCACCGATACAATATGTATGTCCACCAGTCACAATATTCCAGAAATTCTTTCCGATTTCCCAATAAATCTCATCACCAGTTGCCCGATACAGATCCATTGCACCGATAATCTGCGGAATATGCTGGTTTGCATGCATATCCTCCAATGTATCGCATTCTTCTTCCATCGGATAGAATAACTTTTCATTTTCAAAAAGTTTTGCAGCCTTCAGATGATTTTCTTTTCCGGTCAGCTCATAGACTTTTACCATTGTTCCAAGCATACCACCAAACTCACCTGCAATATACATTGCCCACATTTTATCCAGAGTTTCTTTTGGCAGACGGGAAAGCCTGTCATATACCCAGTCTCCCATCAAATCCAGGATCTCTTTTGCCGTCTCATTTCCGGCAAACACATGACAATCATATAATCCGGACATAATCTTATCCAAAGTATAATATGGAGCCCAGATTTCCGGATACTTGGTATATACTTCCAGAAGATCGAACTGTTCCTCTGAGTATGCACTTAAAAATCCTCTGTGATATTTGCCGGTTGCCGCAAATGCATCCTGGCACTTTTTCAGCTCTGCTACCATATAATTGACTTTATCTAAAAATTTTGGATTGCCGGTTGCTGCAAATGCAAGTGCAATACCTGACAGATAATGTCCTGTCGTGTGTCCTTTCAGTTTACAGCTTTCCTCATCCCAACCGGTCATCGGAGGTGCCCCTTTTGTATCCAATCCGGTCGCTTTGCGGAAATTATAAAGCATCTGGTCATCGTCAATTCCAAGAAGATATTCTTCCATCAGCTTCTGATATTTATAGTAAAGAGTTCCTTCTTTCAACCGAACCTGTCCAAGTGGAAAATAACCCACTTTTTTCTCCGGTCCTTTTACTGGTACTATTTCCTTTTTATAATGGATCTCTACAGATGCTTCCTTTTCTGTTCCATCGATCACACCTGCAACTGCAACCACTGTCTCTTCTTTTGCCGGCTCATATGTATTCCATTTCACCGGCATTGTCATGCGGCGTCCATCTTCTGTGTATACGATCACAACAGACGGAAGATGTGCTTCTTCACCGACCAGTGCATTAAGGACGACTTTACGTACTTCTTTTACGATATTTTCTTTTGCTTCCTGCAATACGGTCGCCACATATTCTCTTGACTCACTATATCCTTCATATGTTGCGGTAACCGTCAGTGTAACTTTACGGTTTCCCATGCCATGCAGTGGACGATGTAACTTTCCTGTATTATCAATAAATCTTTCTTCCCCTGTCTCCCAAGTAAATTGAGCACCATATTTTCCGTTCTCCGGGAGTGTAAGATTGTCATCTACCGTGCTCAGATTCCCAATATAAATTGCATCCAAATCTTTTTTAATAATTTCTGCTGCGTTCATGTTTTGCTCCTTTTCGTATAAAAATTGGATTCGAACCATCTATAGACTATATTCTATGTTTCTCTCCATTCTTTGTCAAGATTTTGCACATTTTTTGTTAATTGTAGTCATTTTTATTGTGCGATATATACATTTTTCAAAAAAATCTGAATACAACATTCGATAATTTTTATATACAACTTTTATTTATACAAGTGCTGCCAGCCACACACTCGCTGCAAGCCCTGCAAATGTTGCAATAAGTGCTCCGGCAAGAGTATACCTGGTTTTTTTCACCTTTGCTGACATAAAATACACAGACATCGTATAGAAAATCGTTTCTGTACACGCCATCGAAATTGAAGCGATCATTCCGTTTCTCGAATCCGTTCCAAATTCCTTATAGATATCAAGCAATAATCCCGTTGCGGCAGAGGACGAAAACATTTTCACAATCGTAAGCGGAACCAGTGCCCCTGGAAATCCAATCTGCTCCGTCACATTTCCAATTATTTCCGATATAAATTCCAGGAAACCCGATGCACGCAAAATCCCCACTGCCGCCATCAATCCGATCAACGTCGGCATCAGCCGCACGACCGTCCAAAATCCACGCTTTGCTCCCTGAATAAAAGTATCATATACATTCACTCCTGCAAAAATTCCATATATAAGAATGGACAAAATCATAAAAGGGACTATAAAGTCAGATATGTATAAAAAAAGGCGCATAAAAACAGCTCCAGACGAACTACTTTACTAAAAAGTATATTCGCCGGAGCTGTTATTCATTCCGTTTGCTTTATAAAGAAAACTTTTCTATTCCTCATCCGCATACTTCGCAAACCGCTTCTCATTCTGATGGATCACATAATAATACATCACGATCAGCAACACACTTGCCAGGATCCATGCCGCCGGACTTGCCATGCATACCCCAAAGTAACTCTTCTGCCCTGCCGCGATCATGGCAACAACGCCCCTGCCAACCAGCTCAGCCACACCAGCCATCATCGGAAGCAGTCCATATCCCATTCCCTGGATTCCATTCCGGTAAACATTTACAACAGTAAGAGGAATAAAGAAAGTACCGACGCACTTCAGGTAAATATCCACGGAACGCATAATTTCTGTCAGATCCCCAGACAGGAACAGATACGTCATATATTTTCCAACCGTCATAATGATCGCCGCAACTACGACTGAATAGATACTTCCCATGATCGTAATTGACTTAAATCCCTGACGGATCCTTTTGATCTTACCTGCTCCAATATTCTGTGCGCAATAGGTTGCCATCGTGGTTCCCATCGCAACATATGCCTGCGTCACGATCTGCTCTATCTTATTCGCTGCGGTAAATGCCGCTACCTGTGTGGAGCCAAGCAGATTCAGGGCAGTCTGTACCATCATGGTTCCGATCGCTGTGATCGAATATTGAAGAGCCATCGGGATTCCGACTGCAAGCTGGATCTTCAGCAGATGTCCGCTCGGACGCCAGTCCTCCTTATGTAAATGCAGAATCGGAACCGCCTTCATAATATATACCAGACACAGGATTCCCGAAATCCCCTGTGAAATCACGGTCGCCCATGCCGCACCGGCCGCGCCCATGTGAAACGCAATGATAAATACCATATCCAGCACAATGTTGAGCAACGCCGCAAGAATCAGGAAATATAGCGGAACCTTGCTGTTACCAAGTGCCCGCAAGACACTGGATAAAAAGTTATATAGCATCTGCGCCGCAATTCCGCCACAGATTACCATAATATACGCATAGGCATCCTTGAAAATATCATCCGGTGTCTGCATAATCCCAAGAAGCGGTTTCATTGCCATCATTCCGAACACAGTCATAATAAGAGACATAATAATCGCCAGAATCGCGGCATTTCCTACAGTCTTGCGCATTGCTTTCATATCACCCGCACCAAATTTCTGTGCCGTAAGTACAGTAAATCCTGCCGTCATTCCCAGAATAAATCCATTGATCAGAAACATGATCGTTCCCGTACTTCCAACAGCCGCAAGTGCTTTGGTTCCCACGAACTTTCCTACGATAATCGTATCCGCCATACTGTAGAACTGCTGAAATACATTTCCAATGAAGATCGGCAGTGTAAAATTAAAAATAATTTTTCCCGGATTCCCGGTCGTCAAATCTTTTTGTAATGTTTTCATATATTCCCTCTGTTTATCTCATTAACATTTTACCTCTCGTCATTATAGAAAAATGTATCTTAAATTGCAATTGTCGTTTTCACGAAATTTCCCCTGTTTCACAAAGTATTTCCCGTTTATTTGACGGAATCTTTGACACCCCAGGTTCTATCCTCTATAATAGTTTATATAGAAAAATTTTATCATTTTCAGGAGGCATTGATATGAAACCACTGCCCTTTATCATGCAATATGTCAGGCGATACAAATATCGCTATATTGCCGGAATCCTTACTCTTTTTGCTGTAGATGCAGCAAGTGTATTTATTCCAAAACTTACCGGTATCATTACCGACGGTCTTACCGCGCGCAGCATCACTTGGAGTTCCATTCGTACCTGTCTTCTTGGAATCTTTCTGATTGGTCTTCTGCTTGCAGTCGGCCGTTTTTTGTGGCGTTATTTTCTTTTTGGAACCGCCCGTATCATCGAGCGCGAACTGCGTAATGAAATGTTTTCCCATCTGGAAACTATGGACGTGGAATACTACAACAGCCACAAAACAGGTGATCTGATGACCCGGTTTACCAGTGACTTAAATGCGGTCCGCATGGCACTTGGTCCTGCTGTCATCTGCATCTTTGATTCCGTAGTCATGACGATCCTGGTCGTCTGCCAGATGATGTATTATGTCAATGTAAAACTGACACTTCTGGCACTGATCCCGATGGTCATCATCTGCCTCGGCTATATGCATTATGGAAAGGTACTGGATAATCTCTATACCGAACGTCAGGACAGTGTTTCCAATCTTGCCGACTTTGTACAGGAAAGCTTCTCCGGTATCCGTGTGATCAAGGCCTTTGTCCGCAAGCAGGCCGAGATCCTTTCTTTTTCCAAAAAGAACCAGGATACCATGGATAAAAGTATGCGCATCGCAAAGCTGGAAGCCATCCTGATCCCGCTTCTGGATGTGATCATCGGATTTTCCAGTCTTGCCTCACTCCTTTATGGAGGGTACCTCGCCCTGATCGGACAGATTACGCTCGGACGCTTCGTAGCTTTCAATCAGTATGTCAATATGCTGGTATGGCCGATGCTCGCCTGTTCGGAAGCTGCTGTCATGTTTTCCCAGGGAACTGCATCCATCCGCCGTGTACAGGAAATTCTGGAAGCGCAGACAAATGTAAAAGATACTGCTTCTGTCACGACTTTAGACACCCTGCACGGGGATATCCGTTTTGATCACCTGACCTTTGCACACCTTGGCAATACTTCTCCGGTACTGCATGATATCAATCTGGACATCCCATCCGGGACAACCCTTGCCATCATCGGGCGCACCGGCAACGGAAAGTCCACTCTGGTCAATCTTCTGCTCCGGCTTTACAACACCGAGCCAGGCATGATTTATCTGGATGACCATGATATCAACACAATTCCGCTGAAAACTCTGCGTGAAAATATTGCTTATGTACCACAGGATAATTTTCTTTTTTCCGATACTCTGAAAGCAAATATTGCATTCGGCACAAAGTCACAGGATATGAGCCGTATTATCGCCGCAGCAAAATCAGCCTGCATTCACGATAATATTGCAAATTTTCCGGACAACTATGATACGATCGTCGGCGAACGTGGCGTTACGCTTTCCGGCGGTCAGAAACAGCGCAGCTCCATCGCCCGCGCCCTGATGAAAAATGCGCCGATCCTGATCCTTGATGACTCCCTTTCCGCTGTCGACACCGATACGGAAGAACATATCCTGCATAATCTCAGGGACGATCGTAAAGGGAAAACAACAATCCTGATCGCACACCGCATTTCCACAGTACAGCATGCCGATCTGATCATGGTACTTGAAAATGGGGAAATGAAAGAGCTTGGAACACACACCGAACTGATTCAGAAAAATGGCATTTATAAAGATATGTTTGAAAAGCAACAGTTGGAAGCTTCCATTGGAGAACAGGAGGTAGCCCTAAGATGAAACGACTTTTAAGTTATCTAAAACCGCATAAATGGGTAATGACACTGGCAACTGTCCTGGTTCTCTTCATCATTGCTGTGGAACTTTACCGCCCGATCATCGTCGGAAATGCAATCGACCAGTACATCAATGGTTATTATCATCCGTATGCAGAAGCCGACGTTTCCGCTCCGGACGCTGTAAACTGGAACGGCCTTGTACTGTCGCGCGACCAGGCGGTATCCGCGGCGGATTCTGCTTCCTTTTATCAGATTTTTCTCTGGAAGGATCACTATTACATGGCAGAAAATCTCACCCGATCTGAATGTACCGCACTGCAAAATGCCGATACATCTGTTTTAAAAAATTATGTCAGAGAAGGTGCGCAGAAGCTTACTTCCAATGATCTGAAGGTTTTAAGACAAAATGATTTTAAGGGGATCTTAAAAGCCGGAATCCTGTTTCTTCTGCTGCTTTTTAGCGGATTTTTCCTGAACCTTGCCGACACCTGGCTTTTGCAAAAGATGGGCCAGCAGATCGTGTACAAACTGCGTGAAGAAACATTTACACATATACACAGCCTGTCACTTTCTTTTTTCAATACAACACCGGTTGGCAAGCTCGTAACCCGTGTATCTAACGATACTGAAGCAGTCAACGAACTGTTTTCCACCATTCTTGTGAAACTTTTTAAAAACGTTGTAAAGATTATTGGTTACGCTGCTGTCATGCTCTCAATTAATGTGAAAATGGCAGGTATATCCTTCCTGCTTTTACCTCTGGTTGCAATCCTGACTTTTGTTTTCCGGCATCTCTCCAGAAAAGCTTACCAGATCACAAGAAATAAAATCACAGAGCTGAACACCTTCCTGTCCGAACATATTTCCGGTATGAAGCTGATCCAGATCTTTGCACGTGAAAAAGAGAAATACAGTGAATTTGAAGGCAAATCTATGGAACTGTACCGTGCCAATTTCCGCGAGATCATGACTTTTGCGATCTTCCGGCCTTCAATCTATCTGGTTTCGATCATTGCCATGATCCTTGTCATCCGTACCGGAAGCCTTTCTGTGTTAAATGGAAGTCTTTCTCTCGGAACCCTGTTCGTGTTTATCACCTACATCAGCTCCTTTTTCGAGCCAATCCAGGAGCTTTCCGAACAGCTTGGAACCCTGCAGTCTTCCATTGCTTCCGCAGAAAAGATTTTCAGTGTTCTTGATGTAAAACCAGAGATCGTATCTCCGGCCGATCCGACTCCGGTCAATATTCTTGGTGAAATTGAATTCCGCCATGTCTGGTTTGCCTACGAAGAGGAAAATTATATTTTAAAAGATGTAAGTTTTGTAATCCATCCGGGTGAAAAAGCTGCTTTTGTCGGCGCTACCGGAGCAGGAAAATCTACAATTTTAAATCTGATCGGAAGATATTTTGATATTCAGAAGGGACAGATCCTGATTGATGGGATTGATATTCATGAAATTGATCTGGATGTGCTCCGCGGTGCGATTGGTCAGGTTCAGCAGGATGTCTTCATCTTCACCGGAGACATCAAAAGTAATATCTCGCTGAATAATGAAGCAATCTCACCGGACGATGTCAGACGGGCTGCCGAAATTGTAAATGCAGATCCATTTATTCAGAAACTGCCGCACGGATATGATGAGCCGGTCACAGAGCGCGGAAGTACTCTATCTGCCGGGCAGCGCCAGCTTTTGTCCTTCGCACGGACACTTGCTTATGATCCGAAGATCCTTGTTCTCGATGAAGCAACTGCCAACATCGATACAGAAACCGAGACACTGATCACACAGGCACTTGCGCGGCTGATGGATGGAAGAACTACGATCATGGTCGCACACCGACTTTCTACGATTCAGCATGCGGATAAAATTATTGTGATGCATCACGGGGAAATAAAAGAATCCGGAACCCATCAGGAGCTGCTGGCGAAGGATGGGTTGTATAAGAAATTGTATGAATTGCAATTGATGGATTAGACAATTCTGTCATTTTATTTTATATTGATTTTCTTCTTTATGTTTGTTACCATAAGTTCAAGGTGCTATTTCACACTGACGTGAATGGCGGTTCGCTTTGTGCGGAGGGTTCATAGCTCCGATTACATAGATCATCTCTTAATTGAGAAATCTTGGAAAGGAGAACTAGCTTATGCTGACCATTACTGACCTTATTGCAGTGATTTCACTGTGTGCGACTTTTTACAGTCTTGGGTATGTGCGTGGAAAGCATGATTCCAAGACGCAAAAATAACCGCCCATCGTCCTGAGAAAACATGAGCGGTTATTTTTAATAACCAAATAATATCAGGCGAACCGTCATCGGTAGCACCTTTTCTATTTATTATACTAGCATCTTTACACTTTTATGTCAATTTTCTTTACAAGATTTCTTTTGCCCTATGGCATGCAACGGAATGTCCTTTGGAAATCTCCTGGAGTTTCGGGACACCGTTTTTACAGGCTTCTGTCGCATATGGACAACGAGTCACAAAACGACAGCCCTCCGGGATATTCATCGGACTTGGCAGCTCGCCTTTGAGCTGGATTCTTTTATGTTCTCTTGCTTTTAACGGATCCACGATCGGAATTGCAGAAAGCAGTGCCTTTGTGTACGGATGCATCGGATTGGTATAAAGTTCATTGCTCTCTGCCACCTCAACCAATGTTCCAAGATACATAACTCCGATTCGGGTACTGATGTAGCGTACCATTGAAAGGTCATGTGCTGCAAAAAGATACGTCAGACCAAATTCGTTCTGCAGATCTTCCAACATATTGACAACCTGTGCCTGGATCGATACGTCCAGGGCTGCGATCGGCTCATCACATACGATGAATTCCGGATTAACTGAAAGTGCTCTTGCGATTCCGATTCTCTGTCTTTGTCCACCGGAAAATTCATACGGGAATTTATCCATATCTGCTTTTGACATTCCAACTTTATTTAACAGATACTCAGTTCTTTCTTCCGCTTCTGCTACACTCATCCCTGCTTTTTTCAGCGGCTCATTGATAATTTCGCGAACATTCCAGAATGGATTCAGAGCTGAATACGGATCCTGGAAAATGATCTGTACTTCGTCTTTCATCCACTGCAGATTCTTTGCTTTTTCATTTGTGATATCTTTTCCTTTATAGGTTACTTTTCCATCTGTGATATCATACATACGGATCAGGGTACGTTCCAGTGTTGATTTTCCACAGCCTGATTCTCCAACCAGACCAAAAGTTTCGCCTTTATTGATCTCAAGACTTACACCGTCTACCGCTTTTACATACTGCTTACCGCCCATAAATTTATGAACCGGGAAATACTTCTTCAAATCCGTTGCAGATATTAATATTTCTTTATTCATCTATCTCCCCACCTTACTCATTTAAAAAGCACATTGCTCTGTGTGTTTCTGTAAATTCGGTATACTCTGGTTTCTCATTTTTACATCTCTCAGTTGCATACTCACAGCGTTCTGCAAACGGACATCCTTTCGGAGGATCAATCAGTGACGGCGGAAGTCCCGGAATAGACTGTAAGCGCTCGCCTTCTTTCAGATCCAGTGAAGGAATTGCTTTCAGAAGTGCCTTTGTATATGGATGCTTTGGTTCATAAAATACTTCTTCAACCGTACCGCTTTCCATCACCAGGCCACCATACATAATGATAACCTTACTACAGACAGTTGCTACAACACCCATATCATGTGTGATCAGCATGATCGAAGTATGGAATTCATCCTTCAGTTCATGTAAAAGATCCAGGATCTGCGCCTGAATCGTAACATCAAGTGCTGTCGTCGGTTCGTCTGCGATCAGCAGCTCCGGTTCACAGGCAAGTGCCATCGCGATCAGAACTCTCTGGCGCATACCGCCTGAAAATTCATGTGGATACTGTCCAAGTCTGACTTCCGGATTCGGGATACCTACTTTCTTCAGCATTTCTAATGCTTTTTCTTTCGCTTCATTCTTAGAACATTTTTTCTGCCGGATAATAACTTCCTCGATCTGGCTTCCGATTTTCTTCAGTGGATTCAGTGCGGTCATCGGATCCTGGAAAATCATGGTCATCTCTTTTCCACGAACCTTTCTGCATTCTTCATCCGACAGATCTTTTAATTCTCTTTCATTTAAAAGGATAGACTCAGCAGTTCTCTCTGCATTGTCCGGCAGAATCCCCATAACTGCTTTCATGGTTACAGATTTTCCACTTCCGGATTCTCCAACCAGACCTACGATTTCACCCTGATCCACGCTGAAGCTGACTCCTCTTACAGCCTTTACTTCCTGTCCATGACTTTTAAAAGAAACATTCATATTTTTTACATTTAATACATTCTTCTTACTCATCTTTATCACCTGCTGTAATTCTCGGTTCTACAAACACACGAAGTACATCCCCTAATTTATTGAAAGAATACACGGTCAGAATGATCAGAATGCCCGGCAGAACTGCCATATAAGGTGCCTTCTGAAGATACTGCTGTGAGCTCTGGAGCAGACTTCCCCAGCTGGACATCGGTGCCGCAACACCAAGTCCCAGGAAGCTAAGTGAACTTTCTACCATGATCGCACTTGCGATCTGTGCTGTTGCTGCTGTGATGATCGTTGGAAATACGGTCGGAAATACGTGTGACATGATAACCTTTCCTGAAGGAATTCCGATAAAATCTGCATACTGCACATACTCCCTCTCTTTTGCAGAAAGCACTTCCGAACGCACCAGTCTGGCAATTTCCATCCAACTGAACAGACCAATTACAATAATAATAGATGCAAGACCTTTCTTAAATAACAGTCCGACAACGGTTACCATAATGATCCATGGAATAGAACTGAACACATCAACAATACGCATCAGAATATTATCCACAATTCCACCAAAATAGCCAGCTACCATACCAACGGTTACACCAATTATAATCGAAGTCAGCATCGCCAGTACCCCAACAACCAGCGATACACGTCCACCGTATAATACACGGATAAAATAATCCCGTCCCAGCTCATCTGTTCCAAACCAGTGTGCAGATGACGGTGACTGCAGTTTATGCGCTACGTCAAGAGCATCCGGATCTACACTGCTGAATACAACAAAAATACTGACTAAAATAATTGCAATCAAATATATCGCCGCAAAAATAGCCAGTTTATTATGTTTAAACTCATATTTTACATTCTCAAGTCTTCTGTTCTTCTTTTTCATCTTTACACCCCTCTATTTCATTGACTTAATTCGAGGATCTGTCACACAATATAAAATATCCGATAACAGATTTCCGAGAATAACAAGGGTTCCTGAAAGCACAAGAATACTCATAACGATCGGATAATCCATTGCCTGTACTGCACTTACAAAGTAAGGTCCGATACCCGGCCATGAGAAGATCGTCTCTGTAATAACCGCTCCGGTTACAAGCATCGGAAGCGCCATACCAAGTTTGGTAATCAGCGGAAGAAGGACATTCTTGCTGACATGCCTGAACAAAATCTCTGCTTTGCTTGCGCCAAATGACTTCTGCACAATTACATAATCTTCTTTCAGCTGCCCAATTGTAGAGCCACGCACATATCTGGTCAGATCTGGGATAAATCCAACAGTAAGAACTACATACGGCATAATAAAATGCTGCAGAAAATCCAGAATAGAATCTTCTTTTCCAATCGTATGCATTCCCATCAGAGGGAACAGCTCTAGCTTATAACCAAAGAAAAACATGATGATCATCGCAAACCAGAAAGTCGGTGTCGCAATTCCGATGGAACAGATTCCATCGATCAGCTTATCCTGCCACTGATTCTTATGACTTCCGGCAACCAGCCCTAATACGATTGCCAGTAAAAATGCTGTCAGATATGACGGCAACACCAGTTTGATCGTAGACGGGATTCTGCTCTTAAGATCATAAGAAATGCTTGTTCTGGATCTCAGTGAATAACCAAATTCACCCCGGCAGATATTCCCAAGCCATCTTCCATACTGAACAATTACAGGATCATTTAGTCCATACGCTTCTCGCTTTGCCTCTATCTCCTGTTTTGTCATATCCGGTGTCGTAATTGAATCAATTGCATCATACGGCGCAAGATTGATCAGCATAAAGCAGATAAATGTAATGATAAGCAGTAATGGAATTGCCTGTAAAATACGTTTTACAATATATTTCATTCCTCTTCCTCCAAATGTAGTTTCTGCTGAAAAAGGGAGGAGGCTTATTAACCCTCCTCCCCGTCATCCATTATTTTAAAGTTAATTTTGATACATCTCCGAATGTATAAATCGGTACGAACTGTGCATCATCAAGTCCTCCAACACGGGCAGTTGTAACAACTGTCTTCATGCTTGTACCCATTGGATACTGAAGTGCTTCTTCTGATACCAGAACCTGAAGTTCGCTATACAGCTCTTTTCTCTTAGAATCATCAAGAGTTGTAGCTGCTTCACTGAATTTCGCATCAATGTCTGCATTGTGGAAGTTCATCATATTATCTTTTGTTGAATCAAACAGCGGTGCAAATGTATCCGGGTCGATACCCATTACGTATGCTCCAAGGAACATATCATAATCTGTACATTCCAGATCATAAGCTGCACTCATGTATGCGGCCTGGTTCACACCACATAACTCAACATCAATACCAACTGCTTTTAATTCAGCCTGGATTGTAAGTGCTTCATTTTTCTGTTCTGTACTTTCTTCGACATAGCAGAGTTTTAAGGATTTTGCACCGTCTGCAGTAAGCTTCTTAGCTTTATCTACATCCTGATCCCACTTTTCAACTCCGTCTTCTGTGTAATAGCTGCTTGAGTACGGAAGGAATGTATATCCTAATTTGTAATAATCTTCACTTGTAAATGCTGCAGTCATGATTTCATCACGATTAAGAGCTCTGAAGATTCCTTCACGATAATCTTTGTCTTTCATACTCGGTGCAACAGAGTTCAGTCTCAGATAAGAAACACGACCTTCACTGTATTTTGAAACGGTAAAGTTGTCATCACCTTCAAATGTGTCTACCTGATCAACAGTTACGCTCAGTGCATCTACTTCCTGTTTCTGAAGTGCAAGACTTGCTGTATCAGAATTTTCAATAATTCTGTATACGATTGTATCAATATTTGCTTCTCCGTTTGCGTAGTTCGGATTCTTCACAAATTTAAGATGTTCACCTGTCTTATATTCTTCAAGCATGTATGGACCAGATCCAACAACTTGATCTTCAAGCATATTTACGTCAAAGCTTCCTTTTCCTTCAAAGATATGCTTTGGAAGAATAAATGTCTCTGCAGACAGAAGTTCTACTACAGATGCACTTGGTTCTGCAAGTGTAAATGTTACTGTAGTATCATCTACTTTCTCAACTTTAATCGGTTCCCCACCCACATAAAGATTTTGCTTCATATCGTTAATAGAATTAAAAGTAAATACAATATCATCTGCTGTTAACGGTTCTCCATCGCTCCACTTTAATCCTTCTTTTAACTTCATCGTATAAACTTTACCATCTTCTGACGCATCCATGCTTTCTGCAAGAATCCAGTCCATTGTTCCATCCTGGTAAATATAGTACGCAGGTGAATAAACCATATGACATGTCATAAGTCCCCATCTGTCATCTGCAGTAATCGGATTCAGTGTATTACCTGTGTCCCCACCGATTGCAAATGTAAATGTATCACTTGCTGCTTTTGTTGATTCTGTTGCGCTCTTGTCAGCTTTTTTGCTGTCTGACTTTGATCCGCCGCATCCGGCAAGCATAGAAACTGCCATAGCTGCACAAAGTAAAGCGCTGATTACTTTCTTCTTCATTGTAAACCTCCTAATAATATACCATTGTCGACAATCTATATTCTACATTGTCGCTGCGTTTTTCATTGTACTACTACTCTATTTATAAGTCCAATTGATAATTTCTATCCTGCATTACTAATAGGCATTCTCTATAATTTTATAGTATTTTAGAATCTGCTCTGTTTTTTAATAGTACATTTAAACAAGACGTGCAAAAAAACGAGGCTCTACATCAATCGTAAAACCTCGTTCCTGTTTTCTACTATTATTTCATTTTCAAATATTCTCTACGACAACATCATCCGGTCATTCGCAAACTCGCCGCCACTGACTTCTTCAAACTTCGCCAGCAGATCTGCAACCTTCAGATTCTTCTTCTCTTCTCCTGATACATCGTAGATAATTTTTCCTTCATGCATCATGATCAGGCGGTTGCCGTGCGCGATGGCATCCTTCATATTATGTGTTACCATCATTGCAGTAAGCTGGTGCTCCTGAATGATCTTATCAGAGATGGCAAGTACCTTCGCCGCAGTTTTCGGGTCAAGTGCTGCAGTATGCTCGTCCAGAAGTAAGAGCTTTGGCTTCTTAAGAGACGCCATCAAAAGAGTGATCGCCTGACGCTGTCCACCAGAAAGAAGTCCGACTTTACTGCTCAGACGGTCTTCCAGTCCAAGATCAAGTTCTTTCAGGGCTTCTTTATAGCGTTCCCTCTCTTTTTTCGTAATCCCCCATCCAAGACCTCTGCGCTCACCTCGTCTGGCTGCGATCGCCATATTTTCTTCAATCGACATGGTTGCCGCCGTTCCAGTCATCGGATCCTGGAAAACTCTTCCCAGATAAAGTGCTCTTTTATGCTCTGAAAGCTTTGTAATATCCACTCCGTCAACAATGATCTTTCCTTCGTCTACGGGCCAGACTCCTGCGATCGCATTCAGTGTGGTAGATTTTCCTGCACCATTTCCACCGATGATAGTCACGAAATCACCTGGATTGAGGTTCAGATTCACTCCGTTAAGTGCGACCTTTTCGTTGATCGTTCCCGGATTAAAGGTTTTATGAATATTCTGGATTTCCAACATATATCCCATTATGCAGTCCTCCGTTTCTTTGTAAAATATTTACCCTTCATGTACGGAACTGCAAGGAAGCATGCAACCACTACCGCTGAGAACAGTTTCATATAATCAGAAGGCATCTTCAGCCACAATACCAGTGCGATTACAATATAGTAAATAATCGCTCCGATAAAAATTGCTCCAAGTGTAAATGCAAAGGCTGCTTTTCTGCCTGCACAGAATTTTCCAAAAATAACTTCGCTGATGATAACAGCTGCAAGTCCGATTACAATGGCACCACGTCCCATATTGACATCGGCAGCTCCCTGGTACTGTGCGTAAATTCCACCGGAAAGTCCCACAAGTCCGTTAGAGATCATAAGCGCCAGAACCTTTGTAAAGCCTGTATTAATTCCCTGTGCACTTGCCATCTGCGGGTTACATCCGGTTGCACGGATCGATGCGCCAAGCTCAGTTCCAAAGAACCAGTAAATAATTGCGATCAGGATAAGTGCTGCCACGATCAGCTTTACAAAAAACAGTTCACTTCCTTCGCCGGTCACATAACGAAGCGATGCAACCAATTTATACTGCATAACATTGACTGCCTGATTGGATTTTCCCATGATTCCGAGATTCACCGAGTAAAGTCCGATCTGCGTCAGAATACTGGCCAGAATGCCCGGAATTCCAAAAAACGTATGTAAAATACCTGTCACAAATCCGGCTGCCATACCTGCCAGAAATGCGAAAAGAAGTGCCAGTGCCGGATTCATACCGCCGCGGATCAGCATAACTGCAACCGCTCCACCTGTAGCCAACGATCCGTCAACCGTCAGATCCGCAAAATCCAGAATACGGAAGGTGATATAAACGCCAAGCGCCATAATTCCCCAGATGATCCCCTGCGCTACATTTCCCGGAAGGGCGCGCACAAGAGCCATCGGATCTAAAGCTGCTAAATACATGATTTCTGCCTCTTTCTAATACTTATTATTCCTCAATTGCTTCGTAATCGTCCGGAACAGTGATTCCAAGTTCGTCACAGATTGTCTTGTTATACATCTTTGTAACTTTTGGTGCACTTTCGATTTCCATGGTTGAAATGTCTTTTCCTTCTACGAGGATTTCATAAGCCATTTCACCAGCTCTGTATCCGATATCGTAGTAGCTGATAGAAAGAGTAGCGATACCACAGCCTGAGCAGATTCCCTGTTCTCCTGCGACTACCGGAATCTTTGCCGGAAGGCAGATGTTGTTGATTATTTCTGTATTTGCTGCCATTGTGTTGTCTGTCGGAATATAGATTGCATCACAGTCATCTACTGCGCTTGTTACTACAGACTGGATTTCATTAGAGTCTGCTGCTGTGTATTCTTTGTATTTGATTCCATCTTTGTCGAGTGCTTCTTCGAACTTCTTAGCCTGATATGCTGAGTTCGGTTCTGCTGAACAGTAGAGGATTCCTACTGTCTTTGCGTCCGGAACAAGCTCTTTTAACATTGCTTCCTGTTCGTCGATCGGTGCAAGGTCACATGTACCTGAAATGTTCATTCCTGTTGCGCCTGTCCAGTCTGAAATATCCAGTGCTGTCGCGTAATCTGTAACAGAAGTTCCGAGGATCGGAATTGTGCTTGTTGCAGCTGCTGCACACTGAAGAGCAGTTGTTGCATTTGCAAGAATCAGATCATCATTGTCTGCTACGAAGTTATTCACGATTGTTGCACAGTTTGCCTGCTCGCCCTGTCCGTTCTGAAGATCAAATTTGACATTGTCTTTTCCGAATTTTTCTTCACAGGCTTCTTCAAATCCTTTGGTAGCCTCATCAAGAGCTGCATGCTCAAGCTGCTGGCAGATACCGATCTTGTATACCTTGTCTGATGATGATTCTTTTGAAGAAGCTCCTTTGTCTGACGAACTTGAGCTTCCGCCACAGGCAGCCAGTGCCAGTGTCATTGCTGCAGTAAGTGATACAGCTAAAATTTTTCTTGCTTTCATAATAACATACCTCCATCTATGTTCTTTTCGAACAAACTTTTTCCGTTTTGGCTTTGCAGCTTTAAACTTTAGCGGTTTAAACTTCAATGGTTTAAAGCTTTGCCGTGATATTGATTATAGCGTTTTTTTGTACTTTAGTCAAGGTATGTTACAAAAAGCTACAGAAATTCTAGCTTTTCCGGTCCATTATCCTGCAAAACAAAATTGCCGCCCCGGTACTGACCGCCGTTGCCGCAATCCCAGGTCCAACAACGGCTGTCGGATTCACGCTTCCGTACTGGCTCCGGTAGGCGATCACCGACACCGGGATCAGCTGCAGGGAAGAAATATTTACGATCAGAAAGGTACACATTTCGTTGCTCGCAACGCCTCTTTTTCTTATCGGTCCTGCCGCTTTTCCAAGTCGGCGGTCTTCTTCCAGCTTCTGAAGCTCTTCCATTGCTTCAAGACCTGCCGGAGTTGCCGCCCAGCCAAGTCCGAGTACATTTGCAATGATGTTTGCCGCGATTGGTTTTTCTGCCGGATGATCTTTTGGCAGTTCCGGAAAGAGGAAATGGATCAGAGGGGAAAGGCGGACGGCTGCCGTTTTCAGGATGCCGGATTTTTCTGCGATTTCCATAAGTCCGGTCCAGAAGGACATGACGCCCATCATGGTGATGCAGAGGGTGACGGCTTCTTTGGAGGAATCTAAGGCGGCGGTGGTGATGTCCGGCATTTTGCCGGAGAAAGCGGCAAAAAGGATGCCAATAAGAATCATTCCCGACCACAGGTAGTTGAGCATTTTTTCTCCTTTCTGAGTTGGGGAAATGTTGGGAGAGGGGACGCCGGGTGGAAAATAAATTGTGTTCAAATTCAAGTTGTGCAAACCATTCCGACGAACCTCTTAGGGCGGGAATCGTGTTCAGCAATGGCTTCCACGATTCCTGAGTTTCGTCTCCATTGCACAAAAAATTGAATTTGAACACAATTTATTTTCCGCCCGGCTGACATTCTACAAGTCATACTTTTCCGCCAAACTATAAATGGGGAGTAGAAAAGCCTGCTCTTTGAGATTGCATCTCAAAGTTGCAGGCTTTTGCTGCGATTTCAATACATTTATATGTATGAAATTACTTCCTTATTCAAGGCATTTTTCAGGGTGCTCTTTTTCGTATAGTTCTTTCATTTTGTCAATTTCTTCTTGGGTATACTCTTCTACTTCAGTTTTCGTCACTTTCTTAATGTGTTGTTTTTTCAGGCGTAAGTACACATATTCCCGGAAGAGGGTATAAAGGACTGACACTAGCGGGATGAAGACGAGCATTCCTACGATTCCCAAGAGGTTGCCGCCGATGGTGACTGCAGCGAGGACCCAGATGGAGGGAAGACCTACGGAGCTGCCGACTACGTGTGGGTAGATCAGATTGCCTTCGATCTGCTGGAGGATCAGGAATACGAGGATGAAGAGGATTGCCTGTTTCGGGCTCACCATGAAGATCAAGAGACAGCCGAGTGCGCAGCCGATGAAGGCTCCGAAAATCGGGATCAGGGCGGTGAAGGCGATGATGATTCCGATCAGCAGGGCGTACGGCATTTTCAATATACTTAATGTGATGACGAACATGCTGCCGAGGATGACTGCTTCCAGGCACTGTCCGGTCAGAAAATTAGCAAAGGTACGGTAGGTCAGGGAACACACTTCAAGAATCACTTCTGCTTTTCGTTTTGGAATAAACGCGAAAAACACTTTTCTCACCTGCACATGCAGTTTTTCTTTCTGGAAAAGGATATAGCAGGCAAAGGAAAAGGCAATAAAAAATGTAGTAACTCCACTGACGATGGAGCCAACCGCTGTCATCGTTGTATTCATAAAGTTTCCCGCACCATTTCCGAGAATACTCATCCCCCACTGGATTGCCTTATTCGGATTGAACTCCATTTGGTTCACAAGATCCATAATTTCCCGGTTATTGTGCGTAAATTCCCGTACCCAGCTCTGCATCTGCGGAATAAAATCTGCAATACTGTTCATCAGACTTCCAATTGTTTCCGTAAGCTGCGGAATCAGACCGAACATGACAAGCACGATCACGCCCACTACCAGTACGATCGTAAGAAGAAGGCTGACCGGTCTTGCAAGCTTTCCTGCCACCTTACTTCCTTTCTCTTTTGCCTTTCCAAATAATTTTTTCTCCAGAAAGCTCATCGGAACATTGATCACAAACGCGATCGCACCGCCAAGAGCGAAGGGGAAAACAATCCCCCATATCGCCCTGATCACGCCCAGAACCACATCAAATTTCCACAATGCAACTACGATCAGCGCTGTAAATACGATCAGTTCCCGGATTTTTTTCATCGATAATTTACTAAAATCCACTATTTTTCTCCATTCTGCTACAATATATTTATGCTTAATCCACTTACAGCCAGTAAGAACCTTCCTGTCTTGTTACTCAGATAATTTTCCACGTACCCACTTCAGAAGCTGTATGATCGGAAAACAGGCAAATGCATACAGGTAAACGGTTCCAAGCTGTTCAAAGTTCAATGTTTCTACTTTGAACACCTGATGCAGTCCCGGAACAGTAAGTACTGCCGTGATCAGGACTGCGCCAAGTACAAATGCACCCTGCATCCATTTATTATTGAAAAACCGCTTTGTAAAAATCACCGGCCGGTCGGATTTACAGTTGTATCCATGGAAAAGCCGCGCCAGGCAAAGTGTTCCAAATGCATAAGTACTTCCAAGAAGTGCACCATCCTGATGATATCCAGTCAGAAAACTGACCATGGTCATTGCTCCGATCACCAGACCTTCCAGTCCGATCTTCGCAAGGAAATCCTTTGTCAGGATCGACTCATCCGCCGGTCTTGGTTTCTCGTTCATCACATCACTGGTATGCGGTTCTACTCCCAGTGCAATTGCCGGGAGACTATCAGTCAGCAGGTTGATAAAAAGCAAATGAACCGGTGCAAACGGAACCGGAAGACCTGCGATCGATGCATATAAAACAGCGAGAATTGCACCAAAATTTCCCGATAACAGGAACTGGATCGCGTACTTGATATTCCGGTATAAGTTTCGTCCGTTTTCCACTGCTTTTACAATTGTGGCAAAATTATCGTCTGTAAGTACCATCGCCGCTGCATCTTTGGCAACTTCTGTTCCGGTCACTCCCATCGCAACACCTATATCTGCCTGCTTAAGAGCCGGTGCATCGTTGACTCCGTCACCGGTCATCGATACAATATTTCCGCGTTCCTGCCATGCACGGACGATCCGGATCTTATGTTCCGGCGAAACCCTTGCATAGACAGAAATCTTCGGGACAAATTCCCGCAGCTCTTCATCACTCATATTTTCAATCTCCGCGCCCTCACAGGCTTCGGATAAATCCTTTAAAATGCCGATCCGTTTTGCGATTGCTGCTGCCGTGATCTTATGATCTCCCGTGATCATCACCGGACGGATGCCTGCCTTGATACATTCTTCTACTGCTGCTTTCGACTCTTCCCTCGGCGGATCCATCATTGCAATCATTCCGAGAAATACCAGATGGTCCTCATCCTCTGCGGTCAGTAGATGTTCTTCCGGAATCTCCCTGCAGGTAAATGCCAGCACTCGAAGACCTTCCATTGAAAATTCCTGATTCTGGATCTGAATCTTTTCTTTATCTTCTTTTGTGATCTTACGTATTCCATTTTCTGTCCAGATCCGGTCTGTCAGATCCAGTAGACGGTCAACCGCACCTTTGACGATCATCCGGTTTTCGCCGTCTATCCGGTGAAGCGTCGACATCATTTTCCGGTCACTGTCAAATGGAATCTCATCTTCTCTTGGATAACTTTCTCTTACTTCCGCAGCTTCCACTCCATAGCGGCTTCCCAGATTGATCAGCGCTGTCTCTGTCGGATCTCCGATCTCAACTCCATTTTCATTGGTAGAATCGTTACATAAAATACTGCAATCAAGCAGAAATCTCTGTGCCGGATCTGCCACATCGATCTCATCTGCCCGGATTCTTCTGCCTTCTATATAATAATCTTCAACAGTCATCTTATTCTGCGTGAGAGTTCCGGTCTTATCCGAACAGATCACAGAGACACTTCCAAGTCCTTCTACCGCCTGCAGTTTTCGAATGATCGCATGCTCCTTGGCCATCTTCTGCGTTCCGAAAGAAAGAACGATTGTTACAATTGAACTTAATGCCTCCGGGATTGCTGCAACTGCAAGCGCTACTGCGAACATAAACGCGCTTCCGATATTTTCTCCACGAAATACACTGATTCCAAATAAGATTCCGCAAAATACCAGGATCAGAACCGAGAGCTTCTTTCCGAACTCTTCCAGATTCGCCTGAAGCGGAGTCTGCTTTTCAGAGGTTGATTTCAAAAGTCCGGCAATCTTTCCGACTTCTGTCTGCATACCTACGCTTGTCACAACGGCTCTTCCACGTCCGTAAGTTACAAAGCTTCCGGAAAATAACATATTGTTCCGGTCACCAAGCGGCACTTCCTCTTCAATTTCATCCAGGCTCTTCTCAACCGCAAGACTCTCCCCGGTCAGTGCACTTTCATCAATTTTCAGACTTGCGTTCTCGATCAATCGTCCGTCTGCCGGAACATAATCCCCGGCTTCCAGAAGGATCACATCTCCAACTACCAGTTCTCTTGCCGGAATCGGCGTCACCGTACCATTCCTGAGAACCTTCGCCTCCGGTCCTGAAAGCTTTTTCAGGCTCTGAAGCGACTGCTCTGCTTTTACCGTCTGCACGGTTCCCAAAATTGCATTCATTGTAATGACGATCAAAATAACCGCCGCACTTTCTGCGTCTCCTAAAATTCCTGAAATAATCGCTGATGCAATCAGGATAATCACCAGGAAATCCTTGTACTGCTCCAGAAAAATCTGCAGCACACTTTTCTTCTTTCCCTCCGCAAGCTCATTCCATCCGCATTTTTCACGGGACTTTTCCACTTCTTTTATCGTAAGTCCCTCTTCTCTGCTTCCCATCTGTCCAAGCACTTCTTTTACCGATGACTGATAAATTTCTTTCATCCTTTCTGCCTCCTGTTTCTGAGTATTCACATTCCTGAATTTCTTATGCAACGAAGTTCTCTTCCGATAAAAATGTATAAAAAAAGAAACCCTTATTGCACAACAAATAATGCAATAAAAGTCTCACCATTTCCTTGTGGCACCGGATGCTTCCACCGTACTGACGACACCACAAACGCGGATTCCCTTGCGTAGGTTACTCCCCTTTATTAACGTAACTATATATCACAAACAGCCCTATTGTCAAGAAAATTTTTAACCGGAGCTTCCATTTGGAAACTCCGGTAAATAATTTCACATCTTAGTTTGTGATTGTCTTTTCTGTCTCTTTGTCGAATACATGGATCTTTTCAGCATCGAATGCAAATGTAACAGTATCCCCTGTTCTTGCTGTTGTTCTAGGATCAACACGGGCTGTCATGGTAGCTCCTTCATAATCGAAGTGGAGATAAACTTCAGCACCAAGCATTTCATATACACGGATCTTAGCCTGGATAACTGTATTCGGTGAAGATGTGATAAACATCTGCTCATCATGTACATCTTCCGGACGGATTCCAAGGACAACAGTCTTTCCTTCATATCCTCCATCGATAAGTTTCTTTGCTTTTGCCGGTGGAAGTTCAATATCAGCCGGTCCAACTTTGAGGACAACTTTGTCACCCTTCTTCTGGCATACAGCATCAAGGAAGTTCATCTGTGGTGATCCGATGAATCCTGCAACGAAGAGGTTGCATGGGGTATCATAAAGTACCTGTGGTGTATCTACCTGCTGAACAACACCTGCGTTCATAACTACGATTCTGGTTCCCAGTGTCATAGCTTCTGTCTGGTCATGTGTTACGTAGATGATTGTTGTACCAAGTCTCTGATGAAGTTTGGAAATCTCGATACGCATCTGTCCACGAAGTTTAGCATCCAGGTTGGAAAGCGGTTCATCCATAAGGAATACCTTCGGGTTACGAACGATTGCACGTCCCATAGCAACACGCTGTCTCTGTCCACCTGAAAGAGCTTTTGGTTTACGGTCAAGCAGTGGTTCAAGGTCAAGGATCTTAGCTGCTTCACGAACCATCTTATCAATCTCCGGTTTCGGAACTTTTCTTAATTTAAGTCCGAATGCCATGTTATCATATACAGTCATATGTGGGTACAGAGCATAGTTCTGGAATACCATCGCGATATCTCTGTCTTTTGGTTCTACATCATTTACCACTTTGTCACCAATCTTGAGTTCACCGCTTGTGATCTCTTCCAGACCTGCTACCATACGAAGTGTAGTAGATTTACCACATCCGGATGGTCCTACAAAAATGATAAATTCTTTATCTTCAATTTCAAGGTTGAAATCTTTAACTGCTTCAAATCCGTTCGGATATGTTTTGTTAATATGCTTTAATGATAAGCTTGCCATTTATTTTTCCTCCTAAATCTTTGTGCGATTCTTACATACGCTGTCGCTGTTCTTGTTTCTGAAATAAAGTATATCTGTTTTTACTTCGTCGGTCTATGACCGGGTTGAACAAAGATTTTTTAAGAAGGTGTACAAATTGACGAAAGCCTTACAGCAGTTCTTTATAAATATCCCTTTTTCCGACTCCGCGGTCCTTTGCCACCTTTTTCATGGCTTCTTTCTTATCGATTCCCTGGTTCATATAGTAATCCATATGCTCCTGAACCGTCATTTCTTCCCATTTTGCGCGCTCTTCCTGTAAAATGCTCTCCCGGCTCTTCCCTTCGATCACAAGCACGCACTCACCCTTCGGATCGTTGCTCTCATAATAAGAAACCGCCTCTGCAAATGTGGTGCGAAATGCAGTTTCATGCTTTTTTGTAAGTTCCCGGCACACAGTCAGATGTCTGTCCCCACCAAGAACTTCTCCAAGCTCTCTCAAGGTTCTCACCAGACGGTGCGGTGCTTCATAAATGATCATCGTTCTCGTCTCATCTACGAGCTCACCCAGGACTGCCTGCCTTTCCTTTTTGTCAGTTGGAAGAAATGCCTCAAATGCAAATCTTCTGGTGGAAAGCCCGGAAAGTGTCAGTGCCGTAATGCAGGCAGCGGCTCCCGGTAGGGAAGTGACCGTAATTCCGGCTTCATAGCACATTTTCACCAGTTCCTCACCCGGATCTGAGATTCCCGGTGTGCCGGCATCGGTGATCAGTGCAATATTTGTCCCTGCAAGAAGTTTCTCCACCAGAGCATGTCCTTTGTCTATCTTATTATATTCATGATAACTGGTCATCGGTGTTTTGATCTCAAAATGGTTCAGCAGTTTAATACTGTTCCTGGTATCTTCCGCTGCGATCAGGTCAACCTCTTTCAGCGTCCGGATCACCCGGAACGTCATATCCTCCAGATTGCCGATCGGCGTTGCGCACAAATATAATGTTCCTGCCATAGTTACTCCTTTCCAGTCCCTGTCATTCCGTAATGTTCCAGGATTTCCTGTGTATAACTGCCATCTTTCTCATAAACGATCAGCGGCGGCTCCACGGTCATCCGCGATTTGGCTCCACGGATTCCCTCTATTAAAACCATGTTTGGCTCCTTATCCACATATGGATACACCAAGCGCATCCGCTTCGGCTCCAGCTTCGCCTCGCACATTACCGTCAGGATCTCGGCAAGCCGGAACGGTCTGTGTACCATGTAAAATCTGCCTCCGGCTTTTAAAGTCCGCGCACTTTCCCGGATAATATCATCCAATGTACAAAGAACTTCATGCCTTGCGATCGCCTTGGCACTCTCCGGATTGGCAAGCCCATGCCCACCGATCATATACGGCGGATTCGTTGTGATCACATCCATGGAACCATGTCCAAATATCTGTGACGCTTCTTTGATATCTCCCGTCACAATGTCGATCTGCTCCTCAAGCTGGTTGTGCCGGACACTCCGGCGCGCCATATCTGCGCTCTCTTCCTGGATCTCCAGCCCTGTAAAATGCTTTCCTTTTGTCTTTGCGGCCAAAAGAATCGGGAGAATTCCCGTTCCTGTTCCAAGATCAAGAACGCATTCTCCCGCTTTTACTTTGGCAAAGGCACTTAAAAGCACTGCATCCATTCCGAAGCAGAACCGCCCCGGGCTCTGGATGATCTCATAGCCTTTTATCTGTAAATCATCGAGCCGTTCTCCCGGCTTAAGATTATTTGTCATCTAACTTTGACGCTCCTTCACCTTTCTCCAGAGCTGCAAGCTCTTTCATTTCCTGTTTGGAAAGCTTCACATCCTTTTTCCGGCGGCGCGGTTTGAACTTCAGGTCAGCTGCCGGATATTCACGGATTTCTTTCTCATCATTGTCCAGAGTTACAATAACCCTGACAAGCTGACGCAATACGCTTAATGACTGTACTTCACCTTTCAGTCCTTCCGGAGTTGTCACCGACTCACCTACAGACGGAAGATTATTGTTGAGTTCCTCGTATGTCTCTTCCTCATTTGTCAGACAGCACATCAGTCTGCCACATACACCTGAAATCTTAGTCGGGTTCAGGGACAGATTCTGTTCTTTTGCCATCTTGATCGAAACCGGTGCAAACTCAGACAGATAGGTGTGGCAGCAAAGCTCTCGTCCACAGATCCCGATTCCTCCGCGGATCTTCGTCTCATCTCTTACACCGATCTGGCGAAGTTCAATCCTGGTACGGAATACCGCTGCCAGATCCTTTACCAGTTCACGGAAATCAATTCTCCCGTCTGCGGTAAAGTAAAACAGCACTTTATTGTTGTCAAAGGTATATTCTGCATCGATCAGCTTCATCTCCAGTCCATGCTTGTGGATCTTTTCCAGACAAATCTGAAATGCTTCTTTTTCTTTTTTGCGATTCTTTTCTTCTACACGGCGGTCATCCTCTGTCGCCAGGCGGATCACAGTCTTAAGAGGCTGGGTGATCTCTTCATCCTTCACTTCCTTCGGTCCCATCACAACGTTACCGAATTCTACTCCTCTCGCGGTCTCTACAATTACCTGATCACCACGCTTCACCTCAAATTTGCCCGGTGAGAAAAAATAGATCTTTCCTGCAGTCCGAAAACGGACTCCAATTACTTTTGTCATTCCCTAGTTCTCCTTTATTGTCAACAGAAGAAGTTCCATGACAAGATCAAAGTTGACATTGGCGCGCAGTCTCGCTTTTGCTTTCTCAAGTGCTTCCAGAATTGTCTCAATTCCTTCATAAGAGCTCTTTTTCGCACGCTCCCTGATACTGTCGATCTCTTCACCGAAAATCAGTCTGTCGATATTCATTGTTGCTTTATAGATCAGCACATCACGATACCAGATCATAAGGATGTCCAGATAATCTGTAATCTCAATCTTGTAAGCGGAAATCCGTTTCACAGCTTCCACCAGATCACCGAGTTCCATGGTATCGATATTCTTCAGCAGACGAACTGCCTCATCTTTAATTTCATTAAAATGCTCAGAGCCTGCCAGCATAGCAGCTTTTCCAATATTGCCCTGTGCAAATGCAGTACACACGTCTGCCTTGTAGTCAGGAACCTGAAGCTGCTCCATCAGATACCTTTTCACAAGCTGATCCTTAATGTTGCGGAGCTTCAGCATAACGCATCTTGAGCAGATCGTTGGGAGCAGACTGTTCGCATTCTCTGTAAGAAGCAGAATTACCGCATAAGCAGGTGGCTCTTCGATTGTCTTCAGCAGAGCATTCTGTGCCTGTACAGTCATCATATCTGCATCCGGCACAATGTAAATCTTGTATTTTCCATTATAAGGCTTCACCTGAATATCCCCATTGATCTGAACCCGGATATCATCTACACTGATGCTGTTCGGCTTTTCATGCGTTACCCAGATAATATCCGGATGATTGCCGCTGACTGCCTGCTTGCACGAATGGCACTCATAGCACGGTTCTGCTCCGCCCTTTTCGCACTGCAGAGTCTGTGCAAAAAGACCTGCAAGCATCTTCTTTCCAGATCCCTTCTCGCCGTTCAGAATATAAGCGTGTGATACTTTATCTTCTGTAACTGCGTTCTGTATATACTGAATGATCTCGCTATGTCCTACGACATCTTTAAATCCTGACATATTATCACCCTCTTCTTTCTTACTATTCCATTAGTATAACATAAATTTATGCAGATACCTAGAGCAAATTCCTGTGGTCTTTCTGAAATATTTCTGAAAATTCTGCGAATTTCGCTTTGTAGGTATGTTGAAATCGGTTTTGGCATATGTTATAATGCGAGTAGGCAAAGAATGATGGTATTAATTCCATATGTAACACAAAAACCCCGGAGGTGTGCGAGACCTCCGGGGTTTTCTATTCCTTTTTTGGTATGGTGGATTAAACCATAGGCTGGTTACCACTATTTCTTGCTATCCAACCATTTGCAAATGAGGTGGCAAACCACACCTGCCATGACAGCAATAAAGAACGATGATAAAACCTCCATATGTAACACCCCCTTTCCTTACCATGGGAGGGCACTGAAAAAGTAGATAGTACCGCCTATGTTTGATATAATATAAATATCA
>ERZ894220.90-NODE-90-length-104906-cov-14.9396_pt1 | contig 104906 bp, 102 predicted proteins | sample MGYA00380292_ERZ894220 | MGnify/ENA primary metagenome ERZ894220 (study PRJEB32331, sample SAMN06328446) | human gut metagenome | biome: human gut microbiome; feature: stool | host: Homo sapiens | collected 2014-12-05 ... | reverse complement strand
GCACGCCAATGACCGGCTTGATGCCCAAAAGACCGCCAGCAATGGCAGCGGCAGTGGGAAGGCGTCCGCCTTTATGCAGATATTTCAGTGTGTCTACCAGTGCGAACAGGTGCAGATTCTCCCGGGCCTGCTCCAAATCGGCTACGATCTCCGGCGCGGTAAACCCTTCCTGCACACGCTGAATTGCCCGGCGCACCAGAAGCTGTTCCGCCAAAGTGGCCGTTTTGCTGTCCACAATGTAAATGCCGTCGTATTCCACTTCGGCTTTGGCAATTTGTGCGCTTTGCAGCGTGCCGGACAGAAAACCGGCCAGAAGCACACAAACAACTTCATCGCCTGCCGCTTTTGCATCCTCAAACTCATTTAAGAACAACTCGGGGCTGGGTTGGCTTGTGGTGGGCAGCTTGGATGCGTTTTCCAGCTTTTCAAAAAACTCATCGGGCGTAAGGTCAATGCCGTCCCGATAGTGCTCATCGCCAAAGTTCACCTGCAGGGGAACGATGCGAAGCCCCAGGGCAGCTGCTTCCTCGGCGGGAAAATCAGCGGTGGAGTCGGTCAAAATACGAATCATAAACAACTTCTCCTTTCAGATGAAACCTCAACGGCTGGACAGGAAATAATCATGCAGCGCTTTGAGCGCGTGACACAGGGTATCCAATTGGTCCTCCGGCAGCGCGCGGGATACCTGTTCCACCATACGCTGATGAAACAGTGCGTGCTGACGAAGTACAGGTACAGCGTTTTCCGTCAAACGAACGTATACACGCCGGCGGTCTTTTTGTGCCCGGGTTCGTTCCACGTATCCCTTCTGCTCCAGGGTTTTTACTGCTACAGTGGCGGTCCCTGCCGTCACACCCAGGCTGGATGCAATGGCAGCCATCCCGGCGCCATCCGGACCTGCGCAAGAAGCCACGGCGTCCAGCACGTGCAGTTCGGTCACCGACAGGCGAGGACAATGTTTGCGCAAGCTGGATTCCTCTAATCGAAGAATGTCGTCAAACACGTCCACAAGAAAACGGTTCAACATCTGCTGCTGCTGAGTCATGGCAATCCTCCTTTTAGTTTGAACTTCAAACAAACGCATTATACGCGAATGCCACCCGCTTGTCAACCGTGAAAGACAAAATGTGTACTATTTCTACATAATAATACTATTTGTAATAATATATTGCTTTTTAAACGGTTTTTCAGTATGCTAAAAGCAGAAATCTTCAGAGGAGGAGTAAAACATGAAAAAAGCATGCAGTATCCTTGCGGCGGTTGTGTTGGCGTTTTGTTTGACGGCCTGTGTGGGCGTCAATCCTCTGGCACCGAAGAAATTGGACGGTGAAGTAGGGGATACATTGTCCAACATGTTTTTTGACTGGACCGTCAACAGTGCGGACAATATGGATGAGTATGAGGGATATACGGCGGCTGACGGATATCAGCTGGTGGTTTGTAATGTGACGATTTCCAATACATTCGGGGATGCGCTGCCCATGTATGACACGGATTTCCAGCTGCAGTGGGGAGAGGGCGAAGATGATTTTGCTTGGTCGCTGGATGCATATACCGATGACATGATGCCCCTGGAATGGGAGTTGGCAGCGGATTCCAGTGCCAGATATGACCTTGTGTACGAAGTGCCCGCGGATTTGACAGAATTCACCATCGCTTATTTGGAACAATATATCGATGAGGCCGGCAATGAAGGTGAAGGCGACCTCTATACAGTTCAATTTCAATTTTAAAGTACTATGATAAAACCAGAGCTCTTCTCCGCGGAGAAGAGCTCTGGTTTTATTTATGGCAAGGTGAACTGCTTTACAGACTATTGCAGGACTGTGAGACCGCGCGCAAGAATGCGCTCCATGGTGGCGGCCATCTCCAGCGGGGAGAGCGGCATGTCGTTTTCCAGCCAATACTGCAACATGCCCATACAGCCGGATACGACAAAGGCAAAGACATAATCTTTTTCGGCGTAGCCGGCTCGTTCGAACTGATCGCTCCATTTGTTCATGATACGAACTTCTACAATTCCCTTTACTTTCTCCACAAACGCCATATCGCCGTTGTTGCACAGCAGCACTTTGCACATGTCAGCATTGGCAGCCAAAAATTCAAACAAACTGCGCATGGCTGCACTGGGGGTCTCTTGCCCTACAATCTCTTCGGGAACCAGCTGGCGGAGCACGTTCTCAAAATCATTCAGCATTTCCTGCTCAATGGAATTCAAAAGGTCGTATACATCTGTGTAATGCAGATAGAAAGTGCCGCGATTGATATCGCAGACTTCGCAAAGCTGCGTCACCGTGATTTCCTGGATGCTTTTTTCGTTCATCAGCTGAACCAGCGCCTGGCGCAGCAAGCCGCGCGTTTTACGTACGCGGCGGTCATTTTTTTGCGGCAATATACCTCATCCCCCTTTGCAAAAACTTCACAAACTCTTCACAGAGAAAATCGACAAATGTGCATATCACTGTCTATTTTTCCACAAAAAGAATCTCTTTGCCGATTGCTCTTACCGGCTGCTTCCATTATAATAAAATCGCAGTGAATTAATCAACAGTACGTTTATTAATTGACATGCTGTTTTTTATAAGGAGAGAGAGAAAATGGCAGGCCATTTTGTGGAATTTGATGGGGTTTGCAAATATTACCAAATGGGCGAAACGCGAATCGCCGCGGCAGATCACATCAGTTTTACCATTGAAAAAGGTGAGTTTTGTGTCATTCTGGGACCGTCCGGCGCGGGCAAGACAACGGTTTTGAACATGCTGGGAGGAATGGATACTTGCGACGAGGGACGTATCTATCTGGATGGACAGGAAATCAGTGCATACAACAACAAACAGCTGACCACTTATCGCCGGTACGATGTGGGCTTTGTGTTCCAATTTTACAACCTGGTGCAGAATTTGACCGCGCTGGAAAATGTAGAACTCGCCAGCGAAATCTGCAAGGACCCTCTGCCTGCGGACAAGACGCTGCGTATGGTGGGTCTGGAACACCGCATGGACAATTTCCCCGCACAGTTGTCCGGCGGTGAACAGCAGCGTGTTTCCATCGCCCGGGCGCTGGCCAAAAATCCGAAAATTCTTTTGTGCGACGAACCCACGGGCGCGCTGGACTACAATACCGGAAAACAAGTGCTGAAATTATTGCAGGCGACCTGCCGCCAGATGGGGCGGACGGTCATTGTGATCACGCACAACTCGGCGCTGGCAGCCATGGCTGACCGGGTGATTCGCATTAAAAGCGGAACGGTTCAGTCAGTGGAGATGAATGCCGAGCCGATCCCGGTGGAAAGGATCGAGTGGTAAATGCGCAGAACATATCGAAAGGTCATGCTGCGCACTGTGCGGCAGACCATGAGTCGTTTTTTGGCGATTTTTGCCATTGTGGCGCTGGGCGTTGGCTTTTTGGCCGGACTTCTGGCCACCACCCCGGATATGCGCTATTCCGGCGACAAATATTTTGACGATACGAAGCTGTTTGACGTTCGGGTGATGAGCGACCTGGGCCTGTCGGAGGATGATATCGAGGCCATCCGGGATGTGGAAGGCGTGGAAGAGGTCATGCCGGCCTGGTCTACGGATGTGATGGTGGACACCCCCAACGGGGACAGCGTCGTCACTCGTATTCACAGCCTGCCTCTGGACCAGATCGAGGAGAAAGAACCGGAGAATTACTTAAACCGCGTGGAAGTAGTGGAAGGTCGCCTTCCCGTAAAGGAAGACGAGTGCGTGGTAGAGCAGGGAACGCTCACCTCCGAGTCATTTTCTGTGGGCGATACACTGACGGTTTCACAGGACAATGAGGGCGTGGACGACACCCTGGCCCGCCGGGAGTTCAAAGTGGTGGGCGTGGTGCGCTCCAGCTATTATTTCTCGCTGGAGCGGGAACCAGCTTCGGTGGGGAACGGAACCCTGGGGCTGGTCATGTATGTGGGCAGCGAAAATTTTGTACAGGACGTTTACACCGTGGCTTACCTGACCGTAGCGGGTGCGGCTGAGAAGGATTCTCTGCTGGATGAGTACGACGACGTAGTGGACGATGTGGTGGACCGAATCGAGGACATCAGCGACGCCCGCTGTGAGATTCGCTACAATGAGGTGAAGACCGAAGCTCAGCAGGAACTGGACGATGCCCGTGCTGAGTACGAGGAGAAAAAGGCGGACGCAGAGCAGCAGCTAGCGGACGCAGAGCAGGAACTGGATGATGGCCGCGCTGAGATCGAGTCCGGCGAGAAGGAACTGGCCGATGCAAAAAATCAGATCGAGAGCGGCGAAAAAGAACTGGAGCAGAACCGGGAGACCCTGCCCGATACGCTGAATCAGGAAAAAGACAAATTGACGCAGGCAAAGGAAAGCCTGATCGACGCAAAAGCCAAATACGAAGACGGCGTGAAGGAGCTGGAAGACAAAGAACAGGCTCTGGAAGACGCCAAAACTCAGTTGGAAAGCGGCCGTCAGCAGTTAGAGTTGCTGGAGGCCGCCCTGGACGAAGCGGAGGAAGCGCTGCCGGCGCTGGAACAGCAGTATCAGGCGCTGGAGACCGCTGCGCAGACGGCTGAACAGGAAGCGCAGGCGGCTCATGCCAGCAGCAACATTGCGGATCTGCAGGCGGCCGAAAGCGAGGCAAAGAGCGTCTACGATACGGCTCAGAGCACGCGTGTCGGATTGGAAGAACAGCTGGCCGGCATGAGCCCGGACGATCCGGCTTATGCGGATGTACAGCAGCAGCTGGCTGAGGCGCAGGCAGCGGAAGAAACTGCCCGGCAAGCCTATGAGACAGCGCAGCAAGCAACTCAAACAGAGCAGGCGCGGCTGGATCAACTGGATGCAGCAGCCTCTGCAGTGCGCTCCCAGGCGGACAGTGCCAAGCAGATTTATGACACCGCGGCGGAGCAGGTGAACAACGGCCGCAGCCAGCTGGAATCTTCCAAGCAGGAGCTGGCGGCGAACGAGCAGAAAATTAAGGACGGCGAGGCCCAGCTGACCGCTGGAAAGGCTCAGTTGGAAGAGGCTAAAAAACAAATCACCGAGGCGGAAAAACTGATTGCGGCAGGTGAGACGGAACTGAGCCTTGCGCCCGGTTTGGCACAGCTGGAGTTTGAAAAGGCCCAGCAGAAATTGGATGCGGCGCAGGAGCAGTATGACGAAGGAGTTGCTGCCCTGGATGATGCAAAGAAGCAGCTGGAAGAGGGCGAGAGCGAGTATCAAACCAAGAAGGCGGATGCCGAAACAGAGCTTGCAGATGCCGAGCAGCAGCTGGACGATGCCCAAAAGACCATCGACGAGCTGGAAGTGCCCGAATGGTATGTGCTCACGCGCGACACCAACGTCAGCTTTGCGTCCTTTGAATCCAACGTGCAGAAGGTGGACGCCATTGCAAAGGTGTTCCCGGTATTCTTCTTCCTGGTCGCTGCGCTGGTAGCCCTGACGACCATGACCCGCATGGTGGAAGAGGAGCGGTTGGAGATCGGCACCATGAAGGCGCTTGGATACACCAAACGTGCCATTATGCTCAAGTACATTTTGTACGCCATGACGGCCTCCATTGTGGGCTGTGCGGTAGGTCTGACGGTGGGCTTCCGGTTGTTCCCGACCGTCATCTGGAACGCCTATTCCATGATGTACAATCTGCCGGATCTGTATTGTCAGTTCAATGTGAAATACGCGGTCATTTCGTCTGTGGCAGCCATTGCCTGCACACTGCTTGCCACATTGAACGCGGGATGGGCAACGTTGAAGGAAACACCCGCCCAGCTGATGTTGCCCAAAGCGCCTAAAGCGGGAAAACGCATTCTGTTGGAACGCATTCCCATGGTGTGGAAGCGGATGAAATTCACCTATAAGGTGACGGCCCGCAATCTGTTCCGGTATAAAAAGCGGTTCTTTATGACGGTGGTGGGCATTGCCGGATGTACGGCTCTGCTGGTGACGGGTTTTGGACTGCATGATTCCATCAGTGACATCGTGTACAAACAATTTGGTGAGGTGTTTACGTACGACGTTTCCATTTCGCTGAAGAGTGAAACGGCTTTGAATGAGGATGAGATGCAGGAAATCCTGAACGATCCCGAACTGGTGGACTCTTATATGGCAGTCCATCAGGAGCAGAGCACCAACTCCATCGGAACCGACAGCTTTACCACGTATTTGCTGGTTCCCCAGACCATGGCGGATCTGCCGCAGTTTGTTGACCTGCACACCCGCAAAGGGGGCAATCCGGTGGATGTTCCCGGAGAGGGCGAAGTGGTCATCACGGAAAAGATGAGCCAGCGTATGAGCGTGGACGTGGGTGACACAGTGGAGCTGGAAAACAACGATGGCCAGACCGCCGGCTTTGCGGTCAGCGGCATTGTGGAAAATTACGTGGAGAACTATGTGTACATGACGGCCGATACCTATGAGAACGGGTTCGGCCAGACGCCGGAGTTCAACGCAGTGTACGCAAGAGCCGCCGATTCCAGCCAGGAAGGACGGGATGCTTTGAGCGAGGCGCTTCTTGGAACAGAGGGCGTGTCTTCGGTCAGCTTTACGGAAGATCTGAAGGAAACCTTCTCCAATATGCTGGAAAAAATTGATACCATTGTAGTGGTACTGGTTGTCTCGGCGGGCGTTCTGGCTTTTGTGGTGCTGTACAATCTGACCAATATCAACATCACCGAGCGCGTGAAAGAGATTGCCACCATCAAAGTGTTGGGATTCTACGACAAGGAGGTTTCCGCCTATGTGTACCGCGAATCCATTGCGCTGAGTATCATCGGAACGTTGGCGGGACTGGTGCTGGGCGTGTTCCTGCACATATTTGTCATACGCACTGCCGAGGTGGATGCGGTGATGTTCGGCCGCAGCATTAAAGTGATGAGTTATGTGTACAGTGCAGTGCTGACGATGGTGTTCAGCTGCTTGGTCAACCTTGTGATGCACCGCAAGCTGAAAGCGATCAGCATGGTGGAAAGCATGAAGGCTCCGGAATAACGGACGGTTCGGCGCGCCGCGCGTTTTTCGTGCGGCGCGCCGTTTTTTCATAACTCAACGGACCGGCGGCATATCTATTTCCCAAAGGGGGAATGGAAATGCTGTTTGCATTGCTGCTCAGCGGCTTGGCAGGTCTGTCCACAGGGATCGGCGGCTTGGCGGTGCTGTTTTTTCGTCGGCCGGGCGACCGGATGATGGCTTTTTCTCTGGGATTTGCAGCAGGCGTGATGACGACGGTATCGCTGTCCGATATGCTGCCTCATACGGTGGCGACTTACGGGGAGACCATGCTGCCGGCGAGCGCCGCCTTTTGTTCGGCCAGTCTGTGTTTTATGGGGATGATCACAGCTCTGCTTCTGGAAAAGTGCATTCCGGGGGAAGAGGAGATGGCAGTCAACCGCTCCGGCGCACCGGCAGGCGCACTGCGCAGCGCCATGGTCACCACGGCCGCCATTGTGCTGCACAATTTGCCGGAAGGCATTCTGACACTGTTTACAGGCTACGCCGATCCGACGCTGGGCCTGACTTTAGCTGCAGCGGTGGCGCTGCACAATATCCCGGAAGGGTTCGCCATCTCTGTGCCGGTATACTATGCCACCGGCAGCCGCGCCCGCGGTGTTTGGTATGCGCTGGCCTCCGGCCTGGCGGAACCCGCAGGCGCTGTACTGGCATTTTCACTTCTGCGCAATTTCTTGTCACCTTTGTTCCTCAATGGATTGATTGCCCTGATTGCCGGTGTGATGCTGTACGTTTCGATCAGCGAGCTGCTTCCCCAAGCCTTTGCGCGGGGGTGCCGCGGCGGGGCTGTGGCAGGGCTGTGCCTGGGCGTTCTGGTGATGAGCATCGGCATCTATCTTGTTTAAAAGGGGTGGGTGTGGTATACTAATTGCAATTGTTTTTCATTTTTTGACGCATGAAAAGGGAGGGGCGTGAATGGCTGTTTGGAAGCGGCTGGTCGCACTGGTGCCGGCTGTAGCGCTTCTGGTGGGGTGCGGCGGATTTCCGCCCGGTGAAGACGTGGAAGAAATGCTGCGCGCCCCGCAGGCGAATCAGCAGCAGAGCGCCGTGCAAAAAGCGCTCACAGCTGCCATAGGCGATTCACTTCAGCTCAAGTATCCCCGGGGCGGCGACGAGATGGCGCCGCTGCTTTTGGATGATTTTGACGGCGATGGCGAAAGCGAAGCGCTGGTGTTCTATACGTTGAAGAACAAGGGCCAAAATGTGAATTTTGCTCTGCTGGAACAGCAGGAAGGCGAATGGGTGGTGGCCCAGCAGGTCAGCGGTCTGTCCAGTGAGGTGGCCAGCGTGGAACGCGTTTCGTTCCTTGCGGATGGCGTTCAGTTTGCGGTGGGCTATGCCAACAGTAATTTGGCGGACAAGTATTTGGCGGTTTACGCATACGACGGACAAGCCGTTACGACCATGTATACCCAGGCGTATGATTCCTATGTAATCGCAGATTTTACAGGCAGCGGTACCCCGGAGCTGGTTTTGGTGCCGACAGTGGCGGAATCCGGAGCTCTGAGCGTGCAGCTTGTAGGGGTGAACGGCGGTCAGCTGGAGCCTTGGCACACAGTGCAGATGGACGAGCGCTTCACTGCCTGTTCGGATCTGATGCTGTCGGTTTATGGAAAAGTCCGAGGCCTGGTGGTGGACGGAACCTTTTCTTCGGGCGCACATGCCAGCCAGGTATGGCGCGTCATGGGGAAAAGCTTGGTGGAATGTGTCAGCGAGACTACGGAAGACCTGCCACGGCAGTCGGTACGGTATATGACGTCGTTGAATTCCACGGACCTCAGCAACAACGGGCTTGTTTTGGTGCCGCAGGTGCTGGGAAGCGCATCCAATGAGCAGCTGGTGAATCGGCTTTACTATGTGCAGTGGAACAATTATCTTGCAGTGGATGCGGCGCTTCAGTTCGGTGTTTACGATTCCGAGTACAGCTATTTTGTACGGCTGCCGGACGAATGGAAAGAAACAGCGGACGTCACTATGAGCACAGTGCAGGACGACGTGTGGAGCGTAGTGAGCAAGGAAACGCAGCAACTGCTGCTCAGTGTGCGCGTGGTGGATAATCCATCGGCTTTGTCGGACGCCTATGTTCAGGGTGTGCGTGTGGGCGACAAATACGTGATGCTTTATTTCAGCGACGAATGTTCCGCACAGGATTCGCGCATCATTGAGCGCGGTGTGCGTGTGATTGAATGATGAGGAAGGCGAAACGGTATGAGAAAGATTCTGGTAGTGGAAGACGAAGAAGCGATCCGTGAGGTCGTCGGCCTGAATCTGCGGATGGCGGGATACGAAGTATACGAGGCCTCCAGCGCCGAAGAGGCGCTGACCATATTCAAGGAGAGCAAGCCTTTTGACGTGGCGGTGCTGGACATCATGCTGCCCGGAATGAACGGGTTTTCCCTGTGTGAAAATATCCGGCGGGACTCGTCTGCTGTGGGAATCATTATGCTCAGCGCAAAAAGTCAGGAAACGGACAAGATCCGGGGCCTGTCCATCGGCGCGGACGATTATATGACCAAACCCTTCAGCATCAGCGAGTTCCTTGCCCGAGTGGACGCGCTGGTGCGCCGGGTGTCGCACAATGCACCCGAGGCTCAGGCAGAGGACGACGGCCGCATGGTGTCCGGTGTGTTCGTCCTGGATCAGAAGAGCCGTGTTTTGTATAAAAACGGGCAGCCCATCGACCTCACCCAGGTGGAGTTTCAGATTATGGAGCTGTTCTTTGCCAATCCGGGTGTGGCGCTGGTGCGTGAGAAAATTCTGGAGGGCGTTTGGGGCGAAAATTATTTCGGCGATGTGAAAATCGTAGATGTGAATATCCGGCGCCTCCGCATGAAAATTGAGGACGAGCCCTCCGCGCCAAAGCACATCATGACGGTCTGGGGGTACGGTTACCGCTGGAACAGTTGACCGGTACGCAAAAGGAGGCAGCCCTGTTTTGAACAGTATTACAAAGCGCTGGGTGCGCGGCAGCCTGCTCATCACCATTCTGGTGCTGCTGATGGCGGAAGCGGTGTTCTTGTATTTCTCCATCTCCAACTATTATGAGGGAGCGCGCCGCGCTCTTGCCACCCGCAGCAACACCATTCTGACGCAGCTGTCCGCCTCAGGCAGTCAGACGGGCGAAAGCCGTGAAAACGTGCTGCGCCGCATGGTGGAGCAGTTTGCCGAAAAAGATAAATTCGAACTCATGCTTGTGGATACCAGCGGCCGCGTGGCGGTTTCCACTACGGGCTTCTCCCGGGACACCGTGGCGGGCAGCGATCTGGTCAAGGCGCTGGCCAGCGAGGACGGTACCGGCTATGCGGTTTACCAAAGTGAGATGGGCGAAAAGGTGATGGCCATGACGGCGCTTTTGCCTTACCCATCGGGAGATCTGCTGGCGGTGCGTTTGGTGACCAGTTTGGCACTGGTGGACCGAAGCATTGAAACGATGGTACTCATCAGCCTGGCGCTGGTGACGGCCATCATTCTGTTCAGCGTATGGTCCGGCATGTTCTTTATACGAAGCATCGTTCGTCCGCTGAGTGAAATTGAGGCCACCACCGCCAAAATCGCGCTGGGAGATTTGTCCATCCGTCTGGAACAGAAATCCGACGATGAAATTGGCAAGTTGTCCGCGGCCATCAATCATATGGCGGGAGAGCTGGATAAGACCGAGCGAATGAAAAACGACTTCATCTCTTCGGTCTCCCACGAGCTGCGTACACCGCTTACCTCCATCAAAGGCTGGATCGAGACCATCTCAGCCATTGAGGACCCGGGCGACCCGGTGTATAAGCGCGGCGTGCAGGTGATTGCTCAGGAAACGGACCGGCTGTATGCCATGGTGGAGGAGCTGCTGGACTTTTCCCGCATGCAGAACGGATTGACGCTGAAACCGGAACTGCTGGATCTGGCGGCGGAAATAACGGATGCGGCCATTATGATGGAACGCCGTGTGGAGCTGGAAGGACTGCACCTTGTGTGGGAGGAACCGGCTCAGCCGGTTCCTGTCAGCGGGGATCCGGCTCGTCTGCGGCAGGTGTTTGTCAATGTGCTGGACAATGCCGTCAAGTATTCGCCCAAGGGAGGCACCATCACCGTGGAGCTTTTGACTGATGCGAGCAACGCTTATGTAAGCATTATGGATCAGGGACCCGGCATCTCGCCGGAAGATCTGGAAAATGTGCGCATCAAGTTTTATAAGGGAAAGGGTGCGGTGCGCGGGTCCGGAATCGGCCTGGCGGTGGTGGATGAAATCATGCAGGCACACGGCGGTGCGCTGGATATTCAAAGTGAACTGGGCAACGGCACAACGGTGACGCTGCGTCTGCCCATTTATCATAAAGACAAAGAATCCGATGAACGGAAAGGAATTTCAATTTGAGACAATCGATACCCGAAGAAAAATTCAAAACAAGTGTGGGCGGCCAGGCGCTGATTGAAGGCGTGATGATGCGCGGTCCGAAAAAAATGGCGCTGGCGGTTCGCCAGCCAGACGGTAAAATTTACACGGAGACCAAAGAACTGACCAGCCATTCCTGGCAGAAATGGCCCCTGGTGCGCGGTGTGTGCGCCTTTGTGGACAGTTTGGTCAACGGTTATCAGTGCCTGATGAAGAGCGCGGAAATCTCCATGGGAGAAGAGGCACTGGAAGAGGAAGAAAGCAAATTCGACAAATGGATCAACGATACATTCGGCGAAAAAGCCGGCAATGTGGTCATGGGGCTGGCCGCGGTGGCCGGCGGCGCGTTGGCGCTGGTTCTGTTTCTGGTCATTCCCACAGCACTGACGGGGCTTTTGGCCCGGTTTGTGGAGCTGGGAATGTGGCGCGCACTGATTGAGGGCGTGCTGAAAATTGTGATGCTGGTGGGGTATATGGCTCTGGTCAGCCGCATGAAGGACATCAAACGCATGTTTGCCTACCACGGCGCAGAGCACAAGACCATTGCCTGCTACGAGGCGGGCATGGAGCTCACCGTGGAGAATGTGCGGCCCTGCCGCCGTTTTCATCCCCGCTGCGGCACCAGCTTTCTGCTGATTGTAGTGCTTTTGAGCATCCTGGTGGGCGCACTGATCACCAGTACCAACACGCTGGTGCGCATTGCGCTCAAGCTTCTGCTGCTGCCAGTGGTTATGGGTGTGAGCTATGAGATCATCAAATTCTGCGGCCGCCACGACAATGCGCTGACACGGGCGATCAGTGCGCCGGGCCTTTGGCTGCAGCACATCACCACCAACGAACCGGATGACAGCATGATTGAATGCGCCATTGCGGCGGTGTTGCCGGTTCTGCCGGATAACCCCGAAGAGGGCAAGTGGTGACCGCCCGCGAGGCCTGGCGCGCTGCGGCGCAGCGTTTGGAACAGGCGGGCGTGGAAGACGCAGCGTTTGACGCAGCTCAGCTGATCCGCTTCGTCACCGGTGCAGATGAGCACAGTGAAGCGGAGCTTTCATCCGAACAGCAGGTTGCGCTGGAGAATTTTGTCCGTCGGCGCTGCGGCCGGGAACCGCTGCAATATCTTTTGGGCGAGTGGGATTTTCTGGACATGACTCTGACCGTTGGCCCGGGAGTGCTGATTCCCCGTTCGGATACGGAGCTGGCGGCTCAGACCGCCATTGACGCGGCACGGGCGTTCCCGGCACCCCGTGTGGTGGATTTGTGCAGCGGCAGCGGGGCCATTGCTCTGGGAGTGGCGCGGCATGTGCCCGCGGCCCGGGTCACGGCAGTGGAATGGTCGGGTCAGGCGCTTCGATATCTCGAAGAAAACAACCGTCGCTTTGCCTCGCCCTTGCAGGTGGTGCAGGCGGACGTGTTTTGCTGGCAGGAGGAGATTGGAGACGGAACCTTTGAAGTGATTGTCTCCAATCCACCTTACATTTCTGCAGAGGAGATGACGTCACTGGCGCCGGAGCTGGACTTTGAGCCTCGGATGGCGCTGGAGGCGGAAGAAGACGGTCTGGCGTTTTACCGGCACATTGCTCCGGCGTATTTTTCCAAGCTGGTTTCCGGCGGCGCACTGGTGCTGGAGATCGGCTGGCAGCAGGGAGAGCCGGTGACGGGAATTTGCCGCAAGGCAGGTTATACCGATGTGACACTTTTGCAGGATTTGGAAGGCCGGGACCGCTGCGTGCGTGCGCGGCGCCCGTAAAAATTGCATTTTTTACCGGTTTGGGGTATACTAATTCCGTTCGCCGCCGGAACTTTTAAACAAAGTCCGGTTTATCGGACGGATGGAATGGTATACTGCAGACACAGTAATCAATCTGGAGGAAAACATGGCAGATAAAAAAGCGATTGTGTCCCCCACCAAAAAGGCGGCGGGCGATAAAAAAACAGCGTTGGAAACAGCGCTTTCCCAAATTGAAAAACAGTTCGGCAAAGGCGCAGTGATGAAACTGGGCCAGAACGTGACCATGAACGTGGACGCCATCTCCACCGGAAGCCTGTCGCTGGATCTGGCGCTGGGCATCGGCGGGCTGCCCCGAGGCCGCATCGTGGAAATCTACGGGCCGGAGTCTTCGGGTAAAACCACGCTGGCGCTGCACTGCATTGCCGAGGCGCAGAAAAACGGCGGCGAAGTGGCATTCATTGACGTGGAACACGCGCTGGACCCGGTGTATGCCAAAGCGCTGGGTGTGGACATCGATTCCCTGCTGGTCAGCCAGCCGGACACCGGTGAGCAGGCGATGGAAATCTGTGAGGCGCTGGTGCGCTCCGGCGCCATCGACGCCATTGTCATCGACTCGGTGGCGGCCATGGTGCCCCGCGCGGAGATTGAAGGCGAAATGGGCGATTCCCACGTGGGCCTGCAGGCGCGTCTGATGAGCCAGGCGCTGCGCAAGCTGACCGGCGTCATCGGCAAAACGGGCACCATTGCCATCTTCATCAACCAGCTGCGTGAAAAGGTGGGCGTGATGTACGGCAATCCCGAGACCACGCCCGGCGGCCGTGCGCTGAAATATTATTCTTCGGTGCGCATTGACGTGCGCCGCATTGAGGGCCTGAAAGATTCTACCGGAGCCTTCATCGGCAACCGCACCCGCGCCAAGGTGGTCAAAAACAAGGTTGCTCCTCCCTTCAAAGAAGCGGAGTTCGACATCATGTTCGGCCAGGGCATTTCCAAAACCGGCGAGCTGCTGGACCTGGCGGTGAAGCTGGGATTTATTCAGAAAAGCGGCGCCTGGTTCTCCTACGGAGACACCCGGTTGGGTCAGGGGCGTGACAACACCAAGGTCTATCTGGACGAACATCCCGAATTGTTTGCGGAAATTGAGAAGCTGGTGCGCGACAACGCAGATAAGCTGTACACGCTGAAAAAAGGCGAAGTGCTGAAGCGCCCGGCCAATCTGGACGACGCCCCGGCCAAGGCGCCTGCCGCACCCGCAGCACCTGCCGCGGCTGATGACAAAATTGAGGTCAAGCCCGCGGCCAAGCGGACGGCCAAGGCGGACATTGATATTATGGTCGAGGACGACGAGGCATGACCATCAGCCGCATCAGCGAGACAAAGCGCGGCCGGTATGCGCTGTTCGACGAGCAGGACCAGTTCCTGTTCTCGGTGGATGACGAGACCTTTGTGAAAAATCATATCTGCGAGGGCATGACGCTGGATGCGTCCGCTCTGGCACAACTGCAGCAGGAGAGTGATACCCGCAGGGCCAAGGAAAAGGCCCTGGGGTATCTTTCTTTGCGTGATCATTTTTCCGGTGAGCTTTACGAGAAACTGTGCCGCACCTTTGACGGCCCCACAGCTGCTCAGGCCGTGGCGAAGATGCACGAGCTGGGTCTTCTGGACGACGAACGTCTGGCCCGCAGTCGGGCCGCCTTTCTGGCGGGGCAGAACAAATCCGGGCGCGAGATTCGTTATCAGCTGGAGCGAAAAGGCGTGGACCGGGAAATTGTGGACCGGGTGATGGACGAGCTGGAGCCGGATGAGATCGGGGCCTGCTGCGCGCTGGTGCGCAAAAGCTACCTGCGCAAACTCCAGGCGGGCGAACGGGAGAAAGTGCTGGCTGCTCTTGCCCGGCGCGGCTTCGGTTACGGCGCCGCAAAAGAGGCAGTGGAACGCTGTTTATTGGAACTGGAACAGGAAAGAGAGGACTGGGAATGACAATCGCCATCATTTCACTGGGCTGCCCGAAAAATCAGGTGGATGCCGACGTGATGTGCCATGCGCTGATCAGCGCCGGACACACCACCACCGCAGACCTGAGCGAGGCGGACGTGATTTTAGTCAATACCTGCGGCTTTATTGAGAGCGCCAAACAGGAGGCCATTGAAAACATTCTGGAAGCCTGCAGTTACAAACAGGAAAATCCGGCATTGAAAGTGGTGGTTACCGGCTGTTTGGCCGAGCGCTACCGCTCTGAGATTTTGAAGGAAATTCCCGAGGTGGATGCGGTGGTAGGCATCGGCTCCAACGCTGCCATTGTGCAGATTCTGGAGCGGCTTGCCGGCGAGGAACACATCGAGAGTTACGGCGCGAAAGAGGCGCTGCCTTTGGGCGGCCGGCGCGTCATCTCCACACCGCACCATTACGCTTACTTAAAAATTGCCGAAGGCTGCTCCAACGGCTGCTATTATTGTGCGATTCCCCTGATTCGAGGCGGACTGCGCAGCCGTACCATTGAAGAATTGGTAGCGGAAGCACGCTTTTTGGCATCCGAAGGGGTCAAGGAACTGATTGTGGTGGCGCAGGATGTGACCGCTTTTGGCGCGGACCGGGGCAAGGTGGAAATTGCACCGCTGCTGGATGCGCTGAACCAGGTGGACGGTATTGAGTGGATTCGTCTGCTGTACGCCTATCCCGAGCGCATCACCGATGAATTCATCGATGCCATGGTGCGCAACGACAAGGTGCTGCACTATCTGGATGTGCCCATCCAGCACATCAATTCGCAGGTGCTCAAAAGCATGAACCGCAAGGGCGACCGCCAGACCGTTCTGAACGCCTTGGACCGCCTGCGTGCGGCCATGCCGGATCTGACGTTGCGTACCACGCTGATTGCCGGATACCCCGGCGAGAGCGAGGAACAGTTTGAGGAACTGTGCGAGTTTGTGCGCCAGTACCGCTTCGACCGACTGGGGTGCTTTGCCTATAGCGAGGAAGAGGGGACCGTGGCCGCCCGTATGGAGCAGCTGCCGCAGGAAGTGCGCCAGCAGCGGGCGGAGACGGTGATGCGTATTCAAACCGAGATCATGGCGCAGAAGCAGGCTGAAAAGGTGGACCGTGTGATGACGGTGCTGTGCGATGAATACGATGAAGAGAATGATTTGTATTTGTGCCGCAGCAAGGCCGATGCACCGGACATTGACGCCGTGGTATGTGTCGCCAGCGAAGAGCCCATCGAGCCCGGTACCATGCTGCGCGTGCGTGTGACGGACAGCGACTTGTACGACCTGTACGCTGAACCCGTGGAAGAATAAAGGGAGGATAACACGATGAATCTGCCGAACAAACTGACCATGCTGCGCATTGTACTGGTACCTGTGTTCATGGTTTGCGCCGCGTATCACTGGATGCTGGCCGCAGGGATTGTGTTCGCGGTAGCCAGCTTCACCGACTTTTTGGATGGGAACCTGGCCCGCAAATATCATTTGGTCACCGATTTTGGGAAATTTGCCGATCCGCTGGCAGACAAACTTTTGACGACCACCGCCTTTGTGTACATGATGGCCGATGGTGTGTGCCATCCGGTGGTCATTGTGCTGATCCTGGCCCGGGAATTTGCCGTGTCCGGTCTTCGCATGGTGGCTGCGGGCGCGCCCGGCGGCAAGGTGATTGCTGCGAATATGTGGGGCAAGGTGAAAACCGTGCTGCAAATGCTGACCATTATTTTCTATTATTTTGGTTATGCCATCGAGCAGATGGTGTCCAGCGGCGCCACCAGTGTCTATACCACGCAGGTGATCTCCTTTGTCCTTTGCTGGATCGTAGCGGCGGTTACGCTGATTTCCGGTGCAAAGTACCTGTGGGACAACCGGTCCTTCATCAACACTGCAAAATAAACAAACGCCTCGGTGGAAAGCCGGGGCGTTTTCTTTTAATCGGATCTCAGTCTTCCGGTTTCGCCAGTGCAAATTCTTCCATCACAGTGGCGGCCAGTTTGATGGCGTTGATGTAATCTTCCAGAATGATGTTTTCGTTGGGTGCATGAATATTCGCACCATCGTTTCCCGCACCGAACAAAACGGCATCCAGCCCGGTTCCATGGCAGAATTGGTACAAAGCCGTGGTGTCGGCCGCACCGGCAAACACCTCCGGGTCTATGCCGTACACCGGCTTGACACAGCGGATCACCGTCCGGCCGAACAGACTTTGAGGGTCGGCCCGGTAGGGCGGTTCGGCAGAGCGCAGCACAAGCTCAATGTCGGAAAAACCTCGATGGTCCAGATGGGCCCGAATGAACTGAAAGATTTCTTCGGGCATCTGATCCGGCACCAGCCGGAAATCCATGGACACGCATGCTTCGGCGGGCAGGATGGTCTTGGCCCCCGGACCGGTGTCGCCGGCGCGGAATCCTGCGATGTTGGCAGTGGGCTGATAATAGAATTTTTCCAGCAGGGGAAGACCCGTCAGCCCGTTGATGTATTCGTCCAGTCCCATGCGCTCCCGATTGGCCTCTTCGTCAAAACACAGAGTCTTCAGGCATTCCCGCTCGTAATTCGTCAGAGGGCGCACCCGGTCGTAGAACCCATCGATGGTGATACGGTCCTGCGCGTCTTTCATGGTGGCAAGCGCCTGCACCAGCCGCCAGGCAGGATTTTTCACAATGGCTGCTTTGGAGGAGTGCTGGTCAGACGCGGCAGTACGGCATCGCAGTTCCACAAACAGCATTCCTTTGGTGCCGAAGCACACCTCCAGCGGCCCGCCCAACTGTTTGGAACCGCCCTCCCAGGCAAATCCGTCGGTTTTCAATTTCTGAGGATACTTGCGGGCAAATTCCGCAAGATGAGGACTTCCGATTTCCTCTTCACCTTCGTAAATGAATTTCACGTTCAAAGGCAGCTGGCCGTATACCGCCTGGCAGGCCATTACCGCACACAGGCGGCTCAACAGGCTGCACGTCGTAATGGTTGTAAAAGGTTACGGTACGCGCCGGATTGCGCCCTGCAATTTCCGCATACACAATGGGAGCACCGCCGGTTTCCATCAAATCCGGCTTTACTCCCAGATTTTGAAAGGTACGGCAGATCAGTTGTGCCATTTCGCGCAGTCCCAGACCCTGGGACGAAATACTGGGCTGCCGGCAGAACTGCTGCAAAAGTGCAATGAACTCTTCGGCATGGCCGTCGATGTACCGGTATAATTCTCCGTAATCCCTCAAAATAAATTCCCCTCTCAGAATGTTTGTGGATTAAACACTTTGCTGCCATGATAGCACGGCGGAAAAGGTGCCGTCAACGACGGAAAAAACAAAAATTTGCTGCATATAGTGTATATTTTCTTTGACTTTCGACAAACAGACGACTATAATAGATGGTAAACATTGCCGCCTTCGGCGGTATAAGGGGAGAATGTGCCTATGGAACAGAAACGTCCCGAACATCCGCTGAGGCTGTCCACCCATCGGCCCGGGTTGGTATATGATTTTGTCACAGTATGCAGCTCCATGAACGCTATCCCGAAGCAGTATGCGCCGGGCGTGACACTTACCATGACAGAGGCCAGCACCGTGGAGGAAATAGCCGAGCATCCGGGCGTTACCGCCGCGCAGCTTTGCAAAAAGTGGAACCGCACCCGGGGGGCGTTGTCCCAGCTGGTGAAAAAGCTGGAGCAAAAAGGATTTATCTGCCGCGAAAAGTGCGAGGATCATGATCGCATGCAGCTTTTGTATCCCACTGTCAGGGGGATGCAGCTCCGGCAGGTGATGGAGGACAATGAGGGCGAATATCACGCCAAGCTGTACCAGGAGTTGCTGGACCGGGGATGCACCAAAGAGGAGATGGAGGCCTTTTACAAGGTGATGGGCCACTATACCGATGCGCTGCAAGCCCGACCGGATTTGCGCTGGAACAATATTGTACCGGAAGAAGACCACTGAAAAAAGACCCGCTTCGGCGGGTCTTTTTGTGCTTTATGAATAAATATTCACAAAATTGGATTTTTATCAGTACAATGGTTGACAGGGGCATTTTTTTTCACTAAACTGTATTTAGCGGCTAAATGTTCGCCGCCTTGACAGTCTTCTGGCCGGTCGCAGACCGGCTCGTTTTTTGAAAATCAGGGAGGAGTTTTTTCATGGATCACGTGAAAATGATTGCAAAAGAGCAGATCGAAAAGATTCTGGATATGAAACGCACCATTAACATGGTGGAAAAAGTTTACGAGCTGCACGGCAAAAATCAGGTGCTGATGCCGGCGAAAATCACCCTGGACACCGGCGAGAGCAACGATTGGCCTCCTTACGGCGGTTCCTACAATGCCATGCCGGCCTACATCGGCGGCGACATTGATATTTCCGGCATCAAATGGGTGTGGGGCTTCAACGATAACCGTGCCAAGGGGATTCCGTACATCGGCGGCGTCATCATTCTGAACGAGGCCCGCACCGGCGAAGTGCTGTCCATTATGGACGGCAGCTACATTACCGATATCCGCACCGGCGCTTCCGCGGGCGTGGCGGCGCGCTATCTGGCTAATAAGGACTCCAAGGTCCTGACCATCATCGGCGCCGGTGTGCAGGGCCGCATGAATGCCCGGGCCATCGTGGAAGAGCTGGACATTGAAGAGCTGCGTGTCACGGACATTCGTCCCGGCGCCGCCGAGGAATACGCCAAAGAGATGAGCGCCGAGCTGGGAATTCGTGTAGTGCCCTGTGCCACCAATGAAGAGGCCTGCCGTGGCGCGGATGTGATTATCACCGTCACCATCGCGGATGAGCCGCTGGTGATGAAAGGCTGGCTGAAGCCCGGCTGCACGGTGCTGAGCCTTGGATCTTTCCAGGAATTGGACGAGGAAATCCCCCTGAGCTGCGACAAACTGGTGGTGGACAGCTGGGCTCAGAACGCACATCGCGGCGAGCTGCTGAAACTGGTGAAAGCGGGTCGCCTGACGGAGGCGAACGTGCATGCGGAAATGCCGGACATCGTGGTGGGGAAAAAGCCCGGCCGCGAGAATCACGACGAAATCATTTGTGCCTGCATCATCGGTATGGGTTCTACGGATATCGGCATCGCGGGTGCTCTGTACAAAGAGAGCTTTGCGAACGATGACAGCCTGACCGAGTTTGCTCTGCGCACCTACAATAAATAAAAAAATCCCGCCCGGCGATGTGCCGGGCGGTTTTTGTTTGTAGGTTCAGCCGTGCATTCCGCCGGCCTGGCGTTCCATGTTTTCCACCACAATATCGTGAATATCGCCCAGGCTCGCGCAGTATTCCAGCACTTTCCAGGGCGTGTTGGTATGAAAGTGAATTTTGATCAGATCTTCATCGCCCACAGCCAGCAGACAATCACCGGGAATGTTGTTCAAAATGTAATCGTGAATATCGTCTTCGGATAAATTTTCGCCTTCAATCAGAAGCTGCGTATCAAATTTATATTCCAGCATCGGAACCCTTCTTTCTTATTTTAATAAACGATGCAGCATATTCTCCTTGCGGGTTGTGTAAGGTTGATAGCGCAGAGAAAGATCCGGCCAAAGAGCCTTTTTCACGATGCTCTTTTCGTGCGAAAAGCTGTCAAAGCTGCGCTTGCCGTGGTAGGAACCCATTCCGCTCTCGCCAACGCCGCCGAATCCCATTCGGCTGGACGCCAGATGAAGAATGGTGTCGTTTACACAGCCGCCGCCAAAGCTGCACCGCTCCAGCACCGCACGTTCTGTATCTTTGCTGCGGGTGAACAAATACAGCGCCAGCGGTTTGGGGCGCTCATTGACAAATGCGATGGCCTCTTCCAAACGGCGATAAGTCAAAACCGGAAGGATCGGCCCGAAAATTTCTTCCTGCATGACAGGATCTTCCTCGGTCACCTGGTCCAGAATCGTAGGGGCGATGCGGCGGGCCTCTGCGTCCGTCTGGCCGCCGCACACCACGCGGCCGCTTTTCATCAGTCCGCACAGGCGCTGAAAGTGTTTTTCGTTGACAATGCGGCCATAATCCTGCCATTGCAGTGGCGCATCACCGAAAAATTCCCGGATGACTTTTTGAAGCTCCTGAATCAGTGCCTCTTTCACGCTCTCCTGACACAGAAGGTAATCCGGTGCCACACACGTCTGACCCGCATTGAGAAATTTGCCGAAGGCAATGCGCCGGGCAGCAGCGGTCAGATCAGCGGTTTCGTCCACAATACAAGGACTTTTGCCGCCCAATTCCAGCGTAACCGGCGTCAGATAACGCGAAGCTTTTTCCATGACCAGCTTTCCAACCGAAACGCTGCCGGTAAAGAAGATTTTGTCAAAGCGCTGATCCAGAAGTGCGGCGTTTTCCTCTCGTCCGCCTTCCACGACAGCAATGTATTCCGAGGCAAAACAGCCTTCCAGCAATTCCTGCAAAGCAGAGCTTGTGGCAGGCGCATAAGCGCTTGGCTTCAAAATGGCACAGCAGCCGGCGGCAATGGCTCCTACCAGCGGTTCCAGCGAAAGCAGAACCGGATAGTTCCAGGGGCTCATGATCAGACTGGTGCCCAGCGGCTCGTTTAAAAGAAAGCATCGGGCAGGCATTTGACTGACGGAGGCGGACACACGCCGGGGACGCATCCAGCGGTTCAGATGGCGCTTTGCAAAGCGGATTTCTTCCAATACAAGGCTGATTTCACACATGTAGCCTTCGTAGTAGGATTTCCCAAGATCCTGCTGCAGTGCACGGCAGAGCGCTTTTTCATTTTGGCGTACCGCCTGTTCCAAAGCAGTCAGCGCCTGCATGCGGAAGTCCCGTGAACGGGTGCTGCCCAGCTTAAAATAGGCACGTTGTGCGGCGCAAAGAGTTTCAATATCGTGCATAAAACCTACCTCCAATTTTTATAGTATACCACAAGAATGGTATACTTTCCACCAGCGCTTGAAAACGTTTGGCGGCCGGATGAAAAAAGAGAAGGTGCCGGGCGGCTTGCCGACAGAAGATTTTTATGATAAAATAAATCGCTAAGGTGGTGCATATCCTATGAGCGAAACGTTTACGCCGCTTGCGCAGTCCCGCGCGAGCTATTATTGCAAAGGCAGCCCCGTGCATTTTGTCCAGGTGGAACTTTTCCGTATGGAACCGGAAGGCAGCACGGTGGTTACTCTGACATTTAAAAATTTCTATTCCCGCCCCATTCAAAGCTTTGTAGCTCACTATCGGTGCAAAAACCGGCAGGGTGAAGTGATTGGGGAGGATGATTTTTCCTACGACGACATCGATGCATGCAACGGTGAGCTGTTCGGTTACGATGATGCGGTATTTGTGTGCGATGAGCCGCTGGGCAGCGTAGAGGTGAAGCTGGTCGCGGTTACCTATGACGACGGTATTCTGCACAGCTTGCAGCGTTGCACCCCGGTTGCGCTGCCCAAACTTCGGCCGTTGCCGGCCAACGAGCGCGCCAGTGTTCGGGCGGCGCTGGGAAATCCGGAGATCAGCTATTACACCGAAGAGGCGGAAGATGGCTGGCGCTGCGGATGCGGCGGTTTTAACTACAATGTGGGCCAGGGCAAGCGGGTGTGTTCCGAATGCGGGGCCGACAAGGGCATTCTGATTGCGGCGATTCATGAGGCACAGCGCGCTTCGGCGCCGCAGCGGCCCATGTACGACGCGGGCATGCAGTTTTTGCCAGTGCAGGACGACGATGTGATGCCGGCTTCCGGCAGACCGCAGTCCCGCTATTGATTGATTTTGGACCATTACGCCGCGCACAGTCTCGCTGAAGAGCTTGCGCGGCGCCTTTGTGTGTTTTTTAGGAGGTACGCTGATGGCGAAAAAGAACGCCGCCTATACCAACGAAAGCATTGTGAGCCTGAAAGGCGCCGACCGTGTTCGAAAACGGCCCGGCGTCATTTTTGGGTCTGACGGAGTGGACGGATGCGCCCATTCCATTTTTGAGATTCTTTCCAACTCCATTGACGAAGCCCGCGAGGGCCACGGTGACCGCATTCTCATCACCAAGTTCAAAGACAACTCGGTGGAGGTAGAAGATTTCGGCCGCGGCATGCCGGTGGATTACAACAAGGCCGAGGGACGCTACAACTGGGAACTTCTGTTCTGCGAGATGTACGCCGGCGGCAAGTACACCGCCGGGGCCGACAACTATGAATATTCTCTGGGCCTCAACGGCTTGGGCCTGTGCGCTACGCAGTACTCTTCGGAGTGGATGATCGCCGACGTTTATCGGGACGGGTTCCATTACCATCTGGATTTCAAAAAGGGCGAAAATGTGGGCGGCCTGCACAAAGAGGATGCTCCCCGTCACAAAACCGGCTCCCGCATCCGCTGGAAACCCGACCGCGAGGTGTTCACGGACATCAATGTTCCGTCGGAGTATTATCTGGATGTAATCAAGCGACAGGCCATTGTCAATGCGGGCGTGACGTTTGTGTTTACAGACGAGAGCGGCCCTGAGCGCAAGGTCACGGAGTTCTGCTACCAGAAAGGCATTGAGGATTACGTGGAGGAAGTGGCCAATCTGGAGAGCCTGACCCCGGTGCAGTTCTGCCAGTCCTCGGCAGAGGGACGCGACCGGGAGGACCGGCCCGACTACAAAGTAAAAATGAGTGCTGCATTTTGTTTTTCCAACAAGACGCAGCTGCTGGAGTATTACCACAACTCCTCCTGGCTGGAGCATGGCGGAAGCCCTGACAAAGCGGTGAAAACTGCCTTTGTAGCGCAGATCGATGCCTATCTGCGCAGTAAGGGTCTGTATAAGAAAAACGAGAGCAAGATCAAGTTCGAAGACGTGCAGGACTGCCTGATTTTTGTGTCCAGCTCGTTCTCCACGCAGACCAGTTACGAAAACCAGACCAAAAAGGCCATCAACAACCGGTTCATCCAGCAGGCCATGACCGACTTTTTGAAGCACAATCTGGAAGTGTATTTTCTGGAAAAGCCCGAAGAGGCGCAGAAAATCGCCCAGCAGGTCCTGGTCAACAAGCAGAGCCGTGAGCATGCGGACAAGGTGCGCCAGGGCGCCAAAAAAGCCCTGACCGAAAAAATCGACATCGCCAACCGGGTGCAGAAGTTTGTGGACTGCCGTTCCAAAGACCTGTCCCGCCGCGAGCTGTACATCGTGGAGGGTGACTCGGCCATGGGCGCGGTCAAGACCAGCCGCGATTCGGAATATCAGGCCATCATGCCTGTGCGGGGCAAGATTCTGAACTGCTTGAAAGCAGATTACGACCGCATTTTCAAAAGCGATATCATCACCGACCTCATCAAAGTGCTTGGCTGCGGGGTGGAGCTGCACGGCAAATCCAAAAAGGATCTGTCCAGCTTTGATGTGAACAATCTGCGCTGGAACAAGATCGTCATCTGCACCGACGCGGACGTGGACGGTTACCAGATCCGCACCTTGATTCTGACCATGCTGTACCGGCTGGTCCCCACGCTGATCGAAGAGGGATATGTATATATTGCCGAGTCCCCGCTGTATGAGATCGAAAGCAAGGGTCATACCTATTTCGCTTATACCGAGGCGGAAAAGGCCGAGTTCTTGAATCGTATCGGCGATGCAAAGTACACCATCCAACGCTCCAAAGGTTTGGGTGAAAACGACCCTGAGATGATGTGGCTGACCACCATGAATCCGGCCAGCCGGCGCCTGATCAAGGTGGCACCCACGGATGCCGAGCGCACCGCTCAGGTGTTTGACCTTCTTTTGGGGGACAACCTGGCCGGCCGTAAGGAGCACATTGCCCAGCACGGCTGCGAATATCTGGACGAGCTGGACGTTTCTTAAGAAAGAGCAAGAGGAAGAAGTATGGCGAAAAAATCGACGAAAAAGACAGGTCCTGTCCGCCCGCAGCTGGGTGACAACGTGGAGATTCTCTCCGCGGGCAGCGTTCTGGAACAGCCCATCACCGACACCCTGGAGACAAACTACATGCCCTATGCCATGAGCGTGATTGTCTCCCGTGCGCTGCCGGAGATTGACGGTTTCAAGCCTGCGCACCGGAAGGTGCTGTACACCATGTACGATATGGGCCTTTTGAAGGGCGCGCGCACCAAAAGTGCCAACGTAGTGGGCAACACCATGCACCTGAATCCCCACGGCGATCAGGCCATTTATGACACCATGGTCCGCCTGGCCCGGGGCAACGAGAGCCTTCTGGTGCCCTACGTGTCCGGCAAGGGAAACTTCGGCAAGGCGTACAGCCGGGATATGGCCTATGCGGCCTCCCGTTATACCGAGGCCAAACTGGAAGATGTGTGCGCGGAATTGTTTGGCGATATCGACAAGGATACCGTGGACTTTGTGCCCAACTACGATGCTTCCACCACGGAGCCCACGCTGCTGCCGGTTACCTTTCCCACCATCCTGGCAAACAATACGCTGGGCATTGCGGTGGGCATGGCTTCCAGCATCTGTTCCTTCAATCTGCGGGAACTGTGCGAGACCACCATTGCGCTGCTCAAAGACCCGGACCACGATTTGTTCTCCACGCTGCCCGCACCGGACTTCGTGGGCGGCGGTTACATTCTGTACAACGAAAAAGAGCTGAAGAACATTTACGACACCGGCCGCGGCAGCGTTCGGGTGCGTGCCCGTTACCGGTACGAAAAAGACGGCAATATGCTGGAGGTCACCCAGATTCCGCCCACCACCACGGTGGAGGCCATCATGGACAAGATTGCCGAGCTGGTCAAAGCGGGGCGCGTGCGGGAAATCAGCGACATGCGCGACGAGACCGATTTGAACGGCCTGAAACTGACCATTGATCTCAAGCGCGGGCAGGATCCGGACAAAGTCATGCAGAAATTGTTCCGCCTGACGCCGCTGGAGGACAGCTTCTCCTGCAACTTCAATATTTTGATCGCCGGCATGCCCCGGGTGATGGGCGTGCGGGAGATTCTGAACGAGTGGACCGCCTTCCGCACGGAATGTGTGCGCCGGCGCACCTACTTTGATTTGAACGGCAAGGAAAAACGGCTGCACTTGCTCAAGGGTTTGGAAGCCATTCTGCTGGACATTGATAAAGCGGTGCGCATTGTGCGCGAGACAGCCGAAGAGGCTGAAGTGGTGCCCAACCTGATGATCGGTTTCGGCATCGACAAAACCCAGGCCGAATACGTGGCGGAGATCAAACTGCGTCATTTGAACCGGGAGTACATTCTCAAGCGCACGCAGGAAATCGAGGATCTGGAGGCGGAGATTGCCCGGCTGAAAGATATTCTGAACAGTCCGGCCAAGATTCGCCGCATCATCATTGACGAGCTGACAGCGGTGGCCAAAAAGTACGGCGAGCCGCGCCGCAGCGAGATTCTGTATGAAGTGGAGAGCTCGGATGACGAAGAGGAAGAGGATTCCATGCCGGATTATCCGGTGACGGTGTTCTTCACTCGGGAGGGCTATTTCAAAAAGATTACACCCCAGAGTCTGCGCATGTCCGGCGAGCAGAAACTGAAGGACGGCGATGCCATCGTCCTGCAGCAGGAAACCAAGAACAATGCAGAGCTGCTGTTCTTTACCAACCGCTGCCAGGTATACAAGTGTCGCGCGGGGGATTTTGCTGACGGCAAAGCCAGCCTGATGGGTGAGTACATTCCGGCGCGGCTGGGGATGGACGAGGGCGAGATGCCTGTGTGCATGGCCGTGACCGAAGACTATAAGGGTCACATGTTCTTTGTGTTTGAAAACGGCAAGGCAGCCAAGGTGCCTATGTCCAGCTATGCTACCAAACAGAATCGCCGCAAGCTGCTCAATGCGTTCAGTGATAAAGCACCTTTGTTCTGGGCATCCTATCTGCATGAGGAGTGCGAGCTGGCCATTCAAACCAGCGCGGGCCGCATGCTGTTGGTTCATTCGGCGCAGGTGCCGGAGAAACAGACCAAGAACACGGCCGGTGTAAACGTTGTCACACTCAAGCGCAACCACCGCATCGTTTCCGTGCGTCCGGCCGAGGGGATGGAATTGGCGGATCCCCACCGCTACCGGGTGCGCACCCTGCCGGCCATGGGCGCAGTACTGAAAGCAGAGGACACTGCCGAGCAGACAAGCCTTGTGTAAAATGCTTTTTTCAGCTTGCTTTTTTTTCGGTTTCATGCTATGATGAATCCGTTAATGTGACTGGAGGTTAAACGATGGGTGTTTTAGAGATCGTCAGCGGCGTATTGCTGATTTTGTGCAGCCTGGCCATTCTTGTGATGGTTCTTTTGCAAGACTCCAAGGGCAGAGGCCTGTCCGGCGTGATCGGCGGCGGCGAGATGATGGCGGCCGAAGGTCGCAGCAGCATGCCCAAAACCATTTTGGCCAAGTATACGAAGGTGGCTGCGATCATCTTTTTTGTACTGACCATTCTGGTGAGTGTGTTCAGCATTTATACGAAGTAAGATCATTTGCAAAAGCCCGCCGCACGGCGGGCTTTTTTGCACATTGACGGAGGGAACCGCGATGAGCCTGAAAGGAAAAATCCTCAAAGAACTGGAAAAAAAGCCGCGCCGCATGAAAGAACTGAAGGCGCGGCTGGGAAACGATAAAAAGGTGGCTCGTCTTTTGGACGAGATGGTGAGAAAAAAGCAAATCGCTGTGCGCGATGGTCTTTACTGCCCCGCTACCCGGGACTTGGACAAAGCGGTAAAGTGCCGGCTTGTCAAACTGGCGCGCACGTTCGGCTTTGCGCAGCCCCTGGAAGGCGGGCAGGATGTGTTCATTCCCGGCAAGTATCTGATGGGGGCTATGCCCGGTGACCTGGTGCTGGTAACGTTGGATGAACATCCCCGCCGGGCGGGTACACTGGAGGGCAAAGTGGCAGCCATCGCCGAGGAAAACAAACGTTTCTGCGGCGTGGTGGCCAAGCTGGATGGCCGCCTGGTGCTCGTTCCCGATGCATGCCCCCATGTGCCCCTGCTGATCAAAAAAGGAGCGGACGGTGGCGCCCGCGCAGGGGAAAAGGCGGCAGTGGAAATTCTGGAGCGCGGCGAAAGCCATGCGGATCACCGCGCCGGCGTGGCCATGCGTTTCGGCGCTGCGGATGTAGCGGCGCATTGTGCCAAGGCGCTTTTGTACAGTGCGGGGATTTCCCGCCATTTCCCCACGTCGGTGAAAGAGGAAGCCAAGGTATATGAAAATGCCCGCCTGCGGGAAAAGGACTGGAAGGGGCGCCGCGATTTGCGGGATTGGCCCATTTTCACCATTGATTCGGCGTCCACCAAGGACATTGACGATGCCATTTCCCTGTCCCGCACGGAGAACGGTTATGCCCTCGGGGTACACATTGCCGATGTAAGCCACTATGTCCGGCCGGGTTCGGCGCTGGACAAAGAGGCCTTTAGCAGGGGTACGTCTGTATATTATGCGGACAGTGTGGTGCCCATGCTTCCCAAACAGCTGTCCAATGGAATTTGCAGTCTGAATGAAAACGAGGAGCGTCTGGCGTTTTCCTGCCTGATGCAGCTGGACCGGCAGGGCGGTGTGACGGACTATGAATTTTGCAAAACGGTCATCCGTTCCCGGGTGAAGGGCGTGTACAGCGAGGTCAATGCTCTGTTGGACGATACCGCCGACAACGCGGTGAAAGTGCGTTATGCTCAGGTGGCAGAGGAAGTGCCTCTGATGAAAGAAGTGTACGAGAAATTGGCTGCCCGGCGTTTGCAGCGGGGCGCCATGAACATTGAGAGCGACGAGGCAAAGTTGCTGGTGGACGAGAACGGCCGCTGCGTGGGTGTGGAGAAGCGCACGCGCGGCACAGCGGAGTGCATGATTGAAGAATTCATGCTGCTGGCCAACACTTGTGCCGCCCGGCTGGCCCGGGAACAGGAACTGCCTTTTGTATACCGGGTGCATGCCCAGCCTGAAGCCGAGCGTGTAGACGCGCTGAAAAAAGCTCTGCTGGCCATGGGAGTGGACGCCCATTTTGCCGGCGAGATGCCCACGGTCAAGGAGTTGGCTGCTCTGCTGGATGCAACTCGCGGTACCCCGCTGGAGCGCGCCGTGCACACCAATGTACTGCGCAGTATGGCAAAGGCAAAGTACGAGCCGGAGCCCAAGGGCCATTTTGGCCTGGCGCTGGCAGACTATGCCCATTTCACATCGCCGATCCGCCGCTATCCGGACCTGGCCATTCACCGTATCCTCAGCCGTTTGTGCGCGGGAGCGTCCGGCGATGAGATTCGGCAGAAATTCACGGGGTTTGCGGCGGAGGCGTCGGTTCAGTCTTCGGAGTGCGAACTGCGCGCCATGAAAGCCGAGCGGGACATTGATGACTGCTACAAAGCGGAGTATATGCAGCAGTTTATCGGTGAGGAGTTCGACGCGGTGGTGTCCAGCGTCACCAGCTTTGGCTTGTATGTGGAGCTTCCGAACACGGTGGAAGGCCTGGTGCGCGCGGATGCGCTGTCCACCCGGGAACTTCAGCTGATTGACGGAGTAGCTCTGGCCGAGCCGTCCGGCGGCCGCCGTTGGGCCGTAGGTGACTCCATGCGGGTGACTTTGGCTGGGGTGGATATTGCCGCCGGAAACGTGGACTTTGAACCGGCGCGGGGAGAATAAACCGTTCCCTTGTCCGCATACAATGCGGTGAGGTGAAATGAACATGACGTTTGTGCAGACCGTTGCGCTCTTTTGGGCGCTTGTAAGCACGGCCGCTGTGGCGGCTGCTCTCAGCAAAACTGCCCACCCCATCTTCAATGCGCTCAAAAGCGCGGGCTGTGGTGCCGCGGCGCTGGGGGCGGTCAATCTGCTGGCTGGATTTACAGGCGTGACCATCGCACTGAATTATGCCACCTCTTTTGTGGCGGTAGTGCTGGGTGCGCCGGGTGTGGTGCTACTGTTGCTGATGCGCGTCTGGGTGTTATTTTAAAAAGCAGGAGAGAAAAATGGAGTATCAGTGGTTTCCCTTTTCGGACGAGCGTGTGGCTCAGGCCCACGCTTTGCGCCGGGAAGTGTTTGTGGACGAGCAGGGCTTTGCGCTGGAAGATGATTTGGACGAGCAGGATAAAACCTGCCTGCATGTGCTGGGGGTAATGCCTCAGGGACCGGTGTGCTGTGCCCGGGTGTTCTGGCAGGCACCCGGTGTGCTCCATGTGGGCCGGGTGTGCGTGCGTCGAACCCTGCGCGGACAAGGAGTAGGCGGAGCTCTGATGCGCGAGATCCTTCGAAAAGCGCAGGCGTTGGGTGCCCATCGTGTAGAGCTGGGGGCCCAGTGCGGCAAAGAGGGCTTTTACGAAACGCTTGGCTTTCAGACATTCGGCGAGCGCTTTCTGGATGCGGGCGCCTGGCACATTGCGATGCGTTTGGAACTTTGAAGAAAGCAGCGGGCCTATGCCCGCTGCTTTCTTTTGATAAAAGATTTGTGCGGGCCGGCGGCTCACTGAAGACGGAAGGAAACGTTTTGAAAACAAATTGCTTGCGCAAGCAATTTTGGACTGCTATAATAAAATGTATTCGCCCGAAAAAAACGGGCGCAATTTTTTGAGGAGAGATGAATTGTGGAAACAGAATGGATCAGATGGCTGTCGGTTGCGGACCGCTACGCAAAAATGGATCTGGACCGGCAGCTGGCTCCTCTGGGGTTAAACAGCAGTCAGCACATGTATGTTTTGCGCATCTGCCGGGAACCGGGCGTACAGCAGGACCAGTTGTCGGAGATTTTTCATATTCATCCCAGCAACGTCACCCGCAGTATTGCCTATTTGGAAAAAGAGGGATTTCTGCACCGGGAACAGAATCCCAGGGACAAGCGCACCTGCCGACTGTATCCCACGTCCAGGGCGCAGCAGGCCTGCGACCGCATCGCGGCCATCTGTGAAAATTGGCAATGTGCTGTGACAGAAGATTTTACCGACGAAGAGATTCGCATGCTGGACAAGCTTCTGCAGCGCGTGGTGCACAGCGCTTTGTCGCGCGCAGACAATCAGAATGCAGGAGAGGGAGGACAAGTGTGACACAGACAAATCCGCTGGGGTATGAGCCGCTGCCCCAGCTGCTGAAAAAATTTGCGGTACCCAGCATCATTGCCATGCTGGTCAGTTCGCTGTACAACATTGTAGACCAGATTTTTATCGGTCAGGGTGTAGGCTACCTGGGCAATGCCGCCACCAATGTGTCTTATCCGCTGACCACCATCTGCATGGCTATCGCACTGTTGATCGGCATCGGAAGCGCATCCCGGTTTTCGCTGTACCTGGGGGCCGGGGAGAAGGAGCAGGCCGCCGGGGTAGTGGGCAATGCCTTCTTGATGATGCTGGTCGGCGGCGTGGTTTACACCATTTTGGTGGAGCTGTTTCTGCATCCTTTGCTGACGGCGTTTGGCGCCACGCCGGACGTAATGCCTTATGCCGAGAGCTATACCCGCATCACTGCTCTGGGCATGACGCTTTTGATCGGCACCAACGGCATGAGCAATCTGGCCAGGGCGGACGGCAGCCCGAAATATTCCATGGTCTGCATGCTGTTGGGTGCGGTAATCAACACCATCCTGGACCCGATTTTTATTTTCGGCTTTGGTTGGGGCGTAGCAGGAGCTGCCTGGGCCACGGTCATCGGTCAGTTTTTCTCATTCCTGGCAGCGGTGCGTTACTTGGGACATTTTCAGCATGTGGAACTGCGGCGGGAAATGTTCCGTCTGCATCCGGCTGAGTGTGTAAAAATCGCTTCGCTGGGTATGAGCAGCAGCTTGAATCAACTGGCGATTACGCTGGTTCAGATTGTGTTGAACAATTCGCTCACCTATTATGGGGCTGCCTCGGAATACGGCACGGACATTCCCCTGGCGGCCAGCGGCATCGTCATGAAGACCAATGCCATTCTTCTGGCGGTTATCATCGGTATTTCCCAAGGCTCCCAGCCCATCGTAGGGTTCAACTACGGTGCACGGCAGTATGCACGTGTGCGGAAAATTTACAAACTGGCCGTCAGCTGCTGCGTGGCAGTGGGCAGTGTGGGATTTGTGCTGTTTGAGTTTTTCCCCACACAGATTATTTCCGTGTTCGGAACCGGCGATGCGCTGTACTTTGAATTCGCGGTAAAGTTTATGCGTATCTTCCTGATGATGATTTTTGTGAACGGCGTGCAGATGATTTCTTCCAACTTTTTCTCCGCCATTGGCAAACCGGTGAAAGGCATGATCCTTTCTCTGACGCGCCAGGTGCTGTTCCTGATTCCGCTATTGCTGATTCTCCCGCTAAAATGGGGAATCGACGGCATTCTTTTCTCGGGACCTGTGGCAGATTTCGCCGCGTTTCTCACCACGGTGGCGCTTGTTCGGCACGAGATGAGGCACATTCGCGCGCTGGAAGCGGTTCAGCAGGCATAAGACAGAAAGCGAGGCATTGTTTTGAATAAAGACTTGACCCAGGGAAGCCCGGCAGCGGTGCTGTGGCGTTTTTCCATTCCCATGTTCATCAGCGTGATTTTTCAGCAGATGTACAACATTGCCGACAGCGTCATTGCCGGAAAATTTGCAGGAGAAGACGCGCTGGCTGCTGTGGGTGCATCCTATCCCATCACCATGATTTTTATGGCCATTGCCGTGGGCAGCAACATCGGATGCTCGGTGGTCATTTCCAACCTGTTTGGCGCACAGGAGTATAAACGAATGAAAACCGCTGTGAGCACCACACTGCTGGCCTCGCTGGCGCTGTCTGTGTTTTTGACCGTGGCGGGATTGGCCGGTACCCGGGCGCTGATGCGCATGGTCAACACTCCGGACAACATTTTCGAAGACGGTGCCCTGTATTTGGCCATTTATGTGGGCGGGTTTACGTTTTTGTTTTTGTACAACGTGGCCACGGGCATTTTTACAGCGCTGGGGGATTCCCGTACACCTCTGTATTTCCTCATCGGTTCCTCGCTGGGCAACATCGTGCTGGACTATGTGTTCGTGCGGTATTTCCAATGGGGCGTGGCCGGCGTAGCCTGGGCAACCTTCATCGCCCAGGGCATTGCCTGTGTGCTGGCGGTGTGGGCTGTGGTTGTCCGCCTTCAGAATGTTCCTACGGACGGAAAAGCACCGCTGTTTTCCATGTCCATGCTGCAGCGCATTGCGGTGATTGCCATTCCCAGCATCCTGCAGCAGAGTTTCATCTCCGTGGGCAATATTTTCATTCAGGGCATTGTCAACAGCTACGGTTCTTCGGTGATTGCAGGTTATTCGGCGGCTGTCAAGCTGAATACGTTCGCCCTGACCAGCTTCACCACCCTGGGCAACGGCATCTCCAACTTTACGGCCCAAAACTTGGGAGCAGGCAAACTGGATCGGGTGCGTCAGGGCTTCCGGGCGGGCGCGGTGATGACGCTGCTGGCGGCAGTTCCTTTTTTCGTGGCCTACTTCGTGTTTGGCCGGCAGATGATCTTTTTGTTTATGACCAGCGACAGCGGCAAGGCGTTGTCCACTGGCGTGGAGTTCCTGCGCATTATTTCGCCTTTCTATTTTGCCATCTGTGTCAAGCTGATGGCCGACGGCGTTTTACGGGGCGGCGGTGCCATGAAAGAATTCATGGTAGCGACCTTTTCCGATTTGATTCTGCGCGTGATTCTGGCGTTTGTGTTCTCCGCCATTTGGCAGGAAAGAGGCATCTGGCTGTCCTGGCCGCTTGGCTGGGTGGTGGCGGCGGTCATGTCGCTGGCGTTTTACAAAAAAGGCGTTTGGAAGCGACAGCTCTCCCGTTCATAATAAAAAAGAGCACCCCACGGGGTGCTCTTTTTTATATTGTGTACCAGTATTTGCGGTCCAGGTTGCGGTACTGCACCGCTTCGCCAATGTGCCAGCTTTGCAGCGTTTCGCTGCCTTCCAAATCGGCAATGGTGCGGCTTACTTTCAGCACCCGATCATAGGCGCGGGCGGAAAGTCCCAGATTCTGAAAAGCGGATTCCAGAATTTTTTCCGCTTCTGGAGTCATGGGACATGCTTTGCGCAGCATGGCGCTGGGCAGCTGGGCGTTGCAGGAGATGTCGGTGCCTTCGTAACGTTTTGTCTGAATCTCCCGGGCGGCGCACACCCGCTTTAGAATATCCGCGCTGGATTCGCCGCCGCTCTCCTGGCGCAGCTCTTCGTAATTCACGGGTGCGACTTCCACGTGAAGATCGATTCGGTCCAAAAGCGGACCGGAGATTTTTTGCACATATCGATTGATGGCGCCGGGGCTGCACGTGCATGCCCGGGTCGGATGACCAAAATACCCGCAGGGACAGGGGTTCATGGCGGCCACCAGCATGAACCGGCAGGGGAATGTGGCGCTGCCCGCCACACGGCTGACGGTCACGTTGCCGTCCTCCATGGGCTGACGGAGAATTTCCAGCACATCCCGCCGGAATTCGGGCAGCTCATCCAGAAACAGTACGCCGTTGTGTGCCAGACTGATTTCTCCAGGGCGGGGAATTGTGCCGCCACCTGCCAGGCCGGAAGCGCTCACAGAGTGGTGGGGCGAACGAAAGGGCCTGCGTGTCATCAGACCACTGCCCTTTTCCAGCAAACCTGCCACCGAGTAAATTTCGGTGCAGTCCAGGGCCTCGGTCCGGGTCAAGGGCGGCAGAATACCGGGCAGCCGTTTGGCAAGCATGCTCTTGCCCGTGCCCGGTGCGCCGATGAGCAAAATGTTGTGCCCGCCGGCCGCTGCAATTTCCATGGCGCGGCGTGCCTCCGGCTGGCCGTGTACATCGGAAAAATCCGGCACGTTCGCCCAATCGGCAGCAAAAGCAGATGGTTTGGCCGGTGTAAGAAGTTTTTCTCCTTGCAGATGCTGCACTGCGTCCAGCGCATTCTGCACGGGATAGACCGTCAGGTCACCCGCAGCGGCTGCCTCAGCTGCGTTTTCGGAAGGTACGAACAGAGTCCGCAGTCCGGCCTGGCGGGCGGCCAGCGCCATGGACAGAACCCCGTTCACGCTGCGAACCTGCCCGTCCAGAGACAATTCCCCCAGAAAAGCAGCGTCCTCGGGAACTTTTTTCAGCTGGCCGCTGGCGCACAGAACGGCCAAAAGCACCGGAAGGTCGTACACCGCTCCGGTTTTTTTGATGTCCGCCGGGGCCAGATTCACTGTGATGCGGCTGGCGGGCCAGGTGAAAGACAGATTTTTCAACGCGCTGCGCACCCGGTCGGCGGCCTCCTTCACGGCACTGTCCGGCAGCCCCACAATGGAAAATTGGGGCAGACCGCCACTCACATCGGCTTCCACCCGCACAGCAAATCCGGATAAGGCGTACACGCCCAGGCTGTTGACCGTTGCAAACATTCACTTTCGACCGCCTTTTCGACAAAACTAGATGTTTTCAGTATATCTTTTTCCGGCTTTTTACACAAGAGTGAATTGACATTGAACGTGGAAACGTTTATCATTTAAACAGGTCGACCCGACCTGTGCAAATGTTGAGAAAGCGGGGTATAGAAACATGGAATACAAAGCCGAGTATGAGCGCTGGCTTGCCGCCGATCTGGAAGACAAAGACCTCCGCCCGGAACTGTTGAGCATTCAGGGAATGGATGAGGAGATCAAGGATCGATTTGCTGTAAAGCTGGCCTTTGGCACCGCCGGCCTGCGCGGCGTTTTGGGCGCGGGCACCAACCGCATGAATATTTATGTAGTGCGTCAGGCCACACAGGGTCTGGCGAACTGGGTAAAAACCCAGGGCGGCACCCAGACAGTGGCCATCAGTTATGACAGCCGCATCAAGAGCGACGTTTTTGCAAAAGAGGCCGCCTGCGTTCTGGCAGCCAATGGGATCAATGTGCGTATTTACAAAGCACTGATGCCCGTTCCGGCACTGAGCTTTGCCACCCGCTATTACCACTGCAACGCCGGCATCATGGTTACTGCCAGCCACAACCCGTCCAAGTACAACGGCTACAAAGCCTATGGCCCGGATGGTTGCCAGCTGACGGATGAAGCCGCCGACATTGTGTACAATGAGATTCAGAAGATCGACGTGCTGAACGGCGCCGCCACCGTGGCTTTTGAAGAGGGCCTGGCCAGCGGCCGCATTCAGTACGTGGAAGAGGATTGCTACGAGGCGCTGTACACGGCCATCAAGAGCCGCAGTGTGCGCCCGGGCCTGTGCAAAACTGCGGGCCTGAAACTGGTGTACAGCCCCCTGAACGGTTCCGGTTTGGTACCGGTCACCCGCGTGCTGAACGACATCGGCATCACGGACATCACCATTGTGCCCGAGCAGAAGGACCCGGACGGAAACTTCCCCACCTGCCCTTATCCCAACCCCGAAATTCGCGAGGCGCTGGCTCTGGGGCTGGAGCTGGCTGAGAAAGAGGACGCAGACCTGATGCTGGCCACCGACCCGGACGCGGACCGCGTGGGCATTGCAGTGCGCTGCAAGGACGGAAGCTACCAGCTGCTCACCGGCAACGAAGTGGGCGTGCTGCTGCTGGACTATATCTGCAAGGGACGCATTGAAAACGGCACCATGCCCAAAGATCCCGTGTGCGTGAAATCCATTGTGTCCACTCCGCTGGCGGATGTGGTGGCTGCGCATTACGGCGTGGAGTGCCGCAACGTGCTGACCGGCTTCAAGTGGATCGGTGACCAGATTGCCAATCTGGAGGCCGCGGGTCAGGTGGAGCGCTTCATCTTCGGATTCGAGGAGAGCTATGGCTACCTGGCGGGCAGCTATGTGCGTGACAAAGATGCGGTTATCGGTTCTATGCTCATCTGTGAGATGGCTGCCTATTACCGCAGCATCGGTTCTTCCATCAAAGAAGAACTGGAGCGCATTTACGCCGAGTACGGCCGGTATCTGAACAAAGTGAACAGCTATGAGTTCCCGGGTCTGTCCGGCATGGAAACCATGGCCGGCATCATGAGCCGTCTGCGTGAGAACCCGCCCAAAGAGTTCGCGGGCTATCCGGTGGTCAAGGTCACGGACTACAAAAAACCGGAAGAGACCGGTCTGCCTGCTGCCAACGTGCTGATTTACGCTCTGGAAGGCGGCGCCACGGTGGTGGTGCGTCCGTCCGGCACCGAGCCCAAGATCAAAACCTACTTCACCACGCTGGGCAAGGACCTGGCCGAGGCCGAAGCACAGGAAAAAGCGCTGGCTGCTGCCGTGGAGCCGCTGCTGAAATAAGACTTGCACTTTTTCAAAAAGTGTGGTATAGTATTGTGGCAATCGTTCCGACGGCTGCTCCATACGCACAGGATGGCGTATGCTGGTAGCCTCCATTGAAGGTTGTGATTGGGCGCATGTATTGAGCATGGCCCCCAAGGATCAAAACCAGAAAGAGGTGAACCTGAATGAAAGAAGGAATCCATCCGAAGTACCAGGAGTGTGTGATCACCTGTGCCTGCGGCAACACGATTCACACTCGTTCCACCAAGCCGGAGATTCACGTTGAGGTGTGCAACAAATGCCATCCCTTCTACACCGGCAAGCAGAAACTGGTCGATACCGGCGGACGCGTGGATCGCTTCAAAAAGCGTTTCAACCTGGACTAATAGCGAACTTGCAAAGGGCGGTTTTACGACCGCCCTTTGTTTTGTTGTTCAAGGAGGTGCAGCGCAGTGGAAGAATATCGGACCGTTGAGGGAACGGCCACAGCGGAAATTGAGGAAAAACGCTCCAAATTCATCTCTCTCATTTCCTTTGCGGATACAGAGGAGAAGGCGCTGGAAGTGCTGAATCAGGTGCGCGCCGCGCACCGCACCGCCAATCACAACGTGTATGCCTATGTGCTGCGGGACGGAATGCGCACCCGCTATTCAGACGATGGCGAGCCCGCAAAAACCAGTGGTTTGCCTACGTTGGAGGCCATTCGCCACGCAGGCCTGGTGGACTGCATTGTGGTCACCACCCGATACTTCGGCGGCACGCTGCTGGGGACCGGGGGTCTGGTGCGCGCCTATACGGCGGCTGCGTCCGCGGCCATTGCCCGGGCAAAGGTGTTGTGCGTGCGCGTGTGTGTACGGGGTGTGTGGACTGTGGAATATCCGCTTTACGAGACGGCGGTCAAACTGCTGACAGAGCAGGGAGCAAGGCTGGGGGAGGCGCAGTTTACCGACAAGGTGGCTTTGCCTTTTGTGATGCTGGTCGGTACGGAGCAAACGCTTGTGCCCAAGGTGCAGCAGCTGTGCCGCGGCGGAGCGGATCTGCAAATTTCCGAGCCCTATCATGCGCCTTTTTGAGCTGAAACAAAAAATTTACAAAATGCACAAGGGAAATCACGTCTTTGTGTCGTATAAAGTATATGAAACACTTTTTTCGCGGCAGGAGGTTCGGGCATGACGGTGCGTGAGCGGACGGAAGAAATCGAACGGATGACGCTGTCGCCCTATGCGGCGCTCAGTGAAAACAGCCGCGGCCGGGAACGGGCCGAGGACCCGTGTCCTGTGCGGACCTGTTACCAGAGAGACCGTGACCGGGTGATCCACTGCAAGGCGTTTCGCCGTTTGAAGCAGAAAACCCAGGTGTTTCTCTCTCCGGAGGGAGATCATTACCGAACCCGCCTGACACACACACTGGAAGTGAGCCAGATTGCCCGCACCATTGCCCGGGCTCTGCGTTTGAACGAAGATTTGACCGAGGCCATTGCGCTGGGGCACGATTTGGGCCACACGCCCTTCGGGCATGCGGGCGAGCGGGCGCTGAATCGCCTGTGTCCGGGTGGTTTCAAGCACTATGAGCAGAGTGTGCGCGTGGTGACCAAGCTGGAGAAAGGCGGCAAGGGCCTGAACCTGAGCTGGGAAGTTCTGAATGGCATTGTGTGCCACACCAAAGGTGCTTGGGCGGCTACCCGTGAAGGGCAGATTGTGCGTTATGCCGATCACATTGCTTACATGAACCATGATATTGAGGATGCGGTAGAGGCTGGTGTGCTGCGGAATGAGGACATTCCCAGGGAGATCAGCCGTGTGCTTGGGGATACAAAGTCGCAGCGCATCACTTCCATGATCTGCAGCATGATCGACCACGGCGCCGAGAACATTGGCATGGATGGCGAGGTGGCCGGGGCTTACGAAGCGCTGCACGATTTTATGTACAGTACGGTTTACGTGGACCGGGTGGCCAAAAAAGAAGAGAAAAAAGTGGATAAGCTCATTGAGGAGCTGTACAACTATTTCCGGGAGCATCCCACCCATATGCCCCAGGATTATCTCTATATTGTGTGGAACGAAGGGGCTGACCGCGCCGTGACGGATTACATTTCTGGCATGAGCGATGAGTATGCCACCCGAACTTTTGAAGAATTGTTTGTACCCCAGAAATGGCAGGTGCTTTGAGGAGGAGAATATGGACGAAAAACGGTTTGAAATCATTTATAAGCAAGGTGTCTCGCTGAGCACGGAAGTGCGCATTTTGCGGGACAAAGTGACCGGCGTTCACTACCTCATCAACTGGACGGGCCAGGGGGGCGGTATTACGCCGTTGCTGAATGCCGAGGGAAAACCGGTGGTCTCCTTTGACTGAGCGCTGCAGATGCCGGACGGGAGGTGACGGCCGGTGATCCCCCATGAATACATTGAGGAACTGGTGCGGCGCAATGATATTGTGGATGTGGTGCAAAGCTATGTGCAGCTTCGCCATCGTGGCCGCACCCATACGGGCTTGTGTCCGTTTCACAACGAAAAAACGCCGTCCTTTGTGGTGTACCCCGAGAACCAGTCGTTTTATTGTTTCGGCTGCGGTGCGGGCGGCGACGTCATCACCTTCATCAAAAAAATAAACAATGTGGACTATGTGGAGGCGGTCAAAACCCTGGCCGCCCGGGCGGGCATGTCCCTGCCGGATGAGGATGACAAAACCGGTCAGCTGCGCCGCAGGGTGCTGTCCATCAACAAGGATGCGGCCCGTTTTTTTGTGGAATGTCTGCAAAGCGATGAGGGAAAGGCAGCCCGGCGTTACTGGGTGGAGAAACGGGGACTCAGCCCGAAAACCATCACGCGTTTTGGATTGGGTTATGCGCCTGACGGGTTCAACCGCATGCGGGACCATCTGCGGAAGCTGGGCTACAGCAAAGAGGAGATGCTGGCCAGCGGCGTGGTGCGTGAAAGTGAACGGGGCAGTTTGTACGACATGTTCCGCAACCGGGTGATGATTCCCATCATTGATCTGCGGGGCAACGTGATTGCCTTCAGCGGCCGCGATTTTACATCGGAAAAGCCGCAGCGCAAGTACGTCAACAGCCCGGAAACCATCGTGTACAAAAAAAGCCGGACGCTTTTCGCCATGAATCTGGCCAAAAAATCCACGTCCCGGCGGTACATATTGTGCGAGGGAAACCTGGATGCAATCTCCATGCACCAGGCGGGGTTCGACACGGCGGTGGCGGGCTGCGGAACGGCACTTACTTCCGAACAGGTAAAGCTCATCGGCGATTACGCGGACGAAGTGGTTTTGTGCTTTGACTCGGATGAGGCGGGCCAAAAGGCTACGGCACGAGCCATTCAGCTGTTTTCGTCGTCCAATGTCAAGGTGTCGGTGCTGAATATTCCCGACGCAAAAGACCCGGATGAGTACATCAAAAAATTCGGCGCGGACCGGTTTGAGATGTTGCTCAATGGTTCAGCCAACGCCATCGAATATGCGTTGCAGAAAGCAAAGGCAAAGTACGATGTGGCAACGCCCGACGGCCGGGTTGGCTATCTGAAAGATGCCATTTCCGTTTTGGCGGGCAATGTGTCCGCCACAGAGCGGGATGTGTATGCCGGACGGCTTTCGCAGGAAACGGATGTGGCAAAGCCTGCTATTTTGAATCAGTTGGAATCCGCGGTGAATGCCCGACGGCGCCGTCAGAAACAGGAACGGGAAAAGAAACTGTTGGAAGAGGGCGCGGCCGGCAGGATCAAAGTGCCTTTTTCCCAGGGTGGCCAGAAGGCGCTGGGAGTTGCTTTTGCACAGCAGCAGCTGGTGGCGGCGCTTTTGAAAGAGCCGTCTTACGTGTCTCTTGCGGCCGGACGCGTCAAGCCCGAGAACTTTCTGGACGAGGGCCTGGGGCAGGCTTTTGGCTTGATCGTGGAACGAGTCCAGAGCGGGGAGAACGTCGATGTGGCTTCTTTGTCCGGAGAAGTTTCCGAACAAACGCTGGCGCTCATCAGCCGCGTGCTGGCGCAGAACTACGATGTGGGATTTGCACGGCAGGATGTGGAAATGTATTTGGACCGCATCGAGCACAGCGTGCCGCCGTCCAGCCAGGCGGCCGAAAAAACGGCAGATGAGCTGGCCGATTATTTGCAGGCTCTGCGCGATAAAAAAGGATAGAACGCACAGGAAAAACATATATTAGATTGAACAAAAATAAGGGAGTCATTATGGGAGAGAAGAAAAACATCATTCTGAATCTGGTGGAACAGGGCAAGCGTACCGGAAAGGTGACAACCAAGGAGATCAACGATGCGCTTGAGGATATGGGCTTTGAAGTAGAACTGGTGGACAAGCTCTACGAGACCCTGGAATCCAATAACATTGAGATCGTTGAGGAGCCCGATGCCGACGCCGAGGAATTCACCCTGACCGAGGACACTGTGGATGTGCTGGAATCCGCGCTGACAGCGGAAGGTGTGTCCATCGACGACCCGGTGAAAGTGTATTTGAAAGAAATCGGCCGCGTGCCTCTGCTCAGCCCGGAAGAGGAGATTGACCTGGCCATCAAAATTCAAAGCGGCGGCCCGGATGGTGAAAAAGCAAAACAGCGCTTGTCCGAGGCGAACTTGCGACTGGTGGTTTCCATTGCAAAGCGGTATGTGGGCCGCGGCATGCAGTTCCTGGATCTGATTCAGGAAGGCAACTTGGGCCTGATCAAAGCCGTGGAGAAGTTTGACCACACCAAGGGATTTAAATTTTCCACTTACGCCACCTGGTGGATTCGTCAGGCCATCACCCGCGCCATTGCGGACCAGGCCCGCACCATTCGTATTCCTGTGCACATGGTGGAAACCATCAACAAGGTGAAAAAGGTTTCCAGCCAGCTTCTGCACCGCAACGGACACGAGCCCACGGCGGACGAAATTGCTTTGGAACTGGATATGCCTGTGGACAAAGTGCGTGAGATTATGCGCGTGGCGCAAGAGCCGGTCAGCCTGGAGACGCCCATCGGTGAAGAAGAGGACAGTCATCTGGGCGACTTTATTCCCGATGAAGATGTGCCTGTGCCCGCCGAGGCGGCCAGTCACACCCTGCTGCGGGAGCAGCTGGGCGATGTACTCAAGAGTCTGACTCCCAGAGAGGAAAAAGTGCTGCGCCTGCGTTTCGGTTTGGAAGACGGCCGTCCCCGCACGCTGGAAGAAGTGGGCAAGGAGTTCAACGTCACCCGCGAGCGCATCCGGCAGATCGAAGCCAAGGCGCTGCGCAAGCTGCGCCATCCCTCCCGGTCCAAAAAGCTGCGCGACTTTTTGGATTGATTTGAAACCATAACCCCTCTTGCGAAACGCAAGGGGGGTTACTGTGTGAAGGAGGAGCGTTGTGGCAACAGATATGACAAAGGGCCCGGTAATGCGGCCTTTGGTTCGTTTTACACTCCCGCTGGTGCTGGCCAATGTATTTCAGCTCACATACAATGCGGCTGACGCTGTGATCGTGGGACGCTTTGTGGGAAAAGAGGCACTGGCTGCAGTGGGTGCGGCCGGCCCGGTGGTGAACATCATCACTTTCCTGGTGGTAGGCGCCTGTTTGGGCGCGGGCGTCTTAATGAGTGAATTTTTTGGCGCACAAGACAGGGAAACGTTAAAAAGTGAAGTGGGAACGTCCTTGACAGCGGGACTCGCGTTCACTCTGGTGCTGGTACTGGCGTGCGGCCTGTTTGCACAGCCGCTGCTTCGTTTGACGCAGGTGCCGGAAAGTCTGCTTCCTTCGGCCACGCTGTATTTGCAGATTGTATGTGCTGCGCTGCCGTTTTCTTTTCTGTACAACCTGTTTGCCAGCGCGCTGCGGGCGGTGGGCGACTCGCGCACACCTTTGTTTTTTGTGGCGGCGTCGGCTTGCGCCAACATCGTAGTAGATTATGTGTTTGTAGTGGTTCTGGAGATGGGTGTGGCGGGCGCTGCTCTGGCGACGGCCCTGGCCATGCTGTTCAGCGGTGTGCTGTGCACGGCGTACGTGTGGCTGCGCATTCCGCTTCTGCGACCCGGTTGGGCGCAGCTCCGTCCCAAGACGGCGCTTTTGCGTCGGACGGTGGGTTACAGCTGGGTTACCGCTATGCAGCAGGCGGCGTTGTACATCGGAAAGCTGCTGGTGCAAAGCTGTGTCAACACACTGGGTGTGGACACCATCGCCGCGTTCAATGCGGTGAACCGTGTGGATGATTTTGCTTACACGCCTCAGCAGAATATTGCCCACGCCATGACCACATTTATTGCACAAAACCGCGGCGCCGGTAAAAATGACCGCATTGAACGCGGTTTTCGGGCGGGAGCAATTCTGGAGGCAATCTACTGGGCGGTCCTGGCAGTGGTGGTGCTGCTTTCTGCCAAGAGCATTATGAGCTTGTTTGTGGACAATGACCAGATTGTAGTGGCCATGGGAACCACTTATCTGCACTGGATGGCGCTGTTCTATCTGCTTCCGGCCTGCACCAACTGGATCCAGGGTTATTTCCGAGGAATGGGCGATTTAAAGGTGACGCTGATTTCCACTTCGGTACAGATGGTGGGGCGCGTGATCTTTACGCTGTTTCTGGCGCCGCGTTTCGGCATTGCGGGCATTGCCTTTGCACAGCTGGGCGGCTGGGTGGTTATGCTGGCGTATGAAGTGCCGGTCCTTTTGCATGCCCGCCGGGAGAGAGGCGTGTAATTGCGGGGATTTTGTGAAAAAAAGCACGGCGGCTTGACAAATGCCGAGCTTTTTTTTATGATTGAATTTAATTGATACAGTATAGTTAAAGGGGTGGAATCATTGCATATTACCCAAGAGTCGGATTATGCAATTCGGATTGTGTACTGTCTTGCCAAAAGCGGCGGACGGCGGGATGCGCGCAGCATCAGTGAGGAGATGTGCGTCACGCTTCGTTTTTCATTGAAAATTTTGGGCAAGCTGGCATCCAGCGGGATTGTAAACAGTTATAAGGGCAACCGGGGCGGTTATGAATTGGCCAGCGCTCCCTCGCAGGTCAGCTTGAAAGACGTCATTACTGCAGTGGAAGGTCCGTATCATTTGTCCCGCTGCACACAGGATGGCGTGTGCAACCGGGGAGCTTCGGGAACCTGCACTTTCCAGCAGGTGTTCCTCAAGCTCAGCGAAGAGATCAACCAAAAGCTTCAGAGCGTTAATTTTCAGATGCTTTTGGATGGAGATTTGAATTTCTGAATGCTTTTTTAATGCGTAAAACCACACACGGCGCCTTGCGTGCCAAGTGTGGTTTTTTCGTTGTTTTTTTTCTAAAAAGGACCTTGACGACTTGTCTTTTATGGGTTATAATGCTTGAATGTATCATAATGGCTTAGTGTGCACCGTGTGGACAAAAACGGCGAAAATCTTTGTGCAAAACGCCGAAAAATGTGTATGCGATAGGCCTTTTATGCGCATTTTGTAAGCCCTGTAACGTTGGAGAAAGAGGAGTGGTCGTACATTATGGTGAAAGTCAAGCCCGTACAACTTGGCAAAACCGAGCGCATGAGCTTTTCCAAAATCGATGAAGTCATCGATATGCCGAACCTGATTGAGGTTCAGAAAAACTCATACCAGTGGTTCCTGGACAAAGGCCTGAAGGAGGTCTTCCGTGATATTTCCACGATCGAGGATTACACTGGCAATCTTGTGCTGGACTTCATCGATTACCGCTTAGATTCCCAGCCCAAATATACCATCAAGGAGTGCAAGGAGCGCGACGCCACTTATGCAGCTCCGCTGCGCGTCACTGCCCGTTTGCTGAACAAAGAGACGGGTGAGGTGAAGGAGCAGGAGATCTTCATGGGAGATTTCCCCCTGATGACCGACTCCGGCACGTTCCTGTACAACGGTGCCGAGCGTGTTGTGGTCTCGCAGTTGGTGCGCAGCCCGGGTGTGTATTTTGGCAAAAGCTATGACAAGACCGGCAAAGAACTGTTTACAGCGACCATGAACCCCAACCGCGGCGCGTGGCTGGAGTATGAGACCGACGCCAACGATGTGTTCTATGTCCGCATTGATAAGAATCGCAAAATCCCTGTCACGGTGCTGATTCGTGCACTGGGTCTGGGCGAGGATCAGAAGATCCGCGAGTTCTTCGGCGACGATGAGCGCATCGAGGCCACACTGGCCAAAGACCCCACCAAGACGGAGGAAGAGGGCCTGCTGGAAACCTACCGCAAACTGCGCCCGGGCGAGCCTCCCACAGTGGAGAGCGCGTCCAGCCATTTGAACGGTTTGTTCTTTGACCCCCGCCGGTACGATCTGTCCCGGTTCGGTCGTTACAAAATGAATAAGAAACTGGCCATTGGCCGCCGCATTGCAGGACAGGTTGCCGCCCGCGATGTGATTGCGCCTCTGACGGGTGAACTGCTGGCTGCTGCCGGTGAAAAGATCACCATGGAAACCGCCATGGCGGCGGAGCGCGCCGGTGTGAGCGTGGTCTATGTGACCGTGGACGAAAAAGAAGTGAAAGTCATTTCCAACGGCACGGTCAACGCCAACGACTTCTTCTCCTTTGACACCGCTGAGTGCGGCATTGACGAGCGCGTCAACTTTGCCGAGGTTTGCGCCATCCTGGAGCAGACCAGCGATGTGGAGGAGCAGAAAGAGCTGATCGTGAAAAATCACGACAAGCTGATTGCCAAGACCGTCACGGTGGATGACATTTTCTCTTCCATCAACTATCTGAACGGTCTGGCCCATGGCATCGGCACCACCGATGACATCGACCATCTGGGCAACCGCCGTATCCGCAGCGTGGGCGAACTGCTGCAGAACCAGTTCCGCATCGGCTTCTCCCGCATGGAGCGTGTCATCCGCGAGCGCATGACACTGCAGGCGCAGGACATGGAAGTGGTTACGCCGCAGTCTCTCATCAACATTCGCCCCGTGGTGGCAGCCATCAAGGAGTTCTTCGGTTCCTCGCCTCTGAGCCAGTTCATGGACCAGAACAACCCGCTGGCTGAATTGACCCATAAGCGCCGTCTGTCCGCGCTGGGCCCGGGCGGTCTGTCCCGTGACCGCGCCGGATTCGAGGTCCGCGACGTTCACTATTCTCACTATGGCCGCATGTGCCCCATCGAGACCCCTGAGGGCCCGAACATCGGTCTGATCTCCTACCTGGCAACCTTTGCCAAGATCAATGAATACGGCTTCATCGAAGCGCCTTACCGCCGCATCGACAAAGAGCGCGGTGTTGTCACCGACGAAGTGGTCTATATGACTGCCGACGAAGAGGACGAGTACATTGTGGCGCAGGCCAACGAGCCGCTGGACGACGAAGGCCACTTCCTGCGCGACCGCGTTTCCTGCCGTTATCGTGATGAGATTATCGAGGTGGACAAGGCACGCGCCGACTTCATGGACGTTTCGCCGAAGATGGTAGTTTCCGTGGCGACCGCAATGATTCCGTTCCTGGAGAACGACGACGCCAACCGTGCTCTGATGGGCTCCAACATGCAGCGCCAGGCGGTGCCTCTGCTGGTTACGGAGCAGCCCATTGTAGCCACCGGTATGGAATACAAAGCTGCCTGCGACTCCGGCGTATGCGTACTGGCGAAGAACGACGGTGTGGTAGAGCGTGTGACCGCGGATAAGATCATCGTGCGCACCTCCAAAACCACTACCGACGAGTATGAGCTGATTAAGTTCATGCGTTCCAACCAGGGCACCTGCATCAACCAGCGCCCCATCGTCAACAAAGGCGATGAAGTCAAGAAGGGCGATGTGCTGGCTGACGGTCCCGCTACCAAGAACGGCGAGATCTCCCTGGGCAAGAATGCTCTGATCGGCTTCATGACCTGGGAAGGTTACAACTACGAGGACGCCGTCCTGATCAATGAGAAAATCGTCCGTGAGGACGTTTACACCTCCATTCATATTGAGGAGTATGAAATCGAGAGCCGTGAGACCAAGCTCGGACCTGAGGAGATCACCCGCGACATTCCCAACGTGGGCGAAGAAGCTCTGAAAGATCTGGACGAGCGCGGCATCATCCGTATCGGTGCCGAGGTTTCTGCCGGTGATATTCTGGTCGGTAAAGTTACGCCCAAGGGCGAGACCGAGTTGACCGCTGAGGAGCGCCTGCTGCGCGCGATCTTCGGTGAGAAGGCCCGCGAAGTGCGTGATACTTCTCTGCGTGTGCCGCACGGCGAGTACGGCATCATCGTGGACGTGAAGGTCTTCACGCCCGAGAACTGCGACGAACTGCAGCCCGGCGTGCGCCAGGTGGTCCGCTGCTACATCGCTCAGAAGCGCAAGATCAGCGTGGGCGACAAGATGGCCGGCCGTCACGGCAACAAGGGTGTTGTGTCCCGCATTCTGCCCCAGGAGGATATGCCTTTCCTGGAAGACGGCACACCGCTGGATATCGTGCTGAACCCGTTGGGCGTTCCGTCCCGTATGAACATCGGTCAGGTGCTGGAAGTTCATCTGGGTTATGCGGCCGCAGCTCTGGGCTGGAAAGTGATGACGCCGGTCTTTGACGGCGCGCACGAGTCCGACATTCGCGAGATGTTCCGCATGGCGGGCAAGAGCGAGGACGGCAAGAGCATCGTGTACGATGGCCGTACCGGCGAGAAGTTCGACAACCCCGTTACCGTGGGTTATATGTATTATCTGAAGCTCCATCATCTGGTTGATGATAAGATTCACGCCCGTTCCACCGGTCCGTACAGCCTGGTTACTCAGCAGCCTCTGGGCGGTAAAGCTCAGTTCGGCGGCCAGCGCTTCGGCGAGATGGAGGTTTGGGCTCTGGAAGCTTACGGCGCTGCCTACACCTTGCAGGAAATCCTGACCGTCAAGTCCGACGACGTGGTGGGCCGTGTCAAGACCTATGAAGCGATTGTCAAAGGTCAGCCGGTTCCGCAGCCGGGCATCCCTGAGGCGTTCCGCGTGCTCATGAAAGAGCTGCAGAGCCTGGGCCTGGATGTGCGTGTGCAGGATGTGGACGGCAACGAGATCGACATCAAGCAGACCTACGACGAGGACGAAATGGGCTTTGACGGCGCAGACCTGGCCATCGGCGACGACGTGGTGGTCGAGGGCGAGCTGAACGACGACTACAGCATTGAGGACGCGCCGGAAGACGCGGGCCTCGACATTGAACCCGACGACTCTCTTTTTGCAGACGACGGTCTGTTCGGCCTTTCTGACGACGGGCTGACCGACGGAGAGTAAGTCCAAGACCCATCCCCCTGCCGCCGCGCCGTGCGCTGGCAGGGGCACTCACCAAATTCAAGAGAAAGAAAGGGTTCGTTTCATGGAATTCAACGCTTTTGATTCGATCAAAATCGGCCTTGCTTCTCCGGATCAGATCCGCAACTGGAGCTACGGAGAGGTCAAGAAACCTGAGACTATCAACTACCGCACCTTGAAACCGGAGCGGGATGGCCTGTTCTGCGAGCGCATTTTTGGACCGACCAAGGACTGGGAATGCCACTGCGGTAAATATAAACGCATCCGCTACAAAGGCAAGATCTGCGACCGCTGCGGCGTGGAAGTCACCCGCGCGAAAGTGCGCCGTGAGCGCATGGGCCACATTGAGCTGGCCGCGCCGGTCTCTCACATCTGGTATTTCAAAGGCATTCCCTCCCGCATCGGCCTGATGCTGGACATCAGCCCCCGTCTGCTGGAGAAAGTGCTGTATTTCGCCGCCTATATCGTCACCGATCCCGGCTTCACGCCGCTGGAGGAGAAACAGCTGCTCAGCGAGAAAGAGTATCGCGAGATGCTGGAGCGCTACGAGGACGAGTTCAAGGCCAGCATGGGTGCTGAGGCCATCCAGGAACTGTTGGCGAAAATTGACCTTGAAAAACTTTCTGCGGAGCTGAAGGAAGAGCTGGAGAGTGCCAGCGGCCAGAAGCGCATCCGCCTGCTCAAGCGTCTGGAGGTCGTAGAGGCCTTCCGTGTGTCCGGCAACCGTCCCGAGTGGATGATCATGAACGTGGTGCCGGTCATTCCGCCCGATATCCGTCCGATGGTTCAGCTGGACGGCGGCCGTTTCGCCACCTCTGACCTGAACGATCTGTATCGCCGCGTGATCAACCGCAACAACCGTCTGAAACGCCTGCTGGAGCTGGGGGCGCCTGATATCATCGTGCGCAACGAGAAACGCATGCTGCAGGAAGCGGTGGACGCGCTGATCGACAACGGCCGCCGCGGCCGTCCGGTCACCGGCCCCAACAACCGCCCGCTGAAGAGCCTGTCCGACATGCTCAAGGGCAAGCAGGGCCGTTTCCGTCAGAACTTGCTGGGCAAACGTGTTGACTACTCCGGCCGTTCCGTTATCGTTGTCGGTCCGGAACTGAAAATGTATCAGTGCGGTCTGCCGAAAGAGATGGCGCTGGAGCTGTTCAAGCCCTTCGTCATGAAGGATCTGGTGGAAAAAGGCATTGCCAACAACATCAAATCCGCCCGCAAAATGGTCGAGCGCACCCGCACCGAAGTGTGGGATTCTCTGGAGACCGTGATCAAGGGCCATCCCGTTATGCTGAACCGTGCGCCTACGCTGCACCGTCTGGGCATCCAGGCCTTTGAGCCGGTGCTGGTCGAAGGCCGCGCCATCAAACTGCATCCTCTGGTCTGCACCGCCTTCAACGCGGACTTCGACGGCGACCAGATGGCTGTGCACGTTCCTCTGTCTGTGGAAGCTCAGCGCGAGGCACGCATGCTGATGCTGGCTTCCGGCAACCTGCTGAAACCCGCCGACGGCAAGCCTGTTACCGTTCCTACTCAGGACATGGTTCTGGGCAGCTACTATCTGACCATGGTCAACGACGGTGACAAGGGTGAAGGTAAGATCTTCCGTGACGAAAACGAAGCTGTCATGGCTTATCAGGAAGGTCTGGTCACGCTCCAGGCGAAGATCAAGGTGCGCCGCACCATGGAAATTGACGGTCAGGAGTGCAGCCGCATCGTGGATACCACTGTGGGCCGCATCATCTTCAACCAGCCGATTCCCCAGGATTTGGGCTTTGTGGACCGCAGCTCCTACGAGGACAAATTCCGCTATGAGGTGGAATTCCTGGTCACCAAGAAAACCCTGGGCAAGATCATTGACCGCTGCATCCACGTGCACGGCACTGCCATCACTGCCGAGATGCTGGACCGCATCAAAGCGCAGGGCTACAAATACTCCACCAAGGCGGCCGTGACCGTTGCTGTCTGCGACGCGGTGATCCCGCCGCAGAAAGCCGAACTGCTGGCCAAGGCCGAGGAGCAGATCACCAAGATCACCAAGCAGTACAACAAGGGCTTGATTTCCAACGACGAGCGCTACAACGGCGTCATCAAAGTCTGGAGCAAGACCACCGAGGACGTGGCCACTGCTCTGCAGAAAAACCTGGACGCGCACAACCCCATCTTCATGATGGCGGATTCCGGTGCTCGTGGTTCTATGGCGCAGATTCGTCAGCTGGCCGGTATGCGCGGCCTGATCGCCAACACCTCCGGTAAGACCATCGAGATTCCTATTCGTGCGAACTACCGTGAAGGTCTGAACATCTTGGAGTACTTCATTGCCGGTAAGGGTGCCCGAAAAGGTTTGGCCGATACCGCGTTGCGTACCGCTGACTCCGGTTATCTGACCCGCCGTCTGGTAGACGTTTCTCAGGACGTGATCATCCGCGAGGAAGATTGCGGCGCTACCCAGGGCATCATGATTTCCGACATCCGTGAAGGCAACGAGATGATCGAGAAATTGGAAGAGCGCCTGCAGGGCCGCTTCGCGGTCAACGACGTGGTGGATCCCGCCACGGGCGAAGTGATCGTTTCCAAGGACAAGATGATGACCGAGGACGACGCCAAGAAGATCGTTGCCGCAGGCATCAAAGAAGTAGAGATCCGCAGCGTTCTGTGCTGCGACGCCCGCCACGGCGTGTGCTGCAAATGCTACGGCGCCAACCTGGCCAACGGCGAACTGGTGGGCCTGGGCGAAGCTGTGGGTATCATCGCGGCGCAGTCCATCGGTGAGCCGGGCACGCAGCTGACTATGCGTACGTTCCACACCGGCGGTATCGCATCTGCCGAAGATATTACACAGGGTCTGCCTCGTGTTGAAGAGCTGTTCGAGGCGCGCCGTCCCAAGAATCAGGCCATCATGACCGAGATCGAGGGCGTGGCTCACATCGATGACACCAAGAAAAACCGCCATGTAGTGGTGGAAGGTGTGGATGAGAACGGTGCTCCCTGCGAGAAGAGCTATCTGATTCCCTTTGGCCAGCGCATCCGCGTGGCGGAAGGCGATCAGCTGGAGAAAGGCGATATCCTCACCGAGGGCTTCGCTTATCCCCAGGACATTCTGGCCATCAAAGGACCCATTGCTGTTCAGAACTATCTGATCAGCGAGGTTCAGAAAGTTTATCGTCTGCAGGGCGTTGATATCTGCGACAAGCACATCGAGGTCATCGTGCTTCAGATGATGCGTAAGATCCGCGTGGAAGACGCCGGCAGCACCGGCCTGATCAGCGCCACGGTCATCGACAAGTCCGAGTTCCGTGACGCCAATGAGAAAGTGGCCGAGCGCATTGCGGCTGGCGAAGAGGGCCTGACGTACGCCACTGGTTCCAGCGTGCTTCTGGGTATCACGAAGGCCTCTCTGGCCACGGATTCCTTCCTGTCCGCTGCGTCCTTCCAGGAGACTACACGTGTTCTGACCGATGCCGCCATCAAGGGTAAGGTGGATCCGCTGATGGGCCTGAAGGAGAACGTCATCATTGGTAAACTGATTCCCGCGGGCACCGGTATTCCCGAGGTGGAGGCTTCTCTGGCAGCGCGCGATCCGCGCAACGTGGAGCAGCCCACTGTGGAAGAACTGGCCAACGAGTAAAAATGTGAAAAAGGGGGCTTGGCCCCCTTTTTCTTTTTCGGAAGGGGATTATTATGCGTGCTTTTCATACCATCACTTCCAGTGAAGCACACAGAGTCCGCTATGTGCTCTGCGATATTGACGACACCATTACTACGTCCGGAAAACTGACGGCGCAAGCATACAGTGCTTTGTGGGATTTGCACGATGCAGGTATCCGCGTCATTCCGGTGACCGGTCGTCCGGCGGGTTGGTGCGATCTGATTGTCCGCGAGTGGCCTGTGTATGCAGTCATCGGTGAAAATGGTGCGTTTGTTTACTATTTAGAGGAAGGGCACAAGCGGGCCTTCCTTCATCCTTCGGTGGCGCAGGGAGATGTGCAGGGCCGGTTGGAGAAAGTGAAGCAGGCATGCTTGGCTGGTGTGCCCGGCTGCCGTGTTTCCGGAGACCAGTTTGCGCGAATCTACGATGTGGCCATTGATTTTAATGAAGAGGCACCTTATCTGGGGCTGGAAGCGGCTGAGAAAATCCGGGATATTTGTGTATCCATGGGCGCACAGGCAAAAGTGAGTTCCATCCATGTCAATACCTGGTATGGTGATTACGACAAGGTGAGCATGGCAAAACTGTTTTTGCAGACTGTGGCGGAGGAGAGCGATCCCCGCGAATCGGTTCTCTTTTTCGGAGATTCGCCCAATGATGAGCCGATGTTCGGCTATTTCCCGTTGAGTTGTGCAGTGGCAAACATTGCTCCATTTTTGGAAAAACTCTCTTCGAAGCCTGCATTTGTGGCCGATCAGGAATCCGGACAGGGATTTGCTGCCTGTGTGCGCCGCCTTTTGGAGCTCCGGAAAGGAGAATAAAAGTCTATCTGTAAAAAACAGCAAAAAAGTTTGGCAAAATGCTGAAATTTTCTCTGGTTTTCTGTTGACAGAAGCGGCTTTTCCCTTTAAAATAGAATTGTTGCGCCAAGGCGGCAGCATGTCTATTTTTTCGGTTGCAAGCGGGATTCCGCTGCAATATATATTTTTATTATTTCTTGAGAAAGGAGGAAAATTATGCCTACTTTTAACCAGCTCGTGCGCAAAGGCCGTGAGGTGCTTGTCCAGAAGTCCACTGCTCCTGCTCTGCTGAAGTCCTACAACTCTCAGAAGAAAGCGTATTTGGACGCGAACAGCCCGCAAAAACGTGGCGTCTGCACTGCAGTTCGTACCATGACCCCGAAAAAGCCGAACTCTGCTCTGCGTAAAGTTGCCCGTGTGCGTCTGTCCAACGGCATCGAAGTCACCTCTTATATCCCGGGCGAAGGCCACAACCTTCAGGAACACAGCGTTGTTCTGATCCGCGGCGGCCGTGTAAAGGACCTGCCTGGTGTTCGTTATCACATCATCCGTGGTACGCTGGACACCCAGGGTGTTGCCAACCGCAAACAGGCCCGTTCCAAATACGGTGCAAAGCGTCCCAAGGCCGGCGCCAAGAAGTAAAAAACACCTTTTAAAAAGTACAATCGCCGCATAAAAGGCTTTTCAAATAGATCTGCCTTTTCCGTGGCCGTACAGGAGTTTCATTACTTTTGAGTACCGATGATATCATTTTATGAAGGAGGGAAGATAAGATGCCCAGAAGAGGTAATGTTGCAAAGCGTGACGTTTTGGCTGATCCTTTGTACAATTCCAAAATGGTGACCCGCCTGATCAACAACATCATGTATGATGGCAAGAAAGGCGTGGCCCAGAAAATCGTTTACGACGCCTTCGAGATCGTGAAGGAGAAAACCGGCAACGATCCCCTGGAAGCGTTTGAGAAAGCACTGGAGAACATCATGCCTGTGCTGGAGTGCAAATCCCGCCGTGTCGGCGGTGCCAACTATCAGGTTCCCATGGAGGTGCGTCCTGCCCGCCGCGAGACTTTGGGTCTGCGCTGGCTGACCACCTATTCCCGTACCCGCAGCGAGCGCACCATGTGCGAGCGTCTGGCCGGCGAGATCATGGATGCCTGCAACGGCAACGGCGGCGCCTGCAAAAAGCGTGAGGATACGCACAAGATGGCCGAGGCCAACAAGGCTTTCGCACACTACAGATATTAATCTGTGTCAATACTTTAGGAGGAAACTATGCCTAGAGACGTTTCTTTGGAAATGACCAGAAACATCGGCATCATGGCTCACATCGACGCGGGTAAAACCACCACCACCGAGCGTATCCTGTTCTACACAGGTATCAACCACAAGATTGGTGAGACGCACGACGGTGCAGCGACGATGGACTGGATGGCCCAGGAGCAGGAGCGTGGTATCACCATCACTTCTGCTGCGACCACTTGCTATTGGAGCCACACCGAGTTTCAGAATGACCCGGCCAAAGCCAAAAAGAACAGACACAGAATCAATATCATCGACACCCCGGGCCACGTGGACTTTACCGTTGAGGTAGAACGCAGCCTGCGTGTTTTGGACGGTTCTGTAACCGTTATGTGCGCAAAGGGTGGCGTTGAGCCGCAGTCTGAGACTGTTTGGCATCAGGCCAACAAATATCATGTCCCCCGCATGATCTATGTCAACAAAATGGACATCATGGGCGCGGATTTCTATCACGTGCTGGACATGATCAAAGACCGCTTGAAAGCGAATGCGGTGCCTCTCCAGCTGCCCATCGGCAAAGAGGAGACTTTTAAAGGCATCATCGATTTGCTGGAGATGCAGGCCTATGTGTACTACGATGACCTGGGCAAAGACATCCGCGTGGAGGCAATCCCCGAGGATATGATGGACCTGGCCAACGAGTACCACGATAAGCTCGTTGAAGCTGTCGCCGAGAGCGACGAAGAGCTGATGATGAAGTACCTGGACGGCGAAGAGCTGACCATCCCCGAGATGAAGAAAGCGATTCGTAAAGAGACCATTGCCAACACCATCGTTCCGGTGGTTTGCGGTACTTCTTATAAGAACAAGGGCGTGCAGAAACTGCTCGACGCCATCGTGGACTATATGCCGGCTCCGACCGACATCGAGGACATCAAGGGCGTGAACCCGGAAACCGGCGAAGAGGAGAGCCGTCCTTCGGACGACAACGCACCTCTGGCTGCGCTGGCGTTCAAGATTGCCACCGACCCGTTCGTGGGCAAGCTGGCGTTCTTCCGTGTGTATTCCGGTGTTGCAAAAGCGGGCACCACGGTGTACAACTCCGTGAAGGACCAGAACGAGCGTCTGGGCCGCATCCTGCAGATGCACGCCAACCATCGTAAAGACATCGACGAGTGCTACGCGGGTGATATTGCCGCTGCGGTTGGTCTGAAAAACACCACCACCGGTGATACCCTGTGCGACGAGAAACACCCCATCATCCTGGAGAGCATGGAGTTCCCGGAGCCTGTTATCCGCGTTGCCATCGAGCCCAAGACCAAAGCTGGTCAGGAGAAAATGGGCATCGCGCTGGCGAAGCTGGCAGAAGAGGACCCCACGTTCCGCACCTATACGGACGAGGAGACCGGCCAGACCATCATCGCGGGCATGGGCGAGCTGCACTTGGAGATCATCGTCGACCGTCTGCTGCGTGAGTTCAAGGTTGAGGCCAACGTGGGCGCTCCCCAGGTTGCCTACCGTGAGACCATCCGCCGTGCGGCTGATCAGGACACCAAGTATGCCCGTCAGTCCGGTGGTAAAGGCCAGTATGGTCACGTCAAGATCAAAATCGAGCCGAACGAGCAGGGCAAGGGCTACGAGTTCATCAACGCAATTGTTGGTGGTGCCATCCCCAAAGAGTTCATCGGCCCCATCGACCAGGGCATCCAGGGTGCCATGCAGGCCGGCGTGCTTGCGGGCTATCCCGTTGTCGATGTCAAGGTTACTCTGTATGACGGTTCTTATCACGAGGTCGACTCCTCTGAGATGGCCTTTAAGATCGCCGGTTCCATGGCCTTCAAAGAGGCTATGCGCAAGGCGGATCCCGTCATCCTCGAGCCCATCATGAAAGTGGCTGTCATCGTTCCTGACGAGTACATGGGCGATGTTATCGGCGACGTAAACGCTCGCCGCGGCCAGATTCAGGGCACCGAGGCCCGCAGCGGTTCTCAGCAGATCGATGCTCTGGTTCCGCTGTCCAACATGTTTGGCTACGCCACCGACCTGCGCAGCAAAACGCAGGGCCGTGGTCAGTACTCCATGGAGCCCAGCCACTATGCTGAAGTGCCCAAGAGCATTGCTGAAAGCATCATGGCGGGCCGCGCGAAGTCCAACGACTAATGCCTTTTGCACAGATGTCGGGCCGCAGTGTTGCGGCTCGACTGTGCAGCGAATAAAATACTTGATTTTTTAAGGCTGATTTAGTACAATTGCCTTAAGAAATCGGGTCTGATTAAAAAGGAGGATAATTCCAATGGCTAAAGCTAAATTTGAGCGTTCCAAACCCCATGTGAACATTGGTACCATCGGCCACGTTGACCATGGTAAAACCACTCTGACTGCTGCTATCACGAAAGTGCTGGCTATGAAAGGTGACGCTGAGTTCACCGATTATGCCAACATCGATAAAGCTCCTGAGGAGCGCGAGCGCGGTATCACCATCAACACCGCTCACGTTGAGTACGAGACCGACAACCGTCACTATGCTCACGTTGACTGCCCGGGCCACGCCGACTATGTTAAAAACATGATCACCGGCGCTGCTCAGATGGACGGCGCGATCCTGGTTGTTTCTTCTGCTGACGGCCCCATGCCCCAGACTCGTGAGCACATCCTGCTGTCCCGTCAGGTCGGCGTGCCCTACATCGTCGTGTTCATGAACAAAGTGGACCAGGTTGACGATCCCGAGCTGCTGGATCTGGTTGAGATGGAGATCCGTGACCTGCTGACCGAGTACGAGTTCCCCGGCGACGACACCCCCATCATCAAAGGTTCTGCTCTGCAGGTTCTGGAGTCCACCAGCACCGACATCAATGCTCCTGAGTACAAATGCATTCTGGAGCTGATGGATGCTGTTGACAGCTACATCCCGACTCCGGAGCGCGACGACGCGAAACCCTTCCTGATGCCTGTTGAGGACGTGTTCACCATCACTGGCCGTGGCACTGTTGCTACTGGTCGTGTTGAGCGCGGCATGGTCAAAGTTGGCGAGGAAGTTGAGATCGTTGGTCTGTCCGACGAGAAGAAGAAGACCACCATCACTGGTCTGGAGATGTTCCGCAAACTGCTGGACTTCGCTGAGGCTGGCGACAACGTGGGCGCTCTGCTGCGTGGTATTCAGCGCACCGAGATCGAGCGTGGCCAGGTTCTGGCAAAACCGGGTACCATTCACCCGCACACCAAGTTCCAGGGCCAGGTTTACATCCTGAAAAAGGATGAGGGTGGCCGTCACACTCCGTTCTTCAACAACTATCGTCCGCAGTTCTATTTCCGTACCACCGACGTTACCGGCGTTATCTCTCTGCCCGAAGGCACCGAGATGTGCATGCCCGGCGACAACGTCACCATGGACGTTGAGCTGATCACCCCGATCGCTATCGAGGAAGGTCTGCGCTTCGCTATCCGTGAGGGCGGCCGTACGGTTGGTTCCGGCGTTGTTTCCAAGATCAACGAGTAATTAAGGAACGCTCAAAAGCACCCGTCTTGGACGGGTGCTTTTTTATTGATGATTTTCTTGAGGGAACAACTGCTTTTGTGAACAGGAAAAGGGGAAGGCGGACATCATCTTGGAAAAAATAAAATGTTTTTGCAAACAGGAGCCGGTATTGCTTTGCGCCGCAGTCTGCATGCTTCTGTCCATTCCCGCGCAGCGGCCGGGTATCGCTTATCTGGAAGCGATTGATTTTCGTGTTCTGGCACTGTTGTTTTGCCTGATGGCAGTAGTCGCAGGTTTTCAGCGTTGCGGTTTGTTTGAACTTCTGGCGCGTAAACTTCTGTCGGGAAAACGGCCAGTCAAACTATTGGTGCTCAGTCTGGTCATGCTGCCCTTTTTTGTGTCCATGCTGGTCACAAATGATGTGGCCCTGATCACTTTTGTGCCTTTTGCACTTCTGGTGCTGGAACATTCCGGGCAGCAAAAACTAACTGCTCCAGTGGTGGTTTTGCAGACTGTGGCGGCTAACTTGGGGAGCATGGCCACTCCGGTGGGCAATCCTCAAAATTTGTTTTTGTACTCTACTTATGGTTTTACGCCCGCGCAATTTTTCCAGACGGTTTTGCCATATACAGGAATCAGTTTTGTGTGCTTGGCGCTAGCGGCATTGTGTTGCAGAGGAAGAGCCTGTGAGGTTCGATTTGGCCAGGCACAGAAGATCGACCATCAAAAGACATTGCTCTTAATGTCCGTTTTGTTCGTATTGTGCCTTCTGTGTGTATTTCGGGTGTTGCCGTATGGCATTTTGCTCGCAGTGGTTTGTGTGAGTTTGTTTTTGTGCGACCGAACGCTTTTCCGCGTCATTGATTATGGATTACTGGCCACTTTTGTCTGCTTCTTTATTTTTGCAGACAATATAGGAACGATTCCTGCCGTGCAGTCTTTGCTTGAGAACGTGCTGAATCAGAGTGCACTTTTGGCCAGCGCGGCAGCCAGTCAGGTGATCAGCAATGTACCTGCTGCAGTGCTGCTTAGTGGTTTTACTCAAGATGGTACAGGGTTGCTGTTGGGGACCAATCTGGGCGGTTTGGGGACCCCCATTGCATCCCTGGCCAGTTTGATTTCTCTGAAGGCGTTTTTGAAAGCGCAACCCGGAAAGATTCTTCATTATCTGCTTTTGTTTTTAGTGGCCAATGTGGTAGGGTTGGTGATTCTGCTGGGTTTTGCAAGGCTTTTCGGTGCATGGTAATTGACGGGACCGGGGTTTGTTGGTATACTAGCAGATATGGCAAAAGTAAGCAGTAAGATTATCCGCGTTCAGCGTGTTGTAAGGAGGATCTCATGACGGAAACCATCCTTGTGGTCGATTTTGGCGGCCAATATAATCAGCTGATTGCACGGCGCGTGCGTGAGTGCAATGTGTACAGCGAAATTGTTCCCTATACCAAGGCGTTGGAAGCTATCCGGGAAAAACAGCCCAAAGGCATTATTTTTACCGGCGGTCCCAACAGTGTGTATCTGCCGGATTCTCCCACGATCAGCAAAGAAGTGTTTGAGCAGGGAATTCCTGTTTTGGGAATTTGCTATGGTTCGCAGCTGATGATGCATTTGCTGGGAGGACATGTTTGCCCGGCACCGGAGCGAGAATATGGTAAGACAGAGGTAACGGTAGATCTTTCCAGCAAACTGTTCCAGGGTGTACAGGAGAAAACCATTTGCTGGATGAGTCATAACGATTATATTGAGCGTGTGGCTCCGGGTTTCAAGATTTCTGCGCATACACTCAATTGTCCGGTGGCTGCCGCCGAGATGCCGGAGAAAAATCTCTATGCGGTGCAGTTCCATCCCGAAGTGCTGCACACCCAGGAAGGCACCAAGATGCTTTCCAATTTTGTGTATCTGGTGTGCGGCTGCGAAGGTTCCTGGAAGATGGATTCCTTTGTGGAGAATACTGTTCGCGCTCTTCGTGAAAAAATCGGTGACGGCAAAGTTTTGTGCGCTTTGTCCGGCGGTGTGGATTCTTCGGTGGCTGCGGTTATGCTTGCCAAAGCAGTCGGCCGTCAGCTCACGTGTGTTTTCGTGGACCACGGTCTTCTGCGCAAGAATGAAAGTGAAGAAGTCAGCGCTGTTTTCGGCCCGGATGGTCCTTATGATCTGAACTTTGTACGTGTGGATGCACGGCAGCGCTTTTACGACAAACTGGCGGGTGTAGAAGAACCCGAAAACAAACGCAAAATCATCGGTGAAGAATTTATCCGTGTCTTTGAGGAAGAAGCCAAGAAGATCGGTCGAGTGGATTTCCTGGTGCAGGGAACCATTTATCCGGACGTGGTAGAGAGTGGTTTTGGCGGCGAGAGCACAGTCATCAAAAGCCATCACAATGTGGGCGGACTGCCCGATTATGTGGACTTCAAAGAAATTGTGGAGCCGCTGCGTGATCTGTTCAAGGATGAGGTGCGCAAAGCCGGCCGTGAGCTGGGAATTCCGGAATACCTGGTCAATCGCCAGCCTTTCCCGGGCCCGGGCCTTGCCATCCGCATCATCGGCGAAGTGACGCCGGAAAAGATTCGTATGGTGCAGGATGCGGATGCCATCTACCGCGAGGAGATCGCCAATGCAGGCATTGCAGACACTTTGGGACAGTACTTTGCGGCACTGACCAATATGCGCAGTGTAGGCGTGATGGGTGACGAGCGTACCTATGATTATGCCATTGCCTTGCGCGCAGTGACAACTACCGATTTTATGACGGCAGAGAGTGCTCAGATCCCCTGGGAAGTATTGGGTAAAGTGACCAGCCGAATTGTAAATGAGGTCCCGCATATCAACCGTGTGCTGTACGATTGCACCGGAAAACCCCCTGCAACGATTGAGTTTGAATGATTTCACAGGCCCGGAAAAGCCTGATTTTACTGGGTTTTTGAGGGGTTAAGCCCATCTGTGGCAACGATTTGGCAACGTTTTTTCATTATTCATAAAAAGAGAGCTAACTGATTTTGATTAGTCAGTTAGCTCTCTTTTTCTTTTTATTATTATTTTTTGTGCAACAAACGGCCTTTCTCGTGGCCTACAGGTGAGAGGATCAAAAGAGGTCCTGGGGTGGCACCTTCACATAGTTCTGGGTCTTATCAAAATCCGGATAGTGGTAGCGCCACTTGTCATAGTCCTCTTTGGAGATTTCACCCGCCTCCAACATGGCAGCGGCCTGTTGCCAAGAGCAGAGCATCTCGTGCAGTCGGGCGGCGTCCTTGCTCTTCCGCATATCAACCTTCAAGCAGACTTCTCCATCCATCTCGCTGATCTTGAGCCCGTAGTTGTCCTCCAGGGTAAACAGAGTGTGCATGAGCCCCACATAGGAGTCTATGTCCGGGACAGAGAGGGCATGGGGTGACACATCCAGTACCTGAGCCAGGGCAGCGGTAAGGTCTGCCTTTGGGGTTCTTGATCCTGTTTCGTACTGAGCAAGGCGCACATCGGCGGACTTTTCCGGAAAGCCCAGCGCCATACCGAGATATTTTTGTGTCATCCCCCGCAGGAGACGGAAAAAGTGAATCCGTTCGCCAATCGCCATATCATCAACTCCAATCGTTGGTTGTCCTTAAGAAAAGCGTAGCAGAAATGCTTAGTAAAGTCAAGAGAATCCTAAACAATTTTATTTAATTTATTTTGCGTACTCCGATTGACACAAGCTATTTTGCTTAGTATAATGACAATGGACTAAGCAAAATAGCTTAGAACTGATAAATAAAAAAGAACTGCCGCAAGCCCTGGTTATACATCCGGGAAAAAAGTGGCGGACGAAAGTGAGGAGGCATTTATGGAACACAATATCCATCCGCAGCAGCCATCAAAGAAGAAAGGAAGGTGTTTTCAATGCAGGCACAAAACTTTATGCGCGTGGAGGAAGTGGCCCAGGAGCTGGGGATCTCCAAGTCCCACGCCTACAAGGTGATCCACAAGCTCAACGCCGAACTCCGCGAGAAGGGCTATCTGACCATCTCCGGGCGGGTTAATCGGAACTTTTTCATGGAGAAGTTTTGCTATGGCAAGACGGGAAAGGAGGGCTAATCATGGCAGTTTATAAGGAAGAAAAGACAAACACCTGGCGGGCGGTCTACCGCTACACTGACTGGAACGGCGAGCGCAAGCAGACCCAGAAGCGGGGCTTCAAGACCAAACGGGAGGCACAAGCCTGGGAGCGCGAACAGCTCAACAAGACCAGCGCTGATCTGGACATGACCTTTAAGAGCTTCGTGGATCTCTACACGGCGGATATGAAGACCCGGCTCAAGGAAAACACCTGGGCCACCAAGGATCACATCATCCGCACCAAGCTGCTACCCTACTTCGGCAAGCTGAAAATGTGTAACATCACTGCCCAGCAGATTATCACCTGGCAGAACGAGATGCTGAACCACAAGGACGAGAATGGCAAGCCCTACTCGCCGGTGTACTTAAAGACGCTGCACAATCAGCTTAGCGTTATCTTTAACCATGCAGTTCGATACTATAATCTCCGTGAAAATCCTTGCAAAAAGGCTGGTGGTATGGGAAAAAACAAAAATCGCGAGATGATGTTCTGGACCAAGGAGCAGTACCTGAAATTTGCCGAGGTGATGATGGACAAGCCGCTATCCTTCTATGCCTTTGAGATGCTCTACTGGTGCGGTATCCGGGAGGGGGAGCTGCTGGCCCTGACCCCGGCGGACTTTGACTTTGAGAAGCGCACCGTGTCTATCAACAAGTCCTATCAGCGTCTGAACGGCGAGGACCTGATTACCACCCCCAAGACGGAAAAGAGCAATCGGGTCATCACCATGCCGCAATTTCTGGCTGAGGAAATCCAGGATTACATCAAAATGCTTTATGGCATCGGGCCGGATGACCGGATGTTCACCGTCACCAAGAGTTATCTCCACCGGGAGATGGACCGGGGAGCCAAAGCAGCGGGAGTACCGCGTATCAGAATCCACGATATTCGTCACAGCGCGGTTTCACTTCTGATCGACATGGGGTTCTCTGCCACGGCCATCGCGGACCGGGTGGGCCATGAGAGCATTGACATCACTTACAACTACGCACACCTGTTTCCGTCCAAGCAGGCGGAAATGGCAGACAAATTGAACATGGAAAGGGGCAATTAAAAATGTCAGCAAAGAATTTGGACAAGCACAACCGTTGGAGAAACAAGACCGTGGCCTTCCGGGTCTCTCCGGAGGAGGACGCTCAGATCGAAACGGCGGTGAAGCTCACCGGCCTGACCAAGCAAGATTATATCATCCGTCGGCTGCTCTGCCGGGATGTGGTGGTCCAAGGCAATCCCAGGGTCTACAAGGCGCTGCGGGATCAGCTGGCCGCTGTGTTGGATGAGCTGCGCCGGATCGAAGCCGGGCAGTGCATGAACGACGAGCTGCTGGACACCATCCAGATGATCGCTACTATTATGAACGGGATGCAGGAGGACTTTGCCTATGAGCGATGAGAAAAAGAAAATGACCGCCCATGGCTCATCTGTTGGCGCAGATGATGGGCAGTCAATCTCTCAAAATTCCAAGACCACTATACCAGACCCGGAGGAAAAAAGCAATTCCCCGGAAAGAGATTTGGAGGAACTTTACCGGAAAATGCGCCGCATGAGTGACCCGGCTTACCTGCATACTGTGACCCTGGACGAGCTGATGGACAATGTGTTCGAGGGCAAGTCCGCGGTGATTGAGAACCTGCTCTACACGGGAGCGTACATCCTTGCCGGAGCGCCCAAAATCGGCAAGTCCTTCCTGGTGGCACAGATCGCCCACCATATCAGTACCGGGCAAGACTTGTGGGGCTACAAAGTCCACCAAGGCACCGTCCTTTATCTTGCTCTGGAAGATGACGAGAGCCGTTTGCAGCGCCGGATGTTCCGAATGTTCGGAGTGGAGGGGACAAGCTCCCTCCACTTTGCCACCAATGCTAAGATGATTGGTGGTGGTCTGGATGAACAGCTGGAAAAGTTTGTCCGGGAGCACAGTGACACCAGACTGATTATCGTGGATACCCTGCAAAAGGTCCGAGAGGCGGTAAGCGATAGTTACAGCTACTCCAGCGACTATGAGGTGATCGGCAAGCTGAAGCAATTTGCTGACCGACATGGTGTCTGCGTCCTGATCGTCCACCACACCAGAAAGCAGCCAGCGGGAGACAGCTTTGAGATGATCTCCGGCACAACTGGCTTGCTGGGCTGTGCAGATGGGGCACTCCTGATGCAAAAGGAGAAGCGGACAGATAGTAAGGCCACTCTGGAAGTGGTAGGCAGAGACCAGCCGGATCAGCGGCTATATCTGAGCAAGGATCAGGAGAGCCTGGTTTGGGGTCTCGACCATGCAGAGAATGAGCTTTGGAAGCAGCCTCCAGACCCGATACTGGAAGCCGTAGCAAAGATCGTGTCTGCTGACAACCGGGAATGGGAAGGTAGCCCCACCGAGCTGGCCCAGGCGATTCAAATGGATATGGCGGTAAATCGGCTCACCAAACATCTGAATGTGAATGCCAGCCGCCTGTTGGAAGAACATCAGGTAAAGTATGAGAACAAAACCAAGCACGCCGGGCGGCGTATCCGGCTGACCTACATGGTGGTGGAAGCACCTGCGTTTGAAGTAATCGAGTAAAGCGCGACGCTCGCAACGGTCGCGACGGTGTTTTGAAGGGTACTCCCAGCACCGTTGCGACCGTCGCCACCGTCGCGGAAAGGAAAATGGGGGGTATTTTGCCACCTCATCTTCCAGGAGGGAGCCCCATTTTAGGGCATCCTAAAAGTACCATAGAATGTCGCGATTCACGACACCCTATCCCCCGAAACGAGGTACCGGGTACAGACAAAAAGCGTTCGCAGAACGCGCAGCCACAGAATGAAATTCTGTGTTCAAAAGGGGCTTGGGGGCGTTACCCTCAACAAGCAGTTTGTGGTAAATGGATAGCCACAAGCATTGCTTGCCTCATTCCAAAATAACCGAAACGGCCCTTGCGCCGCTGCGGAAAACTAAGAGAAATTTAATCATTGGGAGGTAACGAGTATGAGAAAGATTTTATCCTGCGAGTTCAACCTGGACACCGCCTGCGTGGAGCTAGTCATGAAGGGTGGGGCACTGCTCACCATCGACTGTACCGCCGTGGAGAACAAAGTGACGAACAGTATGTACCAGCGTTCGGAGCTAGACTGGCTGAGCTGTAACGATCCGCTGGCCTACGTCAAACTGATTTTGAATGGTGATCCAGTTAGGTATATGAAAACAGTCGCAGATAACAGATAAAGCAAAATACGATTTTTTGTAATATTCAAATATTACAATAATAATTGAAGAAAAAGCCCTTGACAACCTGCAAGCCATTATGGTAAGATAATACCAGACAAGAGAAAAGCCCCCAGACACAGCGGCAACTGAGTCTGGGAGCTTCCCGCAAGATATCATAAATATATCCATGCTCATGATACCAGATATTCATTGGAATGTCAATGCGGGCTTGTACTTTTGAAGAAAGGAGAACAAGCCTAATGCGTTTTTATGTGAACGTGAACGCGCAGCCTACCGGTGAGCATGAGGTACATCGTGCCAATTGCGCTTGGTTGCCTGATGCGGAGAATCGGATTTACCTGGGCGATTTCTACACTTCCCAGGCTGCGGTTCAGAAAGCTCGTCAGTACTATGCCTGCGTAGATGGTTGTGAGCATTGCTGCCCCGAAAGCCATACTCGATAAGCCAGATGAGGTGGCCCGCCCAGCTATGGGCGGGCCACCTTTTTTTGTGGGGAAGGGGAAAGTTATGATTGCTAAAATTTCAGATATTGCGGAAGTACAGGGCGGCATGATTTTGAGCAGAAAAGAAGCCAGGAATCAGGAAGAAAGCCGCTACGTCTATAAACGTCTCACACTTAGAGCGTTTGACAGAATTGGTGGTATTGAAGCTTCGCATTTGGAAAACTTTTATGCCTGTGAGAGTTTGGACAATGCGTTGTTTACCTCAAAAGGGGACGTTGTGGTTCGTCTGCTTTCTCCTATGTACCCTGTGTATGTAGAAGATAACTATGAGGACATTTTGGTACCTTCTCAATTTGCTGTGTTGCGGGTGAAGGATAGAGAAGTCATTATGCCAGAATATCTACGCCTTTGGCTGGCGCAGAACAGTATTCAGGATCGCGTTCTTGATTTGGAAAGTGGAACGGCTCAAAAAGCTGTAAAAATAAAAACGATTTTAAACTTGGAGATTTCTATCCCACCTTTGGAAGTTCAAAAAAAAGCGGTTATGATCGATACACTAAGCCGTCGACGAGAGTGCCTATACCGTGAATTAATTGAAGAAGAACGAACGCTCACCGAGAACTTATTAGAGAATATTATTGGAGGAATCAACAGATGACGACGAAAAAAGATATTGAAAACGCATTGATGCGTGGTGCGGATACACTGCGGGACACCATTGATGCCGCAAACTATAAGGATTATGTTTTGCCAATCATGTTCGTCAAGTATCTGAGTGATTCTTATGAAGATGCCCTCGATGAACTGAAGAAAGAATATTCAGGAATTCGTCTGGAGCGACAGAAGCGCTACTTGCCTTTCACTATCGCGGAGGAATGTTCGTTTCAGTCTTTGTACGACCAAAGATTTTCGGATAAGATCGGTCAGTTAATCAATGCTGCCATGCGCAAAATTGAGGCAGATAACAATCAGCAGTTGGCAGGCGTTTTGAATACCGTAGATTACAATAGTGAGAATGCGCTTGGAACGCTGGATCATAAAAAAGCAATTCTTCGTGATTTGTTGGAGGATTTTGAATCTCTGAGCCTGCGGCCTTCTGAAATCGAAGTGAAAGCAGGTCAGGTACCGGCAGATGTGATTGGCGATGCTTATGAATACATGATCGGTCAGTTTGCTAGTATGGCGGGTAAGAAAGCAGGGTCCTTCTATACCCCGGCAGCTGTATCGGAAATTATGGCCCGTATTGTAGATGTTCAGCCTGGTGAGCGCGTATATGACCCCACCTGTGGATCTGGTTCGTTGCTGATCAAAGCTGCCAAGAAGCAAAACAGCAAGGAAGTATCTATCTATGGCCAGGAAGTAAACGGTTCTTCTGTTGCAATGGCCAAGATGAATATGTATATCCACGAAATCCGGGATGCAAAAATTGCCTGGGGTGATACTCTGGCAAATCCGCTTTTCCTAGATTCAGATGGTAACCTACTGCTCTTTGATGCCATTGTTGCCAATATGCCTTTTTCTAAGGACAAATGGGCGTCTGGATTTAATCCTGGTGGCGAGTCCAGCGGCAAAGGCAAAAAGGAGTTCAAAATGGAAGCCTCACTGGATAAATTCCATCGCTTTGACTGGGGCGTTCCTCCTGCCAGCAAGGGCGATTGGGCGTTTTTACTCCACATGATTGCAAGCCTTTCGGTGAATGGAAGAATTGCTGCTGTTGCTCCCCACGGCGTGTTGTTCCGTGGTGCTGCGGAAGGTCGTATCCGCCAGAAGGTGATTGAAGAGAATCTGCTGGATGCTGTTATTGGTTTGCCTGAGAACCTGTTTTACGGCACCTCCATTCCTGCCTGTATTTTGGTGTTCAAAAAGAACCGAACCAACACGGATGTACTCTTTATTGATGCCAGCAAAAAAGATGAAAATGGCAATCCTCGCTATATCAAAGCGAGCAATCAAAATGAATTGGCTCCGGAGCACATTGATGCCATTGTTGAAGCCTATTATTCGCGTACAGATAAGGATAAGTTTGCTCATGTAGCATCCTTGGAGGAAATCCAGGAGAATGAATACAATCTGAACATTCCTCGATATGTGGATGCCTTTGAAGAAGAAGAACCGATTGATATTCAGCAGGTGCAGTCCAATATTGCTCGTCTAAAAGCTGAAATTGTAGAGGCTGAGAAACAGATGGACGCATATTTGAAAGAAATGGGCCTTTGATATGCCTTTTTATGTGAAGTGGAGGCCTAACAATGGGTAAAGCAGAAAAAATCCCTGAGGGATACCGTGTCACTGAGGCAGGAATTTTACCTGTTGATTGGCAGGTGAAAAGATTAAGCGAGGTTGCGACTGCGCTGACAGAACGGGCCGGACGGGATAAATATGAAACAGTTAGCATTTCAGCCGGAGTAGGATTCGTCAATCAGGCAGAGAAGTTTGGCAAAGAGCTGTCTGGAAAGCAGTACGAGAAGTACATTGTGTTGCACAAGGGCGATTTTTCATACAACAAAGGAAACTCAAAAACCTTTCCCCAAGGCTGTATTTATCGACTGAATGATCGAGAGACTGCAGCTGTTCCCAGTGTGTTTGAAAGTTTTCGGATTGAAGATCAAAACGCAGATTATTACGAGCAGCTTTTTTTGAGTGGGTTCTTAAATAAGCAACTCTATTCTAAAATTAACCGTGGCGTCCGAGATGATGGATTGTTAAATCTGACGGGAAAAGATTTTTACAGTTGTATGGTTCCCGTGCCCCCAATCGCGGAACAGAAGAAAATTGCTGAAATCCTTGCACAGTGTGATAAGGTCATTGAACTTAAACAGCAGCGGTTGGAAGCAGAGGTGGAGTGCAAGAAGTGGATGATGAATCAGTTGCTTCACCATCCGGAAAAATATCGAGTACCAGGATTCTATGGAAATTGGGAAAATGCAACAATCGGTTCTATTACTTCGTCATTTTCTGGAGGTACACCCACTTCCTCTAATTCATGTTATTACTCACACCAAGGAATACCATTTATCCGTTCAGGAGAGATTGGAGAAAGCAAAACTGAACTATACCTCTCGGATCAAGGATTTGCAAACTCGGCAGCAAAAATGGTAAAGAAAGGTGATCTGCTATATGCTCTTTATGGTGCCAATAGTGGCGAGTGCTTTATTTCAAAAATAGATGGTGCAATTAATCAAGCAATTCTATGCATAAGAAGTGAAACTATTGATATTCGCTTCTTGTACTATGTCTTGGCCAGTATGAAAGAGTGGATTGTTGCGACATATCTACAAGGCGGGCAAGGTAACCTATCTGGAGCAATCATTAAAAAACTAAGAATTTCTTATCCACAAAAAGATGAACAACAAGCGATTGTGAAAATTATTTACTCACAGGATATTGTGATCGATAAACTTCGAGAGGAACTAAAAAAGTTGGAAGAACGTAAGAAAGCATTAATGCAGTTGCTTCTTGCTGGGATTGTGAGGGTTTCAATATGACTGAAGATGAAAAAAAGGCACTACTAGAATGGGAATTTATCCTTAAAAATATATGCGATTTTGTACAAGTGGGACGAGTTAATGGTATTCGTTTTGAAGTATATACCAATGAACAGGGCCACAACCGTCCACACTTACATGTATCAACATCAGATGCGGCAATGTCTATTGCTATCGATAACGGAGATATTTTGGCGTGCAGTGGAAAAATATCTCCGGCTCAGAAGAAAATGGCCCAAAAATGGATCGAAGAGAATCATGATTTAATTGTTTCAAAATGGAATGAATTCTCTAATGGTTTTGAGATCGAAATAGCTTAAAGGGAGGTCGTATTATGACTTTTTATAGTCGCGAGGGAGCCCCTATCGCTTATACAGAAGATAATGAAACTATTTATCTGTTTACAGGTGAGCCAGTCGCTTATTTATATGAAGATGCTGTTTATAGTTTTAATGGAAAGCAGCTGGGATGGTTTGAAAATGGTTGGATAAGGGATTTGTCTGGCTACTGCGTGTTTTTTACTGAAAATGCTACCGGTTCTGGGCCAATTAAGCCCGTTAAGCATGTGTGTCCTGTTAAAAGTGTAAAACATATCAAACCTATCAAATCGGTAAGGAAAATTAAACGAATTAAGGCAATTAAGCAGTTGGGCTGGTCAAATCTTAAGGGTGTTCTGTTTTTTCAGCAATAGAGTTTTCGAATAGTTAGGAGTTAGTATTATGCCTGACCACACAATTTTTAATGAACGTCCTGAATCTCAGGACCGTGCGTTAAAAGTAATTGAAAAGCTGGGGTATACGATTGTTCCCCGAAGTGAAGCAGAGAAAAAACGTGGCTCTCGCCGGGCTGTTCTGTTTGCGGAAGAACTGCAGTCTTTTTTGAGCCACCAGACGTATAAGTTCGGAACAGAAGACAGATTCTTTTCCGGAGGTTCCATTGCTAAGGCGATGCAGACTGTAGATCAGTTTAGTGCAGCTGGACTGTATGCTGAAAATAAGGCGATCTATGAGCTTCTCTGTGCGGGCAAAAGCATGGAAGAAGATCTGCCTGACGGAACTCGTCAGTCCTTTGATTTGAGTTTCGTTGACTTTGAACACCCGGAAAATAATATATTCCAAGTGACGGATGAGTTTGAAGTAGAACGTTCTAATGGTAAATTCGCTCGTCCGGATATCGTAGTGCTGGTCAATGGCATCCCTCTGGTGGTTATCGAATGTAAAAAATCAAGTGTTGATGTAATGGAAGGTGTCAACCAGAACATCCGTAACTGGGGTGAAGAGTACATTCCGCATCTATTCCGTTACACACAGTTGGTTCTGGCGGTTAATCCGGATAAAGTGCTTTACGGCACTTGTGGAACGCCTGCAAAATACTTTGTGTCTTGGCACGAGGACGATAAAGAATGGTTGAACGACTGGTGCCGGAAATGCTCCCCGGATGGTCATATCAGGGAACAGGATCGAGCATTGGTTTCATTGTTGCACCCGGAGCGACTGTTGGATCTGATCCGCAACTTCATCATTTACGATAACAATGTAAAGAAAATTTGCCGGTATAAACAGTACTTTGCAGTAAAAAAATGCATGAATCGTATTTTGCTGAAAGACGGCGCAAACACCAGAAGTGGAGTGGTTTGGCACACACAAGGTAGCGGTAAAACTCTCACTATGATTATGCTGACCAAAATGATTCTGCGTGAGAGCATGCAGCCGAATAGCATGATCAAACAGCCGCGTTTTGTGATGGTAACTGACCGTATCAATTTGGACAAACAGATCAGGGATAACTTTATTCACACTCAGATGAGTCCTCACCGTGCCAAGACCGGCAAAGGCTTGATTGAATTGCTGAAAGAGGAGAGTAATACGGTCATTACTGCACTGGTCAATAAATTTGAAGCTGCAGTAAAACAGGAATACTGCAATGACAGCAAAAATATTTTTGTTTTTATTGATGAAGGGCATCGGACGCAATATGGAAAGCTGAATATCTATATGAACCGAGTTTTGCCTAACGCTGTGAAGATTGCATTCACAGGTACGCCCTTGATGCAGAAAAAACCGAAAGAAAATAAACGTGATATTGTTCCGGCAAGAGATACCTATGAAAAGTTTGGCCCTGAAATCGACAGATACACACTTCAAGATGCTATTGACGATAAAGTAACGGTTCCTATTGTTTATGAAGGCCGCGTGATTCCCCAAAAAGTTACCAGTGAGCAGATTAACTCCCATCTGAAGTATATTACGGTAGGCCTTACAGAAGAAGCTAAAAAGGATCTGGAGATCAAATATAGCCGATTTGTTGCTCTTGCTCAGACAGAAGCGCGCCTCAATATGATAGCATTTGACCTGCATGAACATTTTATCAATTATGTTAAGCCAAAGGGATTCAAAGCTATGCTCACTTGTGCTTCGCGTGCAGAAGCAGTGCAGATTTTTTATAAATTGAGAGATCTCGGCGGAGTTACTCCGGCTGTGGTTATTACTCCTAACTCCGGCAAAGAGGGTGATGATGAAAACAACACTCCTCAGACTGAAAAAATTATAGGAGAATTCTTCCGGAAAGAGGTTGATCCCCTTTTCAAAAATAATTATGATGCCTATGAAGACTCTGTAACGGGGAGGTTTATTGATCCGGAAGGCGATGTTGATCTACTGATCGTAAAAGATAAGTTGCTCACTGGTTTTGACGCACCAATTGCCGCTGTGCTGTATGTGGATAAAAAGCTGAAGGATCATACCCTCTTGCAGGCTATTGCCCGCGTGAACAGAGTATATCCAGACAAAGATTTTGGCTTGGTCGTTGATTATATGGGAATCTTTAAGAAACTGAATTCTGCTTTGGATTTGTATAGCGACGAGCAATCCGGAATGAACCTATTTAATCGTTCAGAAATTCAGTCGGCAATATCTTCGGTTTCAGAGGAAAAGCAAAAGCTGGAGAAAGTTCATCAGGAACTTTGGAAAATATTTAAGGGGATCGATCCCAACGAGTCCAGTGCAAATGTATGGCAGGAACGTCTCAGAGAGCATGATGTGCGCAAAAATTTCTATGAAAAGCTGTCTGCCTTTGCAAAGATGGTGGATTTTATGTATTCCAGCTACGAATTATTTGAAGCTGTTGGATTTGATCAGGCAGAAGTTTATCGTAAAGACTATCTGTTTTTCAAAAAACTAAAGGATAGTGTATCTCTTCGCTTCAATGATCGTGTGGACTTTTCACGATATGAAGATGGCATTCGCCAGCTGCTGAATACCTATGTGAATGCAGAAGACGCAAAAATCCTGATTGAACCGCTGGATATTACCAACAAAGAAAAGATGGAGGAACAGCTTGCTCGACTAGGGTCTAGTGAAGCTAAAGCAGAAGCCATTCAAACACGTCAGGTTGAAGTGCTCGAAAGTCAGCGGTATGTAGATCCGATTCGTTATATGACTTTCATGGAAAGAATTAAAAAGACCCTTTCGGACTATATGCAGGAGCGTGACAGTGAAAAGTACCTTTCCTCCATGGAGAAAATGGCAGAAGACTATCGAGCTGGCCGGAGTTCAGTTAAATATCCAGAGAATATTGTGGATGATAGCGATGCAAAGTCTTTCTATGGTGCTGTTTGTGCAGGTATTAAAAAGTCAACTGGTGTTGCTGACATAGAAATTACTGATGCGATGGGGGAATTGGCCTTGAACATCAAAGACGTTATTGCGAAACACACAAAGCGCGACTGGAGAGACAATGTTATTGTACACAGGGATATCAAAAAGGCGCTCGATGATTTGCTGTTTGACTATATGGAAGACAATCAACTTGATTGGAGTTTGGATACAATCGATATCATTATTGATGAAATCATGATGGTGGCAAAGAAGGGCTATTGATATGGAGAAAGTCAGCATTATATTGCCAACATCCCAAAAAACGGTTGAGGTCAATCTTGATAGAAAGACAATGAAAACATGTCGCCTAAAGGTCTATCCGACACAGGAAATTGTGTTATCAATACCGCAGACATTGCCGATAGATTGGGCTGAAGAATTTTTGACAGACAAAAGCAGCTGGATTGAGTCAAAGTTAGAGTCCTTTCAGAGAACAAGTGGATATGCAGCGACAGATGAGATTCGAAATGGCTTCTCCATTAAAATGCTTGGCGAAGACATGCTGTTTGTTTTAACGGAGTGTGATAAGGAACAAGTGTATTCTGAAGGCAAGCGTATCTATATTTGCTGTCATGACCCAGATGATCAAGAAAAAGTCTGGAAATTATTCGAAAGCTGGTGGCGCAAACAAGCAAAAGCGATTCTACAAAAACGAGCAGAGTATTGGTATCCGATTATCGAAAAATATGGAGTTGCAATGCCAAAAGTTGCAGTTCGTAAGATGAAAACCTTGTGGGGTAGCTGCAGCGTAAATCGAGGAGCTATAACTTTCAATTTTTACTTGATTAAAGCTCGGATGCCTTACATTGATTATGTTATTCTGCATGAGCTGACTCATTTTTTGTATCCAAATCACAGCAAACAGTTTTATATGTTCCTGTCTAACTACATGCCTGATTGGAAAGAACGAAAGCGTATTTTGGATCAGGAAGTGGTACACGGCCTGTGAGGTCGGATGTGAATCAAAATATGTTTATTATTTCGGTTTGGAGCGAAAGGTATGGAGCTTGAGGAAGCGTTGAAAGCGTCAAAAATGCCGATGATAGTTGTGCATTTCGATGATAACTTCGAGACCACGCATACTGAAGAATATAACATGGAAAATTTTGAGTTAGCAGAGTGGCAGATTGAGAGTTTGGCCAGAATGCTATTACCTTCAATTCGTGAGTATTATAGGAATCCCGAGTATACCGACGAGGTTAATGAGCGGATGAAGCAACAAAATGAACAATCGATAGATGTTTAAGGTTAATGGTGCAGAATATGTAAGGTAAGCCTGATGGTCAATTGCAACGAAAAATTATAAGCAATTATGGCTATGCCTTCTAATAATGAAATGCCAATACTTTAATTTAAGATTACAAAAGATGCTTATTAATCTTCTGCCGAGGACAAATGATTATGAACATTGAGACTGATTTGGTCAAGAAAAAAGTATTTTCCTCATCAATTAATCCTAGCATTCAAAAGCACTCTCAAGAGTATAAAGTCCTCGCAATTCTGCGGTATCTTTATCCTCAAAAGTTTTCGACTACGATTAATGGGGAAGCTCCAGATCTTCAAGATAATGAGAATGGTGTAGGTATTGAAGTCGTTTCTGCTGCATCAGAAAATGATATGAGAGCTTCTCGAGCCTTTTCTGAATTACACCAAACAAAAGGTGGGGATAATGAAAAAAGTGAGGAGCGGATCAGGGCAAGTGGCTACAAATTTGTGCCAGTACAAGGAAAGAAAGTCGGAATCAGCACAACAGGAACTTCAGACAGCGAAAAAGTGCTTGTCCAGAAAATTGTACTGAAAAAGGCGGGGAAAATTCAGCAGTATAAAAAGAATTTCCGAAAAGTTGGGCTAGCGATACTCTTTCCGGAAACCCCTACTTCTTACGCAGAGGACCATTGTCTGGAATGGGTTACTGAAGTACTAAACAACTTCCAAGAATCATTTGATTTTGTATATGTATTATCCCATCGTTTTTGTATCTATTACGAAATTCAAAAAAATGTTTCAGAAAAACGGTGCTTCACAGAAAACGTATATAAATCTCTTTCTACCATAGCGAGGATGACGGCAGAAGGACAATTGTCTTTAACTGATCCGGAATGGCTGTAGAACTGTGACCTTCTGTTTGTTTGATTTCCTGGCGGGGAATCGGCATATTGTGTATGCATATCTGTGGCAACACCATGGCAACAAAAAATCAGATAGCCTTTACTATCTAAATAATGAAAAGAATACCAATACTCTGAGCTAAATCGCACAAACAAATTTGTTTAGAAAACTTCTGACAGAATCGAGTTCGAATAAGGCGGAACGAAATTTAAAATTGCGGGTATTTGGATAACGATAAAGCCCTTGGCCGTGTCTTATGCGCATGGCTGAGGGCTTTTTGTTGCTAATATAATTTACAAATAGAATATTATTTATATTATTATACATATTGTAATTAAAGTGAGTGGATTTGATCATTGCACAATACAACAAATTCCATCCTCTTTCTTGCTTTTTTGAATAGAATCACTTATAATAGGGGGCAAATAAAGCGCCGCCAAACAAGCGGTGAAGGAGTATCGAATTCCTTCCGACAGGAATCAACAGGGAACAGGAGGATGATTATGCTGATTGCTACAACAGATGAAATTCCCGGCAAAAAGTACGAAATCCTTGGAGTTGTTGAGGGAAGCACCGTTCAGTCGGTTCACATTGGCAAAGATATCATGAATTCTTTGAAAACACTGGTTGGCGGGGAACTTACATCCTACAATGAAATGATGAACAATGCGCGCAAATTGGCCACGGAAAGAATGTTGGAGAATGCTCGCGCATTGAATGCAGATGCAGTTGTTTGTGTGAGATACTCTTCCTCGTCCATTATGCAAGGGGCTGCCGAGATTATTGCTTACGGGTCAGCAGTCAAATTTGTTTCGCAATAAACAATAACAGCAGAGTGCCGTCGGCTTTTTGAAAGCCGACGGCACTTGTGTTTCTGTGAAGGAAAGGTTATTGCTGCTGTTGGGTATAGAACCGATCCAACCAGATATCGCAGAGTTTGTAGGTCCCGAAGAGCAAGGCAATCAACACAGGCGCGCACACGGCAGGAACAGAAAATAAGACAACACCCCGCAGCAAGGTGCCGCAGAGCAAGCATACCAACAGGGCAGCAAGGAAAAATAAGAAAGCCTTTTTATCGGAAGAAAGTCCTTTTTTCTGAACACTTTTTGAAAAAGAAGTTCGACAGATATATAGGACCAAGGCTCCTGCTGCACCGGGAATAAAAAGAAAGTTGATCAGCGAACCGAGACTGACGGGCAGGTATGGCCAGCTGTTTTGTACAAGTGCCTGCACCAAAGCGGAAATGGCCCAGATAATGGCTAAAATTCCCAGATAAAGGCCGCCGCTTCCCAGACCGTTGACGGCGCATTCCAACCATGTGCGGGAAGGCAGTTCCGCCAGCAAGGCGTCGCAAAAATCTTTTCCATCGCCCAGGACATCTGCCATGGAATCACCGCGGGTCTGCCCTTCCAGCATGATTTGAAGAATATCGCGCCGGACACGCTCCTGCTGGTATTCACTGACGCGGGAACCTCGCAGGTACACCACAATATCGGTTTCCAGTGCCTGATTTTCCGGTGAGAGAAGTTCGGAAAGCTGATTGTTCTCTTTCATCATTTTACGCACAATTCGATTCATAAAGATGCAGCCTCCTTTTTTCGATCGGACAGCAGACGGTCGACCGCCCGTGTCAGCTCGCGGTAATGCTCTACAAACTGACGGTACTCCTGTTGACCTTGTGGTGAAAGGGAGTAATACTTCCGTTTTGGCCCCAGTTCGGAAGGACGATAAACCGATTGCACCCATCCGTTTTTCTCCAAACGCAGAAGAAGGGGATAAATGGTGCCCTCGGTGATCTTTCCGAACCCATAGGCCTGTAACTGCTGAGAAATTTCGTAACCGTAAGTTTCCTGATCGGATATGATCGCCAGAATGCAGCCTTCCAGTGTTCCTTTGAGCATTTGAGAAGGGATCAAGCGAGATCACCTACCTTGCAATACAAAATACTGTGGCTATATTGTATTGCATAATACTGCTTTTGTCAAGAGAAAACCCGGGCAGCTTCCAGAGACTGCCCGGGTTTCTTTAGACTTGCATGAGTGCATTGATTTTTTCATGGACGGTATCCAAAAAGCCAGACGCCGCGTCCGGAAGATGACCGCGCCAGATAGCGGCGTCCCGATACACCCAGCCGGAGGAGCAGGGTCGCTGTACCAGTTGTTCCCGCTCCAGAACTTCAGCGGGCATTGGGCTGACCCACATAAAGCTGCCGCGAACGCTGCGGAGTACATCGAACTGCGCAGCGCGATCGTAGACCAGAATATGTGACCCTGACTGGCTTTCCTGCGCCGTGGGAGATACATCCTCCGGAGAGGTGGCGGTGATGTCCCCATGCAGGACTTCAGGGTATTCTGCCAATCGGCTGAGTGAAATATCTGCGATGGGAGCCAGCGGATGGCTTTTGTGCATAAGTGCCACCATATGGAAATCCCACAGAGGAGCCAGGTGCAGCCCTTTGGCAGCAGCCAGTCCCTCAAAGTAATCTGCCCGTTCGGTATGGTAGCGCACGATGCCCAGTTGTGCGTCACCGGTGAAAACGTTTTGGATGGTGTCGCTGGCATTGGCTTCTCGATATTGCAGGCGGAAATGCCCGTTGGCATGCCCTTGTGCCCATTGGCAGAACGCGCTTGCTACATAGCTGGCGCGAGGGACGCACAGAGAAAGCTGTACTTCGGTTTGTCCCTGGGGCTGATAAAGGGCTTTCAAGCTTTCCACCTGGCTGAGAATTTTACGGGCATACACCAAAAATTCTTCTCCGGCTCGCGTGGGCTCAATTCCCTGGGCAGTGCGCCGAAACAGTGGGCGTCCAAGTTCCTCTTCCAGTTCCCGAAGCGCCTTGGATAAGTTGGGCTGGCCCATGTACAGCTTTTTGGCCGCTTTGCTGATGGAGCCGCATTGTGCAATTTCTACTGCATAGCGCATCTGGGTCAGATCCATACAAAATCTTCCTTCCTTGGATATTGTTAAAAAATAAACAAGCTATTCTTTTTTCATATAGCCCTTATTCCTATTATACATTTTACAACGGAAAAAGAAAATGATAATATTTTAACAAAGGGAAGCGGAGAGCTTCCAAAATACAATCGTGCCGGGTTTGCCCGGAACATACAAGATGGAGGTCATTACAATGGCACGTTTTACATTACCCCGTGATCTGTATCATGGCAAAGGTTCTTTGGAAGAGCTGAAAAACCTGAAAGGCAAAAAGGCCATCGTGGTTGTTGGCGGCGGCAGCATGCGCCGTTTCGGCTTTTTGGACCGCGCCGTTTCTTATTTGAAAGAAGCCGGCATGGAAGTTGAGCTGTTCGAGAACGTCGAACCGGATCCTTCCGTGACCACCGTTATGAAAGGCGCCGAGGCTATGCGCAAATTCCAGCCTGACTGGATCGTGGCCATGGGCGGCGGCAGCCCCATCGACGCTGCGAAAGCTATGTGGGCGTTCTATGAGTATCCCGACTGCACCTTCGAGCAGCTGATCACTCCGTTCAGCTTCCCCGAGCTGCGTCAGAAAGCGCACTTCTGCGCCATTCCTTCCACTTCCGGCACTGCGACCGAAGTGACTGCGTTCTCCGTCATCACCGACTATGACAAGGGCATCAAATATCCTCTGGCCGACTTCAACATCACTCCGGACGTGGCCATCGTTGACCCGGATCTGGCTGAGAAAATGCCCCCGAAGCTGACCGCTCACACCGGTATGGACGCTATGACCCACGCGATTGAGGCTTATGTGTCCACTCTGCACTGCAACTACACCGATCCTCTGGCTCTGCACGCCATCAAGATGATCCACAACGATCTGAAGAAATCCTATGACGGCGATATGGATGCTCGCGATCGTATGCACGACGCACAGTGCCTGGCCGGCATGGCGTTCTCCAACGCGCTGCTGGGCATCGTTCACTCCATGGCTCACAAGACCGGCGCTGCGTTCTCCGGCGGCCACATCATCCACGGTGCTGCCAACGCAATGTATCTGCCGAAGGTCATTAAATACAACTCCAAGGTTCCTGAGGCTGCTGAGCGCTATGCTGAAATCGCCCGCTTCATCAACCTGCCCGGCAACACCACCGAAGAGCTGGTGGACGCTTTGATTGCTGAGCTGCGCGAGATGAACAAACAGCTGAACATTCCTCTGTCCATCAAGAACTATGGCGAGGGCGGCGTGATTGCTGAGAAGAGCATCATCGACGAGAAAGAATTCAACGAGAAGCTGCATGACGTGGCTGCCAATGCCATTGCCGACGCCTGCACCGGTTCCAACCCCCGTCAGCCCAGCCAGGAAGACATGGAAAAACTGATGCTGGCTGTGTATTATGACAAAGAGATCGATTTCTGATCGAATTTTTTGCCGGAATTGACAAAAGCATAAATCGGGGCGCATTCCAGTCCGCATTTGTGCTATACTGGAAAGGCGAAGCCGCTGGGCAGCGGCTTCGCCTTTTTCAAAGTGAAGTTGTCACCGTTTTTTAAGGAGTGAAGGACATTGTACAAAATTTTAGAGAAGGAAGCGCTGAACCCCACGGTCACCAAAATGGTCATTGAAGCACCGCTGGTGGCTCACAAAGCGCAGCCCGGTCAGTTTATTATCTTCCGCGCCAGCGAAGACGGCGAGCGCGTCCCGCTGACCATTGCGGACTACGACCGCGAGAAGGGAACCGTTACCATCATCTTCCAGATTGTGGGCGCTGCAACCATGGAGCTGAACGCTTTGAACGAAGGCGACAGCCTGGTGGATTTTGTGGGACCTCTGGGTACTCCCAGCCATTTGGACGGCCTGAAAAAGGTAGCTGTTGTAGGCGGCGGTGTGGGTTGCGCCATCGCATATCCCACGGCCAAAAAGCTGCATGAACTGGGCGCTGAGGTACACTCGATCGTGGGCTTCCGCAACAAAGATCTGGTCATTCTGGAAAAAGAGTTTGAAGCAGTTTCCAACCGTGTGGTGAAGATGTCCGATGACGGCACCTGGGGCGAAAAAGGCCTGGTCACCAACGCTCTGGAAGCGCTGATCAAAGAGGGCAATCAGTATGACGAAGTGATTGCCATTGGCCCGCTGGTCATGATGAAGTTTGTCTGCAAACTGACCAAGGAATATAACATCAAAACCATCGTGTCCATGAACCCGATCATGATCGACGGCACCGGCATGTGCGGCGGCTGCCGTTTGACCGTGGGCGGCGAGACCAAGTTCGCCTGCGTGGACGGCCCGGACTTTGACGGCCATCTGGTGGATTTTGACGAGGCGATGCACCGCGGCAGCATGTACCGCGACTTTGAAGCACACGCCCGTGAAGCAGAGTGCAATCTGCTGAAAAAGGAGGTCAAATAATCATGCCCAACATGGACCCGAAAAAATGCCCGATGCCGGTACAGGACCCGGATGTGCGCAACAAAAACTTCAATGAGGTTGCGCTGGGCTATACCTACGACATGGCAGTGAACGAGGCAAAACGCTGCCTGCACTGCAAAAACAAACCCTGTGTGTCCGGCTGCCCGGTAGGCATTGACATCCCCGGCTTTATCGCCAAAGTGGCCGAAGAGGACATGGAGGGCGCTTATCAGATTCTGTCCGCTTCTTCCGCGCTGCCCGCTGTTTGCGGCCGTGTCTGCCCCCAGGAGAACCAGTGCGAAGGCAAATGCGTGCGCGGCATCAAAACCGAGAGCGTAGGCATCGGCCGTCTGGAGCGTTTTGTGGCGGACTGGCACCGTGAGCACTGCACAGAGAAGCCGCAGATGCCTGTTTCCAACGGCCACAAAGTGGCGGTGATCGGTTCCGGTCCTTCCGGTTTGACAGCTGCCGGCGACTTGGCAAAAATGGGTTATAAAGTGACCGTGTACGAAGCGCTGCACACCCCCGGCGGCGTGCTGGTGTACGGTATTCCTGAGTTCCGTCTGCCCAAGGAGATCGTCCGCAAGGAGATCGAGGGCCTGAAGGAAATCGGTGTGGACGTGGAGACCGACGTGGTCATCGGCCGTACGCTGACCATCGACGAGCTGTTCGACATGGGCAACGAGGCCGTGTTCATCGGTTCCGGCGCGGGCCTGCCACGTTTCATGGGCATCCCCGGCGAGAGCCTGAACGGCGTGTATTCCGCCAACGAGTTCCTGACTCGCATCAACCTGATGAAGGCTTACAAAGAAAATGCCAAAACGCCCATTCAGCACGCGAAAAACGTGGCCATTGTGGGCGGCGGCAACGTGGCTATGGACGCTGCCCGCTGCGCAAAACGTCTGGGTGCGGAGAACGTGTACATTGTGTACCGCCGCGGCATGGAAGAGCTGCCTGCTCGTAAGGAAGAAGTGGAGCACGCAGTGGAAGAGGGCATCATCTTCAAGACCCTGTCCAATCCCATTGAAGTGCTGGGCGACGAAAAGGGCTATGTGAAAGGCATGGTCTGCCAGGAGATGGAGCTGGGTGAGCCGGACGCTTCCGGACGCCGCCGTCCTGTGGCGAAAGAGGGCTGCACCTTTACGCTGGATGTGGACTGCATGGTTATGTCCATCGGCACCAGCCCCAACCCCCTGATCCGTTCCACCACACCGGGCCTGGAGACCAACAAACACGGCTGCATCATCACCAATGGTGACGACGGCCTGACCACTCGCAACGCTGTTTATGCGGGCGGCGACGCGGTCACTGGTGCGGCCACGGTCATTTTGGCCATGGGTGCCGGTAAACATGCGGCCAAGGCCATTGATGAGTACATCAAAAACAAAGACAAACAATAATTTTCATAAACGGAAGGCTCAGACCGATGGTTCGGTCTGAGCCTTTTGCTGTTGCTTGGGTGGATTGCGCAACAGCGCCCGGCGTGATAAAATGAGACCGGTGAATCGACAGAATGCGGGGAGGCGGAAAGATGAATTCCGTTTTGTCAAAGGTGTTCTGCGCCAAACGAGTGCTGAAAAATGCAGTGCCTTTGGGGGAGATGCCGGACGATGATGCGCTTTTGCGGCGCACAGTACGGGTGGCGTGGCCGTCCACTTTGGAGTCGCTGCTGGTGGCATTGGTGGGTATGGTGGATACCATCATGGTTTCCCGTCTGGGGGCCTACGCAATTGCGGCGGTCGGGCTGACAACGCAGCCCAAGTTTATTTGCCTGGCGCTGTTTATGTCGCTGAACATTGCAGTTTCCGCATTGGTCGCACGGCGCAAAGGTGAGGGAGACCGGGAGGGCGCCAATCGCGTTCTGGCACAGGCGATTGTGCTCACGCTGCTGTTTACAGTGCTGATCACAGCGTTGGCTATTGTGTTTGCGGACCCCATTTTGCGTCTGGCGGGCACAAACGCAGACACCCATGGCAGCGCAGCGGCGTATTTCCGCATCATCTCGGCGGGAATGGTGTTCAATGTGGTGAGCATGGTGATCAATGCCGCACAGCGCGGTGCCGGAAATACCAAAATTGCCATGCGCACCAATTTGGTTTCCAACGGCGTGAACATTGTGTTCAATTACTTGCTGATTGAAGGGCATTTTGGCTTTCCCCGGCTGGGCGTGGCCGGTGCGGCGGTGGCCACGGTGATCGGAACCATGGTGGCGCTGTGTATGAGCGTGTTGTCTGTATCTCATCCGGACGGCTTTTTGCATCTTCAGTTTCAGCGTCAGCGCTTCCGGCTGGAACGGGGAACACTGGCAACCATCGCCAACATCGGATCTTCGTCCTTGGCGGAGCAGCTGTTTTTGCGCTTCGGATTTTTGACTTACACCATGATTGTAGCGCGGCTGGGTACCACTGCTTTTGCGGCGCATCAGATTGGCATGAACGTCATCACCATCTCCTTTGCCATCGGCGACGGCCTTTCCGTGGCCTCGGTGGCACTGGTGGGACAAAGCTTGGGGGAAAGGCGGGGAGACCTGGCACGGGTATATCTGGCTTTCTGCCAGAGGGTAGGATTGTTCTGCTCGCTGTCCGTGGCGGTTCTCTACTCCACCGTGGGACGCAACATTTTTCGCCTCTTTTCGTCGGAAGAAGAGATTTTGCTCCACGGAGATATGATTATGCGCATGGTGGCGTTGATCGTTGTGATGCAGGTGGCACAGGTGATTTCCAGTGGTTGTTTGCGCGGCGCAGGGGATACACGCTACGTGGCGGGAGTTTCGCTGATCAGCGTGGCCTGCATCCGCCCGCTGTCCGGGTATTTGTTTACCTATCCCGCCGGTCTGGGCCTGTTTGGCGCCTGGTTGGGCCTGGTGCTGGATCAGTTCATGCGCCTGCTGCTCACCTCTTTGCGGGTGCGTTCGGGAAAATGGCTGAACATTCGAATTTGATTTTGAAAGAAAAGGAACGATGGACATGAAATTGATATTTGTAAGTGATATTCACGGCTCAGCGTATTATGCACAGAAGGTGGCAGAGTTGTATAAGCAGGAAAAAGCGGAAAAGCTGATTCTGCTGGGCGATCTTCTGTATCACGGCCCCCGCAACGATCTGCCCAAGGATTATGCGCCCAAGCAGGTCATCGCTTTGCTCAACGGATTGAAAAACGAAATTCTGGCCGTGCGCGGAAACTGTGAGGCGGAAGTGGACCAGATGGTTCTGAAATTCCCGGTCATGGCCGATTACGCGGCCCTGTGGCTGGAGGGCCGGATGGTTTTTCTGACCCATGGACATCTGTTCAATGAGGAGCATATGCCTTGCCTGCACAAAGGGGATGTGCTGATTCACGGTCACACCCATGTGCGGGTGGCGGCAGACCGGGGCGACTATTTCTTTTTGAACCCGGGCAGCGTCTCTATTCCTAAGGGCGACGGCATCCACAGCTATATGGTGTACGAAGACGGCGTGTTCACCACAAAAGATCTGGACGGCAATGTGCTGGAAACGCTGTCCATCCGGCGGTGAAACATGGAAAAACGAGTGGAAATTGAACGCAGCATCATCAAAAAGTACAAAAAGCCTATCTGGCACCGCTTCATCGGTGCCTGCAAGGACTATCAACTGGTGCAGGCGGGAGATGTGATCGCCGTGTGCATCTCCGGCGGTAAAGACAGCTTTTTGCTGGCCAAGTGCATGCAGCATCTGGCTCGCCATTCCGACGTGCCTTTTGAGGTGAAGTTCCTGTGCATGGACCCGGGGTACCGACCCGAGAACCGGGCCCTGATTGAAGAAAACGCCGAAAAGATGGGCATTCCGCTTCATATTTTTGAAACGGATATTTTCGACAGCGTGGCCAACGTCACCCAGTCGCCCTGCTACTTGTGCGCCCGGATGCGCCGGGGCCATCTTTATAAAAATGCGCAGGCACTGGGCTGCAATAAAATTGCTCTGGGTCACCATTTTGACGACGTGATCGAGACCACCCTCATGAGCATGATCTGGGGCGCGGAATTGAAGACCATGATGCCCAAGCTGCACAGCACCAACTACCCGGGTATGGAGCTGATCCGGCCGCTGTATTTGGTGCGTGAGGCAGACATTCTGGCCTGGAAGCGGTACAACGGCCTGCGCTTTTTACAGTGCGCCTGCCGTTTTACAGAACAGGACGAGAGCGAAGCCGGCGCGGGCCACGGCGCCCGTGGTCAGACCAAGGAACTGGTACGCCAGCTGCGGCAGCTGAATCCCAAGGCGGACATCAACATTTTTCACAGCCTGCACAACGCCAACTTGAATATGCTGCCCGGTTATACGCTGGACGGAGTGGCGCACAGTTTTCTGGACGAATACGACGCTTGATCTTTGCACGGTTTTGCTTGCAAAACCGTGCTTTTTTCTTGACTTTTTTCATTAAATGCTTTATCATGCTATTATACTAAAGTGATGAAGTGAAGGCCGGGAGGGAAAAACAATGGAAACGGGCCTGCGGCTGAAAAAAGAAGAAGTGGTGCTGCGCCTGCGGGAGCTGTACCGCCGCTACGGGTATCTGCCCTACAAGATGAGCAAATTTGAAGAATACGATCTGTACGTTCGCAACAAGAGCTTTCTGGTCAGCGACAATATTCTGACGTTCACGGACATCGACGGCAAGCTGATGGCGCTGAAACCGGACGTGACGCTGTCCATTTTAAAAAATTCGCGGCAGGAGGCGGGCCTGCAGAAGGTGTACTACAACGAGAACGTGTACCGCACCTCGCCCGGGGCCCACGGCTACCGGGAGATTCTGCAGGCGGGGCTGGAGTGCATCGGCGAGCTGGACGGCTATGCCGTGGGCGAGGTGGTCATGCTGGCCGCCCGCAGTCTGGAGCTGATTTCGACAGATTATCTGCTGGATATCAGTCATCTTGGGTTTGTGGCGGCCCTGCTGGAACCGCTGGACCTGGATGAAGAGGCGCGTCATCGATTGCTGGAAGCGGTGGGGCAAAAAAACACCTCCGCTCTGCGGGCGCTGGCACAGCAGTGGTCGCTGCCCGAGCAGACGCGGGACATTCTGTGCCGCCTGGCGCTTTTATACGCGCCGCCGGCCGAGGCACTGCCCGAACTGGAGCAGATGGTGTGCACCGATGCCATGGCCGCGGCGCTGGACGAATTGCGGCAGCTTTGCGGGCTGATGGAACAGTACGGGCTGGACGAGCGGCTGCGGCTGGATTTTTCCATCGCGGACGACACGCGCTATTACAGCGGTGTGGTGTTCCGGGGCTTTTTGCCGGGACTGGCCACGGGGGTGCTCTCCGGCGGCCGGTACGATCATATGGTGCACAAGATGGGCCGCACGGGCGGCGCCATCGGGTTCGCGGTGTATCTGGATCTGCTGGAAGGCTATTTTGCCGCGCCCCGGGGATACGACGTGGATGTGCTTTTGCTGTACGATGAGGGCGTTTCCCCGGCCCGGGTGGCCGCAGCGGCCAACGCGGTTCTGGCCAGCGGCAAAACGGTGCGGGTGGAACGGGAGATCCCGCCCGAGCTTCAGTACCGGGAACTGCGCAGACTGAAGGAGAGAGGGTGAAGGCATGGAATGGGTGAACATCGCCCTGCCCAAAGGGCGCCTGGGCGAAAAAGTCTATCAGATGTTCAAGCAAGCGGGCTATGCCTGCCCCACCATTGAAGAGGAAAACCGCAAGCTGGTATTTGAAAACCCTGAAGCAGGGGTCCGGTACTTCTGGGTCAAGCCGTCGGACGTGGCCATTTACGTGGAACGGGGTGCCGCCGATGTGGGTGTGGCGGGCAAGGACATTTTGCTGGAATACACGCCGGACGTATACGAACTGGCGGACTTGGGCGTGGGTAAATGCCGCATGTGCGTGGCTGGCAAAAAGGATTTCCGGGACGACCGGAGCCGCACGCTGCGGGTGGCCACCAAGTTCCCCCGCATCGCGCGCAACTATTACAGCGCCGTCAGCCGGGACATCGACATCATCAAGCTGAACGGTTCCATCGAGCTGGCGCCGCTGCTGGGCCTCAGCGATGTGATCGTGGACATTGTGGAAACTGGCCGCACTTTGCTGGAAAACGGGCTGGAACCCAAAGAGACCATTGTGGACATCAGCGCCCGGTTCATCGCCAACAAGGTCAGCTACAAATTTAAGAACGACGCCATCCGGCGCATGGCGCAGTGCCTGGCCGGTTCAACGGAGACAGACAAAGGAGGCTCCTTATGATTTCCATTTACTCTTACGGCCAGGTGCCCGCGGCACAGATTTTCGCCCGGTCGGACGACGGCGCGGACGTGAGCACAGCCGTGCGTGAGATCGTGGCCAATGTGCAGAAGGACGGCGACGCGGCGCTGCGCCGCTATGCCCTGGAATTTGACAAAGCACAGGTAGACCGGCTGGAAGTGAGCGCCGCCGAACTGGACGCAGCGGTGGCCTCGCTGGAACCGCAGCTGGTGGAACTGCTGGAAGAGGCGGCCAAACGCATTCGCGCCTTTCATCGCCATCAGGTGCGGGAAGGATTCGTAGTCAGCGAGGAAGAGGGCGTTGTGCTGGGCCAGAAAGTGATCCCACTGGACCGGGTGGGTCTGTATGTGCCCGGCGGCACGGCAGCCTATCCCTCCAGCGTGCTGATGAACTGCATTCCGGCCAAAATCGCAGGCTGCCGGGAAATCGTCATGGTGTCGCCCCCCAGCCGAGGCGGGGACATTGCGCCCGTGATTCTGGCCGCCGCCCGCATTGCGGGCGTGGACCGGGTGTTCCGCACGGGCGGTGCCCAGGCCGTGGCCGCGCTGGCCTACGGAACCGAGACCGTTCCCAAGGTGGACAAAATCGTGGGCCCGGGCAACGCCTATGTGGCCGAGGCAAAACGGCAGGTGTTCGGCAAGGTGGCCATTGATATGATCGCCGGTCCCAGCGAGATTCTGGTGGTGGCGGACGGCGCTTCCAATCCCCGCCATCTGGCGGCGGACCTGCTCAGCCAGGCCGAGCACGACAAAATGGCTTCCGCCGTATTGGTGACCGACAGCATGGAACTGGCCAAAGCGGTGCAGGCGGAGATCGAGCGCCAGCTGCCCCTGCTGCCCCGGGCGGAGATCGCCCGGGCGTCCATTGACAACAACGGAAAGATCATCGTGGCGGATGATCTCTCCAAGGCCATTGAAATCGCCAACGAGATCGCGCCGGAGCATCTGGAACTGTGCGTGGACGATCCCTTTGCGCTGCTGTCTCAGGTGCGCAATGCGGGTTCGGTCTTTTTGGGCCGCAGCTGCCCCGAGGCGCTGGGCGATTATTTCGCCGGCCCCAATCACACGCTGCCCACCAGCGGCACAGCCCGGTTTATGAGCCCGCTGTCTGTGGACGATTTCGTCAAACGCACCCAGTTCACCTATTACACCAAAGAGGCGCTGGGCAAAGTCAGAAGCTCCATCGCCCGGTTCGCCCGGCAGGAGGGGCTGGAAGCCCACGCCCGCAGCGCGCTGTCCCGGTTTGAAGAGGAATGAAAGAAGGAGCCCTATGAGCAGATATATGAGCGCCCGGTTCGCCGGGCTGAACGCCTATACGCCCGGGGAGCAGCCCCGGGACATGGAGTATGTAAAGCTGAACACCAACGAATCGCCCTTTCCGCCCTCGCCACAGGTGCTCCAGGCGGTCCGGGGCGAGGTGGAAAAGCTGAATCTGTACCCGGACCCGGAGTGCGCGGCCCTGCGCCGGGCGCTGGCCCGGCAGTACGGCGTGGAACGGGAAAACGTGTTTGTGGCCAACGGCTCGGACGAAGTGCTGAACTTTTCCTTCTTAGCCTTCTGCGACAAGGAGAACGGCGTGGCTTTTCCGGACATCAGCTACGGCTTTTACCCGGTGTTCGCCCAGCTCTATCAGATTCCCGCCAAGGTGATTCCGCTGCGGCCGGACTTCCGGCTGGCGCCGGAGGACTATCGGAATTTGGGGTGCACCATCGTGTTCGCAAACCCCAATGCGCCCACCGGCCTGGCGCTCTCGGCAGCGCAGGTGGAGAGCATCGTGCAGTCCAACCCCGACCATGTGGTTGTGGTGGATGAGGCCTACGTGGATTTCGGCGGCGAGAGCTGCGTGCCGCTCACAACGAAATACGACAATCTGCTGGTGTGCATGACCTTTTCCAAATCCCGCTCTCTGGCGGGGGCGCGGCTGGGGTTTGCCATCGGCAATGCGGCACTGGTGGCGGATCTGGACAAGATTCGCTATTCCACCAATCCGTACAACATCAACCGCATGACCATGGCCGCGGGCATCGCCGCGGTAGAGAGCGACGCTTATTACAAGGAAAATTGCCGGACCATTCAGGAAAATCGGGCCTATACGGAAGAACAACTGGCGCGCCGGGGCTTTTCCACACTGCCGTCGAAGGCCAATTTTATCTTCACTTCCTGCCCGGATATGGACGGTGGAGCGCTGTACCGGGCGCTGAAGCAGCGGGGTGTGCTGGTGCGCTACTGGGACAAACCCGCCCTGCGCAATTACGTGCGGGTGACCATCGGGTCCCGGCCGCAAATGGACGCGTTCCTGGCGGCGGTGGACGATGCCAGAAAGGAGAACTGAACCATGCGGACGGCACAGATCGATCGAAAAACCGGGGAGACCGACATCACCCTGACTTTAAATGTAGACGGCACCGGAAAGAGCGAGGTGGCCACAGGCTGCGGCTTTCTGGACCACATGCTGACGCTGTTTGCCCGGCACGGCCGGTTTGACTTGAACGTTCAGTGCAAGGGCGACACCTGGGTGGACGATCACCACACCGTGGAGGATGTGGCCATTTGCCTGGGCGATGCTTTCGCGCAGGCTTTGGGGGATCTGCGAGGCGTTACCCGCTACGGCAGCATGCTGCTGCCCATGGATGAGGCGCTGATTCTCACGGCGGTGGATCTGTCCGGCCGGGGCATGCTGTGCTGCGAGATGAACATTCCCACCGAGAAGGTGGGAACCTTCGATACCCAGCTGGCCGAAGAGTTTCTTCTGGCGCTGACCCGCCGGGGCAATTTCACCCTGCACGTGCGTCAGCTGGCGGGCGTTAACAGCCACCACATCATTGAGGGCCTGTTCAAAAGTCTTGCCCGCTCGCTGCGGCAGGCCGTGGCAATGGACCCGGCGGCCGCCGGAGAGATTCCCTCCACAAAGGGGGTTCTGTGAGATGATTGCCATTGTGGATTACGGCGTGGGAAACCTGTTTTCTCTGCGCTCCTCCTTCGCGGCCATCGGCGCAGAGGCCTGCGTCACCAGTGACAGGGAAACAATCCTTGCCGCCGACCGGGTGGTGCTGCCGGGCGTAGGCGCTTTCGGAGACGCCGCCGCCCTGCTGAAAAGCACCGGCCTGGATGAGACCGTGCGCGAAGCGGCCCGAGCGGGAAAACCGCTGCTGGGCATCTGCCTAGGCATGCAGCTGCTGCTGGACCAGAGCCTGGAGTACGGCACCCATGCGGGGTTGGGGCTCATCCCCGGCACGGTACGCCCAATCCGCCCGGTGATTCCCGCGAATTACAAGGTGCCGCACATCGGCTGGAACGCGCTGCAATTCCCGGATGACAAACCGGTTCATCCGCTGTTCGCCCGCATTCGGCCGGGCGACTGCGTGTACTTTGTGCATTCCTATTACGCCGACAGCCCCGATGAAGCAGTCATTGCACGGGCGGAGTACGGTCCGCTGCTGACGGCGGCGGTGGCGAAAGACAACGTGATGGGCGTGCAGTTCCACCCTGAAAAAAGCGGCGCTGTGGGACTCAGCATCCTGCGCGCCTTCTGTGAAATGGAGTAAACGGTTATGATTCTTTTTCCCGCAATGGACTTGAAGGACGGGCAGGTGGTCCGTCTGTACAAAGGGGATTTTGCCACGGTGCAGCAGGTGGCACAGGACCCGGCGGCCACGGCTGTCGCCTTTCGCGCGGCGGGCGCGGCCTATGTGCACATGGTGGATCTGGACGGCGCGAAAAACGGCCGGCGGCAGAACATGGACATGGTGCGCGCCGCGGTGCAAAGCGGGCTGCGTGTGCAACTGGGCGGCGGCATCCGCACGCAGGAAGATTTGCAGGCGGTGTTTGACGCGGGCGTGTACCGGGCGGTGCTGGGGTCTGCGGCCGTGACCGACCCGCAGCTGGTGGCCGATGCGGTGGCTCGCTGGGGTGCCGAGCGCATTGCTGTGGGCGTGGATGCCCGGGGCGGCAAAGTGCGCACCGCGGGCTGGGTGGAGGACTCGGGCCTGGATTACTGCGAATTTGCCCGCAGCATGGAGGCGCTGGGTGTTTCTACACTGATTTTCACGGACATCGACACCGACGGAACCCTGCAGGGCCCGGCCTTCGAAAGCCTGGCGCGGCTGCAAAAGGCTGTGCAGTGCCGCATCATTGCATCCGGCGGCGTCAGCAGCAACGAGGATTTGCGCCGCTTGAGCGCCATGGGGCTCTACGGGGCCATCATCGGCAAAGCCTGGTACACCGGGGCGGTGGATCTGGCACGGGCTGTGAAAGAGGAGGGAGCGCAATGATCACAAAACGCATCATTCCCTGTCTGGACGTGAAGGATGGCCGGGTGGTGAAAGGCGTCAACTTTCTGGGGTTGAGCGATGTGTCCAGCCCGGTGAAGCTGGCCAAATTTTACAGCGACAGCGGCGCGGACGAGCTGGTGTTTTATGACATCACGGCATCGGTGGAAGGGCGCGCCCTGTTTACGGACATTCTCACCCAGGTGGCCTCCCAGATTTTCATTCCGCTCACCGTGGGCGGCGGCATTCAGACGGTGGACGATTTTGACCGGGTGCTGAAGTGCGGCGCCGACAAGGTCAGCGTCAATTCCGGCGCCATTCGGGACCCGTCCCTGATCGGGGCGGCGGCGCGGCGTTACGGCGATCAGTGTGTGGTGCTCAGCGTGGACGCAAAGCGGGTGGACGGTTCCTTCCATGTGTTTGCCAAGGGCGGCCGGGAGGACACCGGCATGGATGCCATCCAGTGGATTCGCCGGGGCGTGGCCGAGGGCGCGGGAGAGATTGTACTCAACAGCATCGACACCGACGGCGTAAAACAAGGATTTGATCTGGAAATGCTGGAAGCGGTGTGCGATGCGGTGAACGTGCCGGTCATCGCCTCGGGCGGCGCGGGGGGCGTACAGGATTTTGTCACGTTGTTCGAAACGCTGCCCAAGGTGGATGCCGGTCTGGCCGCTTCCATTTTCCACTTCGGCGAAGTGGCCATTCCCGAGTTGAAACGCACACTGGCGCAGCGGGGCATTCCCATGCGCGTTCTGGATTGAAGGAGGAGTTTGCATGCTTTCCATAGATGATTTGAAATTTGATGCACAGGGCCTGATCCCCGCCGTTGTGGTGGATGCCGGGTCCGGCAATGTGCTCACCCTGGCTTACATGAACCGGGAGAGCTTGTCCATCAGCCTTGCCGAGGGGCGCACCTGCTTCTGGTCCCGCTCCCGTCAGACCCTGTGGCGCAAGGGCGAGACCTCGGGCAATGTACAGCACATCCGCACCATCACCGCCGACTGCGACCGGGACGCCCTGGTGGTCACCGTGGACAAAGAGGGACCCGCCTGTCATTTGGGCACGGATTCCTGCTTCAATGACCGGCTGTACATCGGCGAAGCAGGAGAGCCTTTCTCCGTGGAAGGCCTGTATCAGCTGCTGCAGGGCCGCAAGGACACGCTGCCCGAGGGCTCTTACACCACCTACCTGTTCCAGAAAGGGCTGGATAAGATCCTGAAAAAAGTGGGCGAGGAATCCACCGAAGTCATCATCGCGGGAAAGGCGCAGGACAAGGCCGAGACAATTTACGAAATTGCCGATCTGATGTATCATGTGATGGTTCTGATGGTGGAAATGGGCATTTCCGTGGAGGATGTGCGAAAAGAACTGGCCTCTCGCCATGTCATCGATCACAAGGTAAAGCAGGAGAAGATGACATGATTCTTCAAACGCTGCACACTCACACCACGTTCTGCGACGGAAAGGGAACTCCTGCCCAGATGGCACAGGCGGCCTTTGCCGCCGGGTGCAGTGCCATCGGATTTTCCGGTCATGCGCCTCTGGAAGGGCAGGAATGGACCATGCGTCCGGAGGATCTTCCCGCCTACCGCAGCCAGGTGCTGGAACAGCGCCGGCACTGGGCGGGCAAAATGGAAGTGTATCTGGGTTTGGAGCAGGACTTTTTCTCCCCGCCGCCCGCAGACGAATGGGATTACCTGATTGGTTCGGTCCACGGCGTTCTGGCGGAAGGGGCCGTGCGCTGGGTGGATGAGAGCGAAGAAGCTTTTCGTGAATTGCTGCATTTGTTTGGTGACGATGCTCTGGCGCTGGCCCGGGAGTACTACCGGCTGGAAGCCCAGGTGGTGCAGCGCACTGGCTGCCAGATCGTGGGACACTTTGACTTGTTGACCAAGTATAATGAGCAGGACCGCCTGTTTGACACTTCCGCCCGGGCGTATCGTCACGCGGCGCTGGAAGCGCTGGAAGCAGTGTTAGAGCAGGATGCGATCATCGAAGTGAACACGGGGGCCATCGCCCGGGACTGCCGCGTAACACCCTATCCCGCGCCGTTTCTCTTGCGGGAGATTGCCCAAAAGGGTGGGCGTGTCACACTCACCTCGGACAGCCACAGCCCCGCTACGGTTGTATTCGGCTATCGGCAGGCGCTGGAGCTGCTTCGCTCCTGCGGCATCCAAAGTCTTTGGGTTCTTTCGCCATCCGGCTTCCGGGAAGAGGGAATTTAAACAAAAGAGCGTCCGAACTTTCGTTCGGACGCTCTTTTTTACTCGTATAGCTCTTTTCCGGCGAACACGCACAACACACGTTTGATCTCCGGCTTTTCCTCCATCAGCTCCCGGGCGGCCGCCAGGGTCGCACCCGCGCTGGGCGAAGCGGGTACTGCATCGGTGCGCAGAACTTCCTGGGCTGTTTGATTGGCCACGTTGGATGCCACAGGAACCACACCATCCACAATGTAAGGGTTGTAGTTCTCGGGCACAAAGCCTGCTCCCAGACCGGGAATGTTGTGCTTGCCGATAAAGCCGCCGCCAATGGCCTGGCTTTCATAAGGCTCAACTGCGATGATCTTCACATCCGGGTACCAGGCCTTGATGTACTCGCCCACGCCCGTGATGGTTCCGCCGGAGCCGACTCCCACCACAATGGCGTCCAGCGCGCCCTCGGTGGCCCGGGCAATGTTGGGACCGGTCACCCGGCGGTGAAATTCGGCGTTGCAGTCGTTGTCAAAGTAGTTTAAATAGTAGCCGCCCGTTCGCTCCACCGCTTCCTGGGCGCGTTTTTCCACGCCGCGGCGGCCGTACACGTAATTGGTCAGAGCAATCTTGGCGCCCAGCTTTGCCAGCATGTGCTGGCGCTCAGTGGGAACAGTGGCCGGCATGCAGAGCACCAGCGGATGTCCGCTGCGGGCGCAGGAGATGGCCAGCGCCACCGCAAAACTGCCACTGGAGCCTTCCACCACTGTCTGACCGGGTTTTAAAAGCCCTTTTTCGGTGGCGATGGCCAGCATTCCCTCAGCCAGCGCATCCTTGGCAGAGTTTGTGGGACCGCCTGCAGCAAGGTAAGCATACAGCGAGGGGGGCAGCCCGTGCCGCGCACTGTATCCTGCCAGGCGCACCACAGGGCGCTGGTACAGCGTTTCATAATAGCTTTGAAAAATCTGCACGGCCAGCCGCCTCCTTTGACAATAAATCGGACATTTCTTCTTTTATTATACAATAAACGTCATCAGATGCAACAAAAAAAGCTCCGCCCAGCCGCTGTTTTTGTACAGCTGAATCCGCGAATTTTCACCGTGTAAACCTATTGACTTTACACGGTGCGTGCGGTATAATAACGCTTGTTGTAAAGTGATTTGCGTTTACAAGAGCGCCAAAAGGAGGGGGAGACGTGGCCAAAAATCTGGAGATTTCCTATTTGCTCGATTTTTACGGCGACGTGCTCACTGACAAACAGCGCGATGTGATGGAACAGTATTACAACGACGATTTTTCTCTGTCTGAAATCGCGGAGAACTTCGGCATCAGTCGGCAGGGCGTGCGCGATGCCATCAAGCGCGGCGAGACCACCATGCTGGAGCTGGAGGAAAAAATCGGCTTTGCAAAGCGCTACCGCGCCATGCAAGATGGCCTGGCACGACTGGATCATCTGACGCGGGAAATTCGTTTCTGCAATGCCAACCGCTACGACATGAGCGAGGAGATTCAGAACTCCTGCAACGAGATGCTGGACATCGTCAAATCCATCACCGACAATCAGTAACACACCGAAAGGAACCGATATGGCGTTTGAATCCTTAAGCGACAAACTGTCGTCCGTTTTTAAAAAGCTGCGCGGCAAGGGCAAGCTCACGGAGCAGGACATCAAGGACGCTATGCGCGAAGTGCGCATGGCTCTGCTGGAAGCCGACGTCAACTACAAGGTTGCCAAAGACTTCATCGCGGATGTAACCCAGCGCGCCATGGGTCAGGAGGTTATGGAGAGCCTGACCCCCGCCCAGCAGGTTATCAAAATCGTCAACGAAGAGCTGACCCAGCTGATGGGCGGCGACGAGGCTGCCCGCATTCACATCAAGTCCAAACCGCCGACAATCATCATGATGTGCGGTTTGCAGGGCGCTGGTAAAACCACTCATTGCGCCAAGCTGGCCAAGCGTTTTTTGAAAGAGGGACATCGGCCCTTGCTGGTGGCCTGCGACATCTATCGGCCTGCCGCTGTGGATCAGCTGTGTGTGGTGGGTGCCCAGGCGGGCGCACCGGTGTTCAAACTGGATGGTGAAAAGCCTGAGGAAATCGCCCGGCGCGCAGTGATGCACGCCAAAGACCATGGCAACGACATTGTCATTCTGGATACCGCCGGCCGCCTGCATGTGGACGAGGAACTGATGGCGGAATTGGGCCGCATCAAACAGACGGTACCAGTGGATGAGACACTGCTGGTCATCGACGCCATGGCCGGTCAGGACGCGGTCAATGTGGCCAAGAGCTTCGGCGAGAGCACCGGCTTGGACGGTGTTATTCTCACCAAACTGGACGGCGATACACGTGGCGGTTCCGCACTCAGCGTGCGTGCTGTGACAGGCAAACCCATCAAGTTTGCGGGCGTGGGCGAAAAGCTGGACGATTTGGAAGTGTTCCACCCGGCGCGCATGGCCAGCCGCATTTTGGGCATGGGCGACGTGCTGACGCTGATTGAGAAGGCGCAGGATACGGCCGATGCCAAAAAGGCCGAGGAAACCGCCCGCCGCCTGATGGAAAATAAATTCGATATGAACGATATGCTGGACCAGCTGGCGCAGCTGAAAAAAATGGGCGGCGCCGGAGCGCTGGTCTCCATGCTGCCGGGCCTGGCGGGCAAGGTGGACATGGATGAGATCAACGAGTCCAAAGCCTTTGTTCACATCGAGGCGATTATTCAGAGTATGACTCCTGCCGAGCGGGAGAAACCGTCCATCATCGATCCCAAGCGCAAACGGCGCATTGCCGCGGGCAGCGGGACCAAGGTGGAAGATGTAAACCGCCTGCTTCGCCAGTTTGAGCAGATGAGCAAAATGATGAAGCAGCTGAAAAAGAACCCGAAGAAGTTCGGTCGCGGTGGTTTTGGCCGTTTGTTCGGCATGTAATCGATGGTTTCGGCCTTTAGCCGATGCTATAAATTCATTGCAATGCACTTGCGCAGAGCAATACAAAAATACAGGAGGTGACAGCATGGCTGTTAAAATCAGACTGCGCCGCATGGGCGCGAAGAAAGCACCCTTCTACCGCGTGGTAGTGGCGGATTCCCGTTTTCCCCGCGATGGCCGTTTCATTGAGGAGATCGGTTACTACGATCCCACCAAAGAGCCGGCAGTTGTGAAGATCGACGCGGAGAAAGCGAAAACCTGGATCGCCAACGGCGCTCAGCCCACCGATACGGTGCGTGTTCTGCTGAAGAAGAACGACATTCTGTAATTTGGGGGTAGCGACATGCAGGAGCTTTTGTTGGCAGTCGCAAAGGGCCTTGTGGAAAACAAGGACGCCGTGCAGGTTACGGTAGACGAAGCCAATGAGGAAGGCATTATCGTGTACCACCTCACGGTTGCGGAAGAGGACATGGGCCGAGTGATCGGCAAACAGGGCCGAATTGCAAAGGCCATCCGCGTGGTCATGCGTGCCGCCGCAGTGCGGGAAGGCGCCAAGGTCATGGTGGAAATCGGCTAATCGGTCCCCGTCAGCCTAAGAAAATGGCTGTCGCAAGAAACTCCTGTGGGTTTCTTGCGACAGCCATTTTTGTTTCGCTCCATTGAAAAAACAAAAGAAGCGTGGTATCGTTTTATATAATAAGCAGAAAGGGCGGTAATTTTATGCGAATCGCTGTCATTCATACGACACCGGCCACCATCGCCAGCCTGGGCGAGTTGATCCGGAAAGAGATCCCCGGCGCGGAAGTGTTCAACCTTCTGGATGATTCCATTTTGCCAGACATGAATGCGGGGCGCGGGGTAGATAAAGTGCGTCTGCGCTGGCTGGAGTACGCCCGTATTGCGCAGGAAAACGGTGCTCAAGCCATCCTCAGCGCCTGCTCCACCGTAGGAGAGTTTGCCGAAGAGGCAAACGAGATGTTGGATGTTCCGGTGTATCGCATTGACGAGGCCATGGCGTGCAAAGCCGTTCAGCGAGGCGGAACCATCTGTGTGTTCGCTACGTTGTCCAGCACACTGGAGCCCACTGCGCGCCTGCTGCAGCGTCTGGCAAAAGAGCAGGCAGCGTCCTGCCAGATTCACAGCGTGCTGGTGGAAGGGGCTTACGCAGCGCTGGCGGCGGGCGACCGGGCGCTGCACGATCAAAAAATAGCGGACGCGCTGGCGCAGAAGGGGGCTGAGGCCAACACCATTGTGCTGGCGCAGGCTTCCATGGCCAGTGCCGCAGATGGATTGGAGGAACAGTTGCACCAGAAGGTGCTGACCAGCCCCTTGCTGGGAATTCAAAAGCTGCGGGATGACCTGGCACGGCTGGAGGCGGAGCAATGAAAAAGGTGTTGGTTGTGGCCGACGACATTACCGGGGCGGATGACATCGGCTTGATGTATTACAACAGCGGTCATCCCGCGGTGCTGTATCCCTTTCCCAGCGCGGAAAAGGCTGCTTTTGGCGACTGTTCCAAGTTGGTGGTGGATACGGACTCGCGCTTTGTAAAGCCGCAGGAGGCCTACGACCGTGTTTATCGGACTGTGCGGCGGTTTGCGGGCGAAGCCGACCAGTTCTTTTCCAAGCAGTGCTCCGTATTTCGCGGCAACATTGGTGCGGAGTTTGACGCCACGCTGGACGCCAGCGGTGAGAACTTCGCTCCGGTGGTACTGGGCTTTCCGGACAACGGCCGCACGACGGTAGATGGTATTCATTATGTGTACGGCGTAAAACTGGAAGATTCGCAGTTCCGCAACGACCCGGTCAATCCCATGCGGGAATCGGATTTGTGCAAAATCCTGTCTGCGCAGACAAAGCGTCCTGTGAGCAGCGTCAACTGGCGGGAATACGAGAAAGGCGAGGCCTCTTTGCGCGAAGTCCTGCAGCAGAAAAAGCAGCAGGGCGGTTATGCGATTTTTGATGTGAGGGACAACCGGGATCTTTCTTTACTGGGCACTGTTCTGAAAGAGGAGCGGGTGATCTGCGGCAGTTCAGCCATCGCTTATTATCTGGGACGGCAGGAACCTGCTGAAACAGGCGCTGTGCGTTTTGGGCCCGCTTCGCTTCGAAAGGTGCTTTGCATCGCGGGAAGCCTGACCCCCCAGACTGCCGCACAGCTGGCCTTTGCCGAGAAAATGGGTTATCCTGTTTTGACACTGCAAACCACGGAACTGTTCTCGCCCGAACGCAAACAGACGGAAAAGACCCGCCTGAAACAGGCCTACCATGCTGTTTGCGATGGAGAAATGGTGGTCATTCGCACTTGTGCGGAGCCGCATTTGATTGAAGAAACAAAGGCTTTGGCTGCACAGCAGGGGCTGAGCGCGCCTGAGGCCGCAACAGCGGTGTCCGATGCCTTGGCAGCCTTGGCTCATGAGCTGGCAGAGGAGAACGGCATTCGGAACCTGATCGTCTGCGGCGGAGATACGTCTGCGTCCTTCTGCCGGAGGTTCGGCGTGGGCGGTATGCGGGTCGGTCCGGAGATCGAACCCGGTGTATCGTTGTGTGCGTCCATGGAAACACCGGATCTTCATTTTGTGCTTAAGTCGGGCAGTTTTGGGTCCGAGGCGTTTCTGGAAAAGGCAAAAGAAAGATTGCTGCAAGGGGAGGAATCCGCTCATGTCTTATGAAGAACAGCGCCGGGAATTGATTCTCTGGTGCAGGCGTATTTATGACCGGGGACTGGTGTTTGCCAGCGACGGGAACTTCAGCATGCGTCTGCCGGACGGAAATATTTTAATCACTCCGTCCAAACGCAACAAGGGATTTTTGCAGCCCGAAGAGCTATTGGTGGTCACACCGGATGGCCGTGCGCTGGAGGGGGGAACCCCCTCTTCCGAGTTTCCCATGCACCGTGCCATCTATGAAACGTGTCCAAAAGCGCAGGTGGTGCTGCATTCTCATCCTCCTTTTTCCACAGCCTATGCCTCTGCCGGACGACCGGTGCCGGAAAACTATTTTGTAGAAGCACCGCTGTTTCTGGGGCAGGTGCCCGTGACAGAGTTTGCAGTTCCCGGTACGCTGGATATGGTGCGTATTATTGAGCCTTATTTGAACAGCACCAGCAATCTGCTGTTAAAAAATCACGGAGCGCTGGTATGGGATAAGAGCCTGGAAGCGGCCTACAACCGTTTGGAAGTGCTGGAGGCTGTGTGCCGCATGGCTTATTACACCGATGCACTTGGAGGCGCCGATGCCATTACGCCTGAACAGCTGGAGCAGCTGCGGGCGGCAAAACAGAAAAAAGAACGTACATAAAACAAGGAGCCGTTCTTTTGAACGGCTCCTTGTTTTTTACAGAAAAATAGTGATGATGACGGAGATCAGGCCGCAGACACCGATGGCAATGCTGCTCATGGCACCCTGCAGCTCGCCCATCTCCCGGGCTTTGATGGTGCCCAAAGCGTGGCTGCATGCGCCGGTAGCCAGCCCTTGGGCGACCGGGTCTTGGATGCGAAACCACTTGGCGAACAGCGGCGCACACAGCGAACCGGTCAGACCGGCAATCATCACGCAGGCCGCGGCAATGGCTGCCAAACCACCGTGGCTCTCCGCGATGCTCACCGCGATGGGCGTGGTGCAGCTCTTGGGCAGCATGGCGGCAGTCACCGCCTGGTCCAGGCCAAACAGGTGACACAAGCCCAGCACGCTGAAAATACTGGTCAGACTTCCGGCAGTACACCCCAGCAGTACCGGCCAAAAATACTGTTTTAAAACAGCGTACTGGTTGTAAATACCCAGTGCCAGCACTGCAGTGACGGGCTCCAACATCATGTTGAGAATGTCACCGCCCACCGCAAAATTTTCATAAGGAATATCGAACAGGCACAGCACTGCAATGCACAGCACCGCTGAAATCAGCAGTGGATTGGCCACGGCCGAATGGGTCTTTTCCTGTACCCAGCGCCCGAACAGAAAGGTGGCAATACACAGTACAATGCCAAACAGGGGAGAAATTGTGATCGCTTCTATCATGCCTTAGGCCCCCCTTTCTTTTGCAGAAGACGCATGGTCAGCTGCACCACATGACCGGTAACCAGAAACACCAGTGGCGTGGTTAAAATGCAAATCAGCAGGATGGGGACAAGGTTATCCAGCAATGCATCTTTGTACTCCAAAAGGCTGACGCAGGCGGGCACAAAAAACAGCGCCATGTTTCCCAGAAGAAATTCGGATTTTTCACGCAGGTGATGCGGCCGCAGGATCCGAGTAGCCAGCAGAAGAAACAGAAGCACCATGCTCAATACGCTGGCCGGGAATGGAAAGGGAAGAATGGCCGAAATTCCCTCAGCGGCCAGGCACACGGCCAGCACCACACAAATTTGTTCAATTACTTTCAAAATAGAAACACCCCTCTTTGCAGACGGTTTTTATTATAGCACATCTCGGCCAATTTAGAAAAAACAACCTGCAAAATTGCATAAAAAAGCGCCCCGATTTCATCGAGACGCCTTCGATTTCCCATTAAGCGCGCTGATTTACAACCGCTGCGGCAATGGCATCGCCCATGGCACGGCAGCCCACAAGCGTACAGTCCTCAGCCATGCTGTCAGCAGTGCGCAGCCCCTGATCCAGCACGCTGGCCACCGCAGCTTCCACCGCGTCAGCCTCTTGGGCCAGATCAAAGGAATAGCGCAGCATCATGGCCGCGGACAGAATTGTGCCGATGGGATTGGCCTTGTCCTGCCCGGCAATGTCGGGCGCGGAGCCGTGAATCGGCTCGTACAGACCGCGGGTCCCATCGCCCAGGCTGGCAGAGGGAATCATGCCGATGCTGCCGGTGATCATGCTGGCCTCATCCGTCAGAATGTCTCCGAACATGTTCTCCGTCACCATCACGTCGAACTGCGCCGGATTCTTTACAATCTGCATGGCGGCGTTGTCCACCAGCATGTTGGAAAATTCCACATCCGGATTCTGGGCGGCCACACGGGCAGCCACTTTGCGCCACAGACGGCTGGTATCCAGCACGTTGGCCTTGTCCACGCTGGTCACGCGGCTGCGCCGCTTTTTGGCGATGTCCATGGCCACGTTCACAATGTGCTCAATCTCGTGCTCTGCGTAGGGCATCACGTCGGTGGCCACCAGTTCACCGTCGACCTCTTCGGTCTTGTGCTCACCGAAATATACACCGCCGATCAATTCGCGCACTACCACGAAATCAATGCCCTTTTCCACGATCTCTCTCCGCAAAGGACTGGCATCCGCCAGCTGCGGGAACAGGCGGGCGGGCCGCAGATTGGCGTACAACCCCATGGCCTTGCGGATTCCCAAAAGTCCTTTCTCCGGCCGAATGTCTCCGGGCAGTCCGTCCCATTTGGGACCGCCCACCGCGCCCAGCAGCACGCTGTCGGAGTCCAGGCAGGCGTCAATGGTCTCCTGGGGCAGGGGCACTCCGTGATTGTCGATGGCGATGCCGCCGATATCCATGCACTGATAGGCAAAGTGATGACCGTAGGTTTCCGCCACCGCTTCCAGTACCTTCAGCGCCTCGTTGACGATTTCCGGACCGATGCCGTCGCCCTTCAAAACTGTAATGCGTTTGCGCATAACAAACCTCCGTTTATTTCAAAGAATTCAAAAGCCCGCCCTTGTTGACGATGTTCTGGATAAAGGGAGGCAGCGGCTGGGCCTGATAGGTTTTGCCGGTGGTCACATTGGTGATCAGCCCTGTATCAAAATCCACGCTCACTTCATCTCCGTCGGAAATGCCGTCACTGGCAGCCTCACACTCAAAGATGGGCAGACCAATGTTGATGGCGTTGCGGTAGAAAATGCGGGCGTAAGTCTTGGCGATGACACAGGCAATGCCGCTCTCCTTGATGGCGATGGGGGCATGCTCACGGGAGGAACCGCATCCAAAGTTCCAGCCGGCCACCATGATGTCGCCCTTGTGCATTTTTTTGCGAAAATCCGGATCAATGTCCTCCATGCAGTGAGCAGCCAGCTCGGAATGGTTGGCGGTATTCAAATAACGGGCCGGAATGATCACGTCTGTATCAACGTTGTCCGGGTATTTATGAACGGTTCCCTGTACCATTACACTACCTCCTCAGGATTGGCGATTTTACCCGCCAGCGCGCTGGCCGCGGCCACGGCGGGGCTGGCCAGATACACTTCACTGGTGGGGTGGCCCATACGGCCTACAAAGTTGCGGTTGGTGGTGGCTACACAGCGCTCTTCTTCAGCAAGAATGCCCATGTAACCGCCCAGGCAGGGACCGCAGGTGGGAGTGGATACGACGCATCCTGCGTCGATGAAGGTGTCCAGATAACCCAGCCGGATGCAGTCTTTGTACACCTGCTGCGTGGCGGGGATCACAATGGCACGCACATTTTTGGCAACTTTGCGGCCTTTCAGAATCGCTGCCGCTGCGGCCATATCCGAAAGGCGGCCGTTGGTGCAACTGCCGATGACCACCTGATCAATGGCAACGTTCATCCCGGCTGCCTCGTCGATGGTCCTGGTGTTCTCCGGAAGATGGGGGAAGGCCACAGTGGGGCGAATGGTGGACAGATCGATCTCAATCACTTTTTCATATTCCGCATCTGCATCCGGCGCATAGACTGTACCGGAATGCTGCTCCCGCCCGCTCAGGTAGGCACGGGTCACATCGTCCACTTCAAAAATACCATTTTTGGCGCCGGCCTCAATGGCCATGTTGGCCATGCAAAGCCGATCATCCATGGTCAGCGAAGCCAGACCGGGACCGCCGAACTCCATGCTTTTGTACAGAGCACCGTCCACGCCGATCTGCCCGATGATGTGCAGAATCACATCTTTTCCGCTGGCATAACTCTGCAGGCTGCCGGTCAGGTGAAACCGAATGGCGGAAGGAACCTTGAACCAGCACTGACCCGTGGCCATGCCGGCGGCCATATCAGTCGAGCCCACGCCCGTGGAAAACGCGCCCAGTGCACCATAGGTGCAGGTGTGGCTGTCTGCGCCGATCACGCAATCGCCAGCGGTCACAAGACCTTTTTCCGGCAGCAGCGCGTGCTCAATCCCCATACTGCCCACATCGTAGAAGTTGAGAATGTCATATTTGTTGGCAAAGTTTCGGCTTTGCTTGGTCTGCTGCGCAGCTTTGATGTCTTTGTTGGGGGCAAAGTGGTCCATCACCAGGCTGATTTTGGTTTTATCAAACACCGAGGTGAATCCCGCTTTTTCGAATTCATTGATGGCCACCGGGCTGGTGATATCGTTGCCCAGCACCATGTCCAGTTTCGCCATGATGAGCTGACCGGGTTCCACCCGGTCCAGGCCTGCGTGGGCGGCCAGAATTTTCTGTGTCATTGTCATGCCCATGGGTCATGCCTCCTTAATGGTTGTTGATGGCGCTTGCCAGCGCCTTCACGCTGGCCATGATGATATCGGTGTGCTGCCCGGCGCCCCAGCTGACAGAGCCGTCCTGCCACTCAAGCCCTACATACGCGACCGCGTGACTGGTAGAACCGGTTTCCAAGGCGTGCTCCTTGTAAGTCAGAATCGAGAAATTCCGGTCGGAACCGTGGTGAATGGCATTGGTCACCGCGTCCAGACGGCCGTTGCCGCGTCCGGTGTATTCCAGCGCAATCTCGCCTTCTTTCACGCTGACCATGGCGTACACGCCCTCTTTCTGGATGTAGTGCACATCCGTGATGGCAAAGGGGGTTTCTTTGTTGAGAAATTCGTTTTCGAAAATGCCGTAGATGTCTTTAGGCGACAGCTCTTTGTGCAGATGATCGGATACGTTCTTGACGGCGTAGCCAAGGCATTCGCGCATTTTCGGCGGAAGATCGTAGCCGTAGTTCTGCTCCAGAATATAGCCAATGCCGCCTTTGCCCGACTGGCTGTTGATGCGGATGACGTCGGTTTCGTACTCGCGGCCCACATCGTGAGGATCGATAGGCAGATAGGGAACCGTCCACTCGTACAGGCCCTTCTCCTCACGCCACTTCATACCTTTGGCAATGGCGTCCTGATGGCTGCCGGAGAAAGCGGCGAACACCAGCGCACCTGCATAGGGGGTGCGATCATACACGTGCATGTGGGTGACTTTTTCATACTCATCCACAATGGACGGCATGTTGGAAAAGTCCAGCTGGGGGTCGACACCATGGCTGTACATGTTCATGGCCACGGTGATGATGTCCACATTGCCGGTGCGCTCGCCGTTTCCGAACAGAGTGCCCTCTACACGGTCGGCGCCGGCCAACAGTCCCATTTCGGTGTCGGCCACACCGCAGCCGCGATCGTTGTGGGGGTGCAGCGAAAGGACTACGTTCTCGCGGTATTTCAGATTGTCGCTCATGTATTCAATCTGGTTGGCGTAAATGTGGCTCATGCTCATGGCCACGGTCACAGGCAGATTGATGATGACCGGCTTTTCTTTTGTGGGTTCCAGAATGTCCAAGACGGCGTTGCACACTTCCAGTGCGTATTCCGGTTCCGTGCCGGTGAAGCTCTCCGGGCTGTACTCAAAGCGGAAATTGCCTTCATACTCAGCAGCCAGCTGCTTGACCAGCTTGGCACCGTCTGTAGCGATTTTCTTGATTTCTTCTTTGGATTTTTTAAAGACCTGCTCTCGCTGTGCAACACTTGTGGAGTTGTAGAAATGCACAATGGCACTGGGAGCACCTTTCAGAGCGTCAAAGGTCTTGCGGATGATGTGATCGCGGCATTGGGTCAGCACCTGCACGGTCACATCGTCGGGAATCAGGTTCTGTTCAATCAAAGCGCGCAGAAATTCGTATTCGGTCTCGCTGGCGGCAGGAAAGCCCACCTCGATCTCTTTAAATCCCAATTTTACAAGGAACTGGAAAAAGTCCAGTTTTTCCGCGAGCGTCATGGGAACAATCAGGCTCTGATTGCCGTCGCGCAGATCTACGCTGCACCAGATCGGCGCCTTTTCAATGTGATCTTTTTTTGCCCAGCGCATTTCGCAGTGAGGCGGGGGATAATACCCGGGATGATACTTTTTTACGTGTTCCATCATGATACATACACTCCTTTGCTGGATGGGCTGAGAGGTAATAAAAAACCGCCTCTCAGCCGACGATTCGGCTAAGAGACGGAGATAAAACATCTTCGCGGTACCACTCTTATTGCTGCTCAAAGCAGCCACCTCGTGCCATCAGCCGCAAGCGGCGAATAGCCTGGCTTGATAACGGCGCCAAACCCGGTGCAGCCTACTAAGAAAATTCCTTTTCGGTGCACTGCTCAGGGGCCAGTGGCAACACGCCCGGTACTGTCTTGCACCAACCGACAGCTCTCTAAAACGCGGTGCCGTGTGCGGATTCCCCGTCACTGCATTTGAAATATTGTTTATATCATAAACAATGAAACCCCGTTTGTCAAGCGTTTTTGCAGCGCACTTGCAATTTTTAGTGATGCACTTTATAATAAAGTAGCGTTGCCTGCCAATCGGAAAATATCACTTTGCATTTTGCCGAAAAGGCAGTCAGTTTTTATAGATGTCTCTGTAGCTCAGTTGGATAGAGCGACCGCCTCCTAAGCGG